>ERZ761610.151-NODE-151-length-63293-cov-270.810636_pt1 | contig 63293 bp, 60 predicted proteins | sample MGYA00512164_ERZ761610 | MGnify/ENA primary metagenome ERZ761610 (study PRJEB28899, sample SAMN02850038) | bioreactor sludge metagenome | biome: EBPR Sludge; feature: EBPR Bioreactor; material: flocular biomat | place: Australia: Thorneside Wastwater Treatment...
ATCGCCCCTGGGTTTCAGATTCTAACGAGGCGACAACTATTCTGACCCCGGGGGACCATCACCGGGCGAAGCGGCCTCGCGATTCACGCCCGCGCATCGCCCCAGCGCAGATCGAAGGCGTCGTCGCCCACGTAAGTAGCATCGCCGCTGCGATCGACGCAGTACTGGAACGACAGGATCTTGTCTTTCACCGTCTGCTCCTCGCCCACTCTGGTGTAGTCGAACAACACGCTGCGCTCGATTCGGGAGCCGGAACGCAGATGGCAGCCGCGGCCGATCCAGGTCGGGCCGATCACCGAGACCCCGGGCTCGATCCGCACGTTCGATCCAACGTAGCAGGGCCCCACGATCTGTACGCTGTCCCATGCGATCGAGGTATTCAGGCCTACCCACACGCCCGGCTTGATCTCCTTGCCCGGCATTTCCATCTGCGCTACCTCGCCGCGCAGCACGCGCTGCAACACTTCCCAATAATCGGTCAGGCGGCCGATATCGATCCAGTTGAAGAAGCGCTTCTGCGCATAAAAGGGCAGATCCTTGTCGACCAGCATCGGAAACAGCTCGCTGCCGATGTCGAACTCGCGCTCGGGCGGAATCAGGTCGAGCACCTGCGGCTCGAAGATATAGATACCGGTGCTCGCCAGCGTCGACAGCGCCTCTTCGGGCGCCGGCTTCTCCTGGAACGCCTTGACCCGGCCATCGCCATCGGTGACGACCACGCCGTAATTCTTCACCTGCTCGCGCGGCACATCCAGCGTAACCACGCTGGCCAGCGCGCCTTTGTTGCGGTGTTCGTCCAAGGCCGCGCGAATGTCCAGATCGATGATCGCGTCGCCGCACATCACCAGCGTGGTCTCGTCGAAGAATCCGCCGAAGTCCTGGATCTTGCGCATGCCGCCAGCCGAGCCCATCGCCTTGGGCACGATATCGCCATGTTCGCGCCGCCCCTCGTACGAATAACCGATCTCCACCCCCCAGCGATGTCCGTCGCCAAAGTAGTTCTCGATCTTGTAGTGGTTGAACGCCACGTTGATCATGATTTCGCGGATGCCGTAGCGGGCCAGATGCTCGATCAGGTACTCGAGCACCGGCTTGTTCAGAATCGGCACCATCGGTTTGGGCAGGTTCTTGGTCAGCGGGCGCACCCGCGTACCCTGACCTGCCGCCAGGATCATTCCCTTTGCCAAAATACTCTCCTCGAAGGATCTTCAGTCAGTCAATTCGACAATCAACGAGCGCAGCATCGCGATGCCGGTGACGCCGGTGGACGCGGCATCCGGCTACCCGGCACGCACCCGGCCTACCTAATCCCCGCCAAACAGATCACGGGTGTACACCCTGTCTTCCACATCGCGAATTTCATCCGTCAGGCGATTGGCCAGGATGATGTCCGCCTCGCGTTTGAACGCATCGAGATCGCGCACCACGCGCGACCGATAGAACTGGTCCTCATCCAAGGCCGGCTCGTAAATGATCACCTCGATGCCCTTCGCCTTGATGCGTTTCATCACCCCCTGGATGCTCGAAGCGCGGAAATTGTCCGACCCCGCCTTCATCGCCAGCCGGAACACGCCCACCACCTTCGGGTTGCGGCGCACGATCTCGAACGCGACAAAGTCCTTGCGCGTCGTGTTCGATTCGACGATGGCATGGATCAGGTTCTGCGGCACGGCACGATAATTCGCCAGCAGCTGCTTGGTATCCTTGGGCAGGCAGTAGCCCCCGTAGCCGAACGACGGGTTGTTGTAGTGGTTGCCGATGCGCGGGTCCAGGCATACGCCTTCGATGATCTGGCGCGTGTCCAGGCCATGGGTGCTGGCATAGGTATCCAGCTCGTTGAAAAAGGCGACCCGCATCGCGAGATAGGTATTGGCGAACAACTTGACCGCCTCGGCCTCGGTGCTCTCGATGAACAGCACCGGAATATCCTGCTTGATCGCCCCCTGCATCAACAAATCCGCAAAGGCCTCCGCGCGGTCGCTACGCTCACCGACGACAATGCGCGATGGATACAGGTTGTCGTACAAGGCCCTGCCCTCGCGCAGAAATTCGGGCGAGAAAATGATGCTCACGTCGCGCCCCTGCGCCAGCGAAAACGCCTCGCGCACCTTGCGCGTATAACCCACCGGCACCGTGGACTTGATCACCATCACCGCGTCGGGGTTGATCGCGATCACGTCACGGATGACCGACTCCACCGAGGTGGTGTTGAAGTAGTTGGTTTCGGGATCGTAGTCGGTCGGCGTCGCGATCACCACGTAATCCGCCCCCTCGTACGCCTCGCGCTTGTCGAGCGTGGCGCGCAGATTCAACGGTTTGTTGGCCAGGTAGTCCTCGATCTCGGCATCGACGATCGGCGACTGCCTGCGGTTGAGCATGTCGACCTTTTCGGGCAACAGATCAAGCGCGACGACATCGTTGTGCTGGGCGAGCAGAACGGCATTTGACAGGCCTACGTAGCCGGTACCGGCGATAGCGATTTTCATGACGTGGCTTCTTCCAAGGCAATCGATTCAATTACAGAGTACGAGTAAAACCGGACCATTGTTCGTGCCCACTGCCCTTGCGGCACCAAGTGTGGTAGGCGGCTCGCCTACATCGAGCACCGGCGGCAAAGACCGACATGCGAATCAAACCCGACCTTCATCAAGCTCTTCGCGGACCAGCACGCCGCTGGTAGATGCCAGTCCATACAGGTCACAAAGCTCACGATGTACGCGTTCCATCGTAAACAACTGCGCAAATCTGCTCTGTCCGGCCTTGCCCATCTGTTCGAGCAAGTCGTCTTCGGCGTGACGGACTGCCGTAACGATCGCATCCACATCGTCCGGCTCCACGAGCACCCCGGTCACTCCGTCAAGCACCACCTCTGGCAGCCCACCAACGCGCGAGGCGATCACGGGTAATCCGGCCCTCATGGCCTCCGCTGCGATCAAACCAAAACCCTCCCAGCGCGACGGTACGATCAACACATCGGCCGATTCGAACAATGTCTGCATCCGACCAGGCGAAACCCAGCCCTCCGATCTCGCGTTTGCCGGAATGTCTAGCCCACCCTGATCGGCCAACACCGAACCACCCGCCATCACCCCACAAGCAGCATCACCCAGCTGTCGTAGCGCCTCGCAAAAGAGATCGACACCTTTCTGCCGGTCGAAGCGCCCGATGAACAGTAGCCGCAAACCCGTCCCAGGCCACGCTGGCGGCCTACCTATCGTTACCGGCGCTCGTGACAGCACACCATTCAGAACCACCGTCAAACGTGACGCCGCCACCCCTGCGCCGATCGCGGCACATCGTTCGTACTCGGAGATGCAAACCACTTTCTCGCACAAGAACGCAAGCGCGGCCTCGACCAGGCGTGTCACCCTGCGAGCCATCGGTGCCATAGGTCGATCCCAAGCCCAGCCGTGCGGGCAATACACCACCCGCGCCCCGGAATACAGCACCGCCAGCGCCGGCCGGACCACCGCACCGGCAAAGGTCGAATGCACATGCACCACGTCGGGCCGAAGCGATTTGCAGTGTTTTACCACCTCGCGCGCCAGCACCAACGCGCTTCTAACCCGGCTGGGTACATCCGCGTAAGGCAGCAGCAGTATTCCTTCCGGCAATGGCAGTTCCGGCAGCTGTGAAGCCGGTACGACCACCGCCACGGCGCCAGCTCCGAATTCCGCGAGCTGCAATGGCAACAAGTCGCGCAGATAGGTTGCAATACCTCCCTTGATCGTCTCGGCACAGTGCAAGACCAGAATCGAGCTCATGCTCCACGCTCCATTGCCGCTCGACATACGCCCATCAGTTGCCGTGCCCCCTTCTCCCATGAAAATCTTCGTGATTGCACCCGACCAAGCGCGCTCATCCTTACTCGCAATGCCGGGTCGGCCGCTACCCGTCTGAGCGCTGCGGCCAATTCTTCGGCCGAGCGCGGATCGAAGTACACCGCCGCGTCACCGCACACTTCTGGTATCGACGCCGCGCGTGCAGCGAGCACCGGGCACCCGCACTGCATCGCCTCCAGCGGTGGAATTCCAAACCCTTCGTAAAGAGAAGGAAATACGAAAGCCATCGCCCCTTCGTACAGGGCACGCAGTTCGGCATCACTTACGTACCCCAACCATTTGACCTGGTCCGACTCGATATGACCGGCTTCACCGAACACCTTAGCGTTAGCTCCGCCAGCGATGGCAACATCGAACGGTGCATCGGGCATCAAGGCAAGCGCCTCGAGCACGAGACGAAAGTTCTTGTGTACCGCCATGCTGCTCACGGCCAAAACATACGGCCTCGAGCGCAACCCGAAACGATCCAGTGCGCCGACATCAGCAGCATGCCGCAGAATGTGCTCTCCTCCCTCGGACACGACCGACAGCTTGCCACCCGGCATCCGAAAGGCATGCTCGAGTTCCTTCCGTGAAAATTCGGAGACCGTCAGAATCGAATGCGCGCGTCGCCCCAGCAGCGGCATCAAAACCCGATACCAAGTGCGAAAACCACGGCTGAATGCTTCAGGCACGGCCACGGTAGCCGCATCATGGATTGCGACCACCTGTTTCCTCGCAAACACTGGGGCGGTGTTACACATGCTGAGCAACCACTCGTCGTGCCCCAGCGCTCGGGGCAGGTCCCATTGCTCCCACAACTGCCCACCGTACCGACCTACCCGTATCATCGGAATATTCCTAAACTCCCGCACGACCGAGCCATCGGCCGGGAGAACGACACGAATGGCAATGTGCTCGCATAGGGCATCCTCCCGCTCGAGTTGCATATCTATCGCCGCAAGAAGCTCCAGTGCAAACCGATCGACACCGGTTGGGCGCCTGACCAAAAAACGACCATTAACAGCAAGCGAGCCGATCAATGTGGCCTCCAGACCTCGTCAGCTTCTCTAACGGACACCACATCCGAGAAAAATCCAGAAAAATATACTGGACGACCGCCAAGCGTGATTTCATCGCTACACGGGTGCCACTCCGAAACGGTATCGAAAAGCGCCATCCCATCGGCGGACCGCGAGGTATCGAAGCGCCTGCTTCTATAGGTATCGACGCAGTCCATCGAGATACGAACGGTTCGCTCTTTACCCGATCTGCTCCATGCCGCACTGATAACACTTCCATCCACGCGGCGATACGAAGCCACCGATATGTCGCCAAACTTTCGAAGAGAAACAAAGTCACCTTCACCCAGAACCGCGAGTGCCTCCGATATTGCCTGAACAGCCGGCTTACTCGCCCCCTCGTACGAAATCAGTCCAAAATTATGCTCACGGTTGTAAGGGTCGCGCCCCTTGTCTCTGTAGCCGTAAAAGTACAGCCCTTCTAGCGAGGCAACCGACGGCGCCGCAAGTATCAACCTCGCAAAATACGCAGCGGCAACCTCCGGCTCCGTTCCACACCGGTGCGCATAGGTAGGCCAACCAACCTCCGTCACGTAAATCGGCACGGTACGGCCCACGGTTCGAATCAACTCCGCTTCGAGCTGGCCCAGCCAGTTCAATACGTCCTCAGGCCGCGACCTGGAACCGTCACAAAAGTTGTATGGATGAATCGAGATACCATCAACCATTTCCTCGAAACCCGGACTCGTAGCCAGTTCACGTATCCAATCCAGATCACGGCCGGCAACCGCCCCCACCACGATCCGTGCCGATGGATCAATCAAGCGCAACCTTGGAGCCACCTCGCTGACAAGTGCCCAGTAACTCTCAACATCGCTACGCCTCCCCGGCCCGCGCCCACCCGCGCCCTTGTTCCATTCATTCCAGATCTCGAATCCGAGTACGCGTGTTCTATATCGATTCGCCACAAACTCTGCGTAGCGAGCGAAAGCCTCCCTCCCGGCTGCATCAACAGGCATTCCGTCCGGCGTATGGTGCGGATTGCCGTACGAAAGAATCACCAACGGACGAACATTAATATCTTTCGACAGCGTGATCATTTCGTCGTACTGGCCAAGCTCTTGAGGGACACTCAGAACGCCTTTTGTAACTTCAACAGACGCCCAATAGACTTCATCCCTGAAGCTATTAAAGCCGATATCCTGGATATGCCTTATATCAACCGTGGGCACGCCGCGGCGCTGGGCGAAATGAGTGCTGACCCCCACCACCAACCGGTCCAGCTCTGAAGCGAGCGACCACCCGTATGCGATCACGAATACGAGCGAAAAGAGCGCTTGAACAATGCGGCGAACAAGATTCCTCCAAAGCACGCGAACTCTCCTCCCTCAAAAACGTACGTAGTGAGGCTATAAACCAGCACTGAAAGCGCAATTGCGACATAGAACGCCTCGAGTGGAAGGCGATCCATATCAGTCCTTAGCGAAATCAAGCCCGCAAGTAACATAAAATAATATGCTGCTGCAAAGACACCGAAAAGCAACCACCAATACACGAACAGATTGTCACCAGGATTATACGAATCCAGTTCGAAATAAAGTTGCGGCGTTCCCGCTCCTCCGATTCCCCGGCCTATAGCAAGAACGCCTTCACTATCTAGCAGATCGGCAGCTCGAGGCCACGTATTAACCCCCCGGTCAGCGAAACTGGCAAGCGCCAGCCGCAGGGAAGAGTCGACATCAAGAGTCTTGAAGTCGGCGAAAAGGAAGAAAAGGGGGATGGTGATACCCAGAATCCAGAACAACATCACATATGATTTTCTTAACCCGTGATAGGCTGGACCGGTCAAACGAAGGAATAGGTAAACCAGAACCACGACAAACGCAAGTAAAACACCCTTCGTCGTGGTCAGCGCGATCGCAAGCGCAGCAAGAACAGTACTGAGCGTTTTGAGAAGCATGGATTTTAGGTACAGCACCACAACGATCCAGAAAATCAGAATCTGAACGGCGACCGTTCCTGAAGCCCGTCCAAATCCATACAGGCGTCGGAACGATCCGGCATACCAGTCCTTAACACCACGCAGTGTTACACCACCAACCTCATAACGCAGCCCTGCCCAAGGCATTTCATAGAAATAATTTACTACAACACCTCCTGCGCTAACGACGAAAAGAATCGCAAAAATTCTCCACTCATCCCCGACATGCTGGTCAAAGCTATCGTAGCAGGCAATCCCGAATAAAATTGGAACAAACAGCTTCAGCCCAAAACCAACCTGAACTGGGCTGTCGAGATGTACGACACCCCATAGCGAATGCAATAATAGAGCGATAGCGACCGTAATGAGCAGCTTTTGCGCCTGTCGCGACGCATACCTTTCAGCTGCGAGAAGAGCAAGCAGGATGAATCCGACCATCATGGCATCCCGTAAATATACGAGAGACTGCAGGCCCACCTCTGCCAATAAAAACCTCAGAGGCCCTTCCAATACAAGAGTTGTCAGATAAACAACCAAGAGATACAGCGGAAGTTTGGATTGTGCCGTACTAGGCGTTCTGGGCAATGGCGTAATCATCTAACAGACCAGTGAGTGTATTGTAGCTGTCTCCCCAAGTACGCCCTTGAAGGAACCTCGAATATGCCTCTACATCCACATATGGATCGATCGAGCAAACTCCTACGGCTGCCGCAAAATCCTGCACACTATTCCTGATGCTGATAGGAGGAGAAAGTAGCTCGAGCTCGCGCCACGATGTAGAAATAACGGGCAGTCGATAGTACATGTATTGATACAGTTTAAGCGGGTTGAAATAATCCGTGGCTCCGTAAGCGCGTGTCTGTGGCATCAAGGCCATGTCGGCGTGTTCAAGATAGCTCCCGATTTGGGAGAATGGCCTGGGCCCAAGAAAATTCAAATTCGAAGGACAGCTTCGATTATTCACCCTTTGCTGCCACCCTTTTCCTACGATAAAGAAGCAGACATTCTGGTTTGTGAGCGCTGCATGCACCACCAGATCCATATCGAACCTGTCGTCGATTGCGCCGACATACACTGCTATCTTCGATCCCCGCTGCACCGCTGCGTACTCCAGTGGGCGCGGCGTTCCTGTATGCAGCAAGCTAAGATCCAGCCCATTCGGCAGATAATTGACTATTCGGTCCCCGTGCCCTGAAAAAAAGTCCGTAATCACAGCATTCGACGATGCAACGACGAGGCCGGCCCGTTCGACAAGTTGCGCTTGAGCATCTATTGCACATCGTGGCAATTCCGACATCGACGGATTCCAATCTGCGATTCGAAAGACGGAGCTAGCATTCGGAAAAGCATCGAGAGCCCAGTTGAAATGCAGAGAATTGAAAAACAGCAGATCGGGATCATGAAACCCGATGGACTCAATCCTATGGTGGATGTTTGGAACAGACAGGCGCCACCAATTTCGAATCAACCAAGCGCTATCGAGCAGCGGAGCGTTCATGGCTGAAAGAAGAGCTCTCGGGACATAAGCCTTTAAGCCATCAACCTCTGTCTCGGCGCCCCGCTCGCGGTTTCGTGCCCGAGTATCCGCCCCTTTTCTACCAAGCAACAGGTGCCCGATGTTCATCGGATCCGATATATAAAGGACGCTCCAGCCATCTTGTGCAAAATTCCGGGCGAAGTAGTGACTGCCGACTTGATAGGGAGAGCTCCAGTAATTATTACCGAACACGATTACTTTCTTTTCTTTCGACATGCCGGACCTCACGCCTATAAATTCAAGGGGACGATTTCAGACACTCAAGTCGAAAGCGCAGAAGACTGGGCGGAAGCCAGCTCAATCAGAAGTTCATCCAATTTTTTATTGTCGAATTCGTCCTCTATCTTCTTTCTGGCGGCCCGCCGAATAGCCCCGATCTGCGCTCGTTCACTACTGACTCTATCAAGCGTCGCGGCGATCGCGCCGACATCTCGCTCCTCGACCAAATATCCGGATACCTCGTTTTCTACCAGTTCCGGGTTTCCACTATGCCGCGTAGCGACCACCACGACGCCCATTGCCATCGCCTCCATAAGCGAAACGGGGATACCTTCCATATCACCTGTCTCGGCAGTTATCGATGGAAGCAAGAACACGTCGGCGCGGGAAAGCGCTTCAAATACCTCTTGCTGATTACGGCTTCCAAGAAATACGATCTTCTTTCCTGCGGGTGCGTAACTTGCCGCTTCGACAAGCAGTGACTCGAGCGGTCCCGATCCGATTATCTCGTAGTGAATGCTTGTGTTGGCCTGTTTGACGCCTTCAATTGCGTAGATGAGCCCCTTCTTTTCTGTTAGTCGCGCCACTGAAAGCACACGCAACGGCTCAGCAGGCGGCCGGTCCTGGTTTAATATTTCTAATTCATCGACATCCACCCCCATTCGAAGAATCGTTATCTTTTCTGGCGGGGCCCCCCATTCTATCAAGCGCTTTTTCCATAATTCACTGATGGGAAGGAGTCTTCTTGTATTCTCGAATAAGCTCTTGTAGTTATTCAAACACTTCTTCACCACATCATGATTGCTCATATCGAAACCGTGAAATACGGTAGCGATGGGACCTCCGAGCAACCCGGCTTTTTGCAGATACATCGCTCTGACGCCGGCCGGCCCGAAATGCGCAATGACAAAATCGTAGACACCCAGACCGTCTGCGCTACTGCGGTCAGTCGTGAGGGCGGCAATATCCAGCGTACTTGCCCGACTCCCACTTCGATAAGCATCAACAGCCGCGCGAAGACGCCGCCACGCGTTCGGGCGTACGATTGAAACTGCAAGAAACCTGAGTACGGATAGCACGTCGCGCGCTGTCGAAGAATCGAGTTTGCGGATTACGTTGACTCGCTCGGCAATCCGATTTTGCACATACACTTCATGAGCGCACGCACGGTCGCCCCATTTTCCCGCAATGACTGTAACTTCGTGTCCAGCGGAGATGAATCCGGCGACTTGGCGGATCACGAAGGTTTCGGAGAGAACCGGAAACTCCCCGACAAAAAATGCGACCTTTAGCTTTTTCATATAACCCCAAACATTGATGCGATCCGGGTCAATACCTCATCAGGAAACACCCCAAGCGCACGCATCGATGGCAATGGAAACTGATATGCTATTGTCGCAACGACGACGGCTGCAGCGAACGATGCGCCCCAGGTGCGCATATAGGCCCAAACACCTATCGATTGCAGAGGACGAACGAAACAGGGATAGGAAAGCAGCGAGAGAATCAACTGAAGTGCCGATGCGGTGATTGCAAATGCCGTCAGTGATGGCCATAGCACCGCAACCAGAAGCACGGTGGAAATTGTGATCATCGATGCCAACACATTCCAGCGAAACTCATCGGCGGTCCGACCGGTCGCCTGCGCCAGCATTCCAATATTCAGCCCAAGTGGTCGCAAGGCGCCGAATACAGCCAGGAGAGGTACCAAGGCGGCAACTGCGAGAAAGCGCTCGCCGTACATGATTTCCACGATCCAGGTCGCCGCGCATGCAAGCAAGCCATAGATCGCGGCGCTCACGATCGCAGTCTGTTTCATCGAACGGCAGAACGTACTGCGCAGCTTTTCCGGGGAGTGTTGATCCCGCGCCAGAACGGGAAGCACAAGACGAGAAAAAAGTGGCTGCAGAAATCGCAGGGGATAGGCAATCAACTCCCTGGCTAACGCGTATATTCCAAGATACTCCGGTCCCAGTGCGCGCCCAAGAATAAGCTGATCCGCTTGTGTCCGTAGTTGGTTTATCACCTGAGCGCTCGCTTGATACGCGCCGTAGCGCAAAGCCCTGGGTGCCAATGCTCGATCAAACTCATTCGTCGGGTGCCAATCATTGTCAGCTGCAACCCCCACCAAGACCAGCTTGGCCAAGGAAAATGTGATCAGGCCGAACACTACGGCCTCGGCCCCGGCCTCGTACCCGACCAACAGACCTACTGCAACGGCGAACCCTGCCAGTCGGGCGACGAGTTCGAACTGCGCCAGCCTGCGCGCCCGAAACGTCCTGATGAGGTTTGCCTGATACTGCGCACCCAGACCAATCAGCAAGAAATTGAGACTCAGAAGTGGTAACAGGTACGCCAATTCCGGGATGCGGTAGAAAAGCGCAAGCGGATAGGCAAGTGCGGCTACGATTAGCGCCCCCATCAATCCCAGGGCCGAGCTAGTCCAGAACAGCGTTGAATGAGCGGAACGAGGCACCTCGCCAAGATGGACGCAGAAGCTCGACAGACCCATGTCCTGAAATGCCAGAACCACCCAGACCACAATGTTGACGATTGCCAACGCACCAAAGGCGTGTGCGTCCAAATAGCGCGCGGCGACCATCAGCTGGATCAGTTGCAGCACCGCACCGGTGCCCGTTGTAGCTACGGTCCAGAGCGCATCTCGTCGTGTGATGCCCCTGGCCATGTTCATGCGTCTTTCCGATAAGTGGAGACCATCTCGAGACATTGCACGAGCATCGCGGTGGCTTGCTCGCGTTCGCGAGCGACGGCAGATTGAATTTCAGCTCGCACATCATCCAAACGCTCAAGGTTGTCGAAAACATGCTCGACAAGCTTTCTGTTTAGGAGATCAGATATTGGCCGCGAAAAGGTTTCCAGGCCCAACTGCCTCATGACTCCCTCCGACTTGTGCTCGTAGTTGATCGCAATGGCTGGCGTACCGAAATTGAGCGCGATGATCGCGCTATGCAATCGCGTACCGATGAGCAGCACACAACGACTGAACAATGCCCCCAGTTCGACATCGTTCAATTCGTCCATCACAACGTGAAAATGGTCTTTGTCATCCACATCGCGACCAACCCTGAGTGCGTTCATACGATCGTCACGGTGGTAGCCATCTATTCCAGTGCAAGTCGACGCCGCAATCACGTCGTAACCATTTGCGATGAGTTCCTTGACGAGATCCGAAAATGCCCGCTCGTAAGCCTGTTGAGTCACCCCCAATCTCTTGTCGAAGGGTGCGAGTTCCCGAACCGTGATCACAATCACTGGCCGCGGCTCGGTCCTCCGCTCGAGCCAAGCCACACCAGTTGGGATCCGCCCTTGGCTATCGACAAGCCAGGCGGTATCACTACCGGCAAGCACGCGCTGCGTCGGCAGATTTTCGGCAACGATCATCTCGAGGCTGACTGGTTCGCGAAGCGCCACTTGGGACGCATGACTCAACAACGTATGCGCAAGATGTCGATAGAGCCACCCTTCGAAAGGCCCCATGCTGTGACCGATCAGGAACAGCGGACGACCAGCCAAGATGGCGGCAAATGCGTACTCGAACTGGCCAACGCCATATAGATCAACAAAAAAAGACCCACCGACTTGAATCACCGCGTCATTGGTCTTGAGTCGTTCAATCTCGCCTTGGAGTGGTTTCGGCAGCAAGCTTCTGAGCCAGGCCCATCCTGTCCGTATCTCAAGCATCATCAGAACGGGCACGGCATATTTTGCGACCTTGCTCTTCAGCTTGCTGATCAGCCCAGCAGCAAGCCCTTTATGCCACTCATGAAACGGATCCGGGACCGTCACATGCCCGAGCAAGAAGCTCGAACTCACGGGATAGCGGCTCGTCACCGTGACGTCCGCCCCTCTGTGTTGCCGTTGAATCTCTTCAAGGAGCCCGCGGAGTATCGCCCCATCGCCGCGATTTCCACAGGTATGGTTCCCGATCAAGAGAAGCTTCATGAGAAATATGACTCGTAATGATCTGTTATATCAGCGCACCTGACCCAGCATCAGCCCGCGAACCGCCTCGGGTGACGCTTCGGTCAACTCACGCATGAACTCGTCGAGAACCGGCCAAACTGCTTCAGCCTCCTTTTCGTCGCGAACATGTGCCGACGCACGCACGAGAACTCCGTCAGGAATGCGCCCCTGCAAGCCCTCACGCAAGATATGAATCCGGGTTTCGAAGGCATCCTCGCTGAAAAGGCCCCCAATCCGCATCCAGTAACTCACCGCCTCGCCGACCTGTCCGGAGAATGCAAGCATGTGTTTGCCGCTTACCGGCGTTGATCGGTTCGTGGCAATTTGGTCGAATGCCACGCTTTCCAGTCGCCACACTTTGAAGCCCTGAGCCACGTAGCAGAGATCGGGGCGGTGAATTTTCACTTCCTGCCGCTGCTGCTCGCCCCAGGCCAGGGCCAGATAGACGATCTGGCCCTGGCTGTTCTGGTATGCCCTCATGACGGTCTGGTCATAGGGTTGATTCATGTCCGGCTCGGTGCCCGTCGTCAGGCTCACCTGAACGATTGGAGACGGCCGCTCCCGCCAGTCGCCGAAGGACCGGGGAACGCTGTCTTCGAGGTTCGGCACGTTCTCGACCGTCGTGAGCTTCGGACTTGCGATCATCGCCAGCACTGCTGCGACGACAAGCGAACCGGCGATCAGCAAGGCCTGTCGGAACGGAATGCGGGCGAGCGGAATTGCGAGGAATCGAGTCATGGTCGTGATCTCACGCCGCACGCTCACGATGGCGAAAAGCAGCACCGGCCCGCAGTACGCTATCGACGCCAATGATGAGCAACAGTGCGGTTATGAATAACACCATGCCCGAAAACCCGTGCAAGAAACCCTGCCCCGCGTCATCGCCGAGATGAAAGGTGATCAGCGCCAGCACCACGACACGGATAAGGTTCGAAGCAAAGCTGATCGGGACGATGAGCACCGCAAGGAGTACGTTGCGGAACGCCGATTCGTGGCGCATGACGTTCATGTAGAGCAACCCCAGCGCTTCGAGCGTGAAAAGCGAGTTGAGCCCGGCGCAAGCATCGGCCACCAGCAGTTGATACTGACCGATGTTCAGAACCACCCCATTGCGCGCGATGGGATAGCCCAGCGCATAAAGGACGTGCTCAGCACCCCACGAAACTGCGATCTTCATCGGCTGCGTCATGGCGTCGATGATCGACCCGGGTAGCGGAATCATGAAAAACAAGAAAAACAACGCAAACCACAGCCGGCGCAACACTGCCTTGCCGAACAGTACGAGCACGACGCCAGCCAGCACTGGAATGATCGAGCCTACCTCAAACAGGTAGAAAGCCTGTGAACGGCCTATGACGTACAAGAGCAGCCCGACACCCAGCGTAACCCCGCCTGCCAGCGGGGCCGGTTTGCACACCACCAACTCATCCGCATGAATCTGTCTAGCCTTGAAGTACAGAAACCAGGCGCCCACGGCTAGCACGATGGGCCCATGTGCATTCTGATCAGTCGACCACAGGGTACGGAACAGGTCGATGAAAGTAGGGATATAGACGAACGCGAATCCCGCCGTCAGCAGCAGCCATGGCAGCAGTCTTGCGAACGAATCGGGCTCTTCTCGATATGTATCGGTTGTTGTCACGGCCTCTCCCTTTAAATCGACATGCCGGATCTGATTCAATACCGGTTCAACACCGTGCCGACAACCGTGGCGCCGGCCTGCTGGAGCCTGTCGGCATAGGCGCGCACCAAGGTCAACCGGCTCTTGTTCTGGCGCGACACCAGCAGCGCCCCGCCCGCTCTCACCGCCAAAGTCTGCCCATCGGCGTACCGGGCGCCTGGCGGGGTATCGATGAGGACCACGTCGAAGCTCCCTGCAAACTGCCGGAGAAGCTGTGCAAGAATCGGACGCGCAAGCAATTCTTGCGGGTTCGGGGGAGTCGGACCCGCGGCCAGTACTGACAGATCAACCAGCGACGGTACGCGCTGGACGGCCTCCGGGCCACTTCGACCGGAGAGAATGGACGACAGGCCCAGCGGGGACTCGAGACCGAACAGCGCATGTTGCGCGGGCTTGCGCAAATCCGCGTCGATCAGCAGGGTACGTTCGCCCAGTTGCGAGAACACCACGGCCAGATTGGCGGCAAACCACGAGCGCCCCTCGCCGGATTCGGAGCTGACGACCGCAAGCGCCTTGCGTTCCCCCTTGGTATCGAACCAACGCAACACCAGTTGGCTGCGCAATGCGCGCAGTGCCTCGACCTGGGGCGAAAAGGGCTGGTACGCAGCCACCACGCTCTCAGACACCTTGCTGTTGCCTCGTTGCAGGTACGGATAGTCAAACTGCTGCGAAAGGGCGAACTCGACATCGGCTTGGGTAGCCAAGCCGAGCCGGACCGCGGCATCGCCAAAGCGCAAGCCAAGTTCGCGCTGTGCCCGCAGAATCCGCTCCGCCCCATCTATATTGATACGGCCTGCATCGATCAGAATGGCGCCGATCGACCGTTCGGCAGAATCGAAAGCGCGTGGACTGGGTGCGTTCATGATCGTATCCTCAGGCGGTAACATGGCGACTCGAGCGGCCACGACGTCGCGATCGGCCTGCCGGGATCACACCCAAGACGGGGATACCGCCGAGTTGGGCGAGGTCCACCTCGCCGCGCACGCGCTGATCGACGAATTCAAGCAGCAGCGCGGCTCCGAGCCCGAGCAATGAGCCTAGAAAAACGGCCAGAACCACATTCATCAAGGTCTTGGGACTCGAATGCCTGAGCGGCGCGGTCGCTGCGGTAAGAACCGCCACATTGGTTTGCTGGGTCTGGCTCTCCAGGCTCGTCTGGGCCAGACGCTGCGTCACCAGATCGTAAGCGCGCTGGGCATTCTCGACATCGCGTTGCAACACGGCGATCTGATCACGGTGTGACTTCAACTCGAGTACACGTACCTTTTGCTCTTCGACTGCCGCAGCGATTTCGTTTTCGCGCGCGGCGCTGATGCGACTGGTAGTCCCGAGCGAACTCGCCACCCGCTGCGTTTCGACCGCAACGCGCGCACGAAGCGACGATAGCTCGGCGTCGATTTTCGCAATCTCGGGGTGGTTGGGCCCCAGCCGGCCCAGCATTTGTTGCCGCTGTGCCTCGGCACGCGCGGTATCCGCCTTCAAGCCAGAAATCAAGGGGTTTTGCATGACCTCCTGCATCGAATCGGCTGCGCCCGCCTGACTCTGGCGTGACCGGCTATCGGCACGCTGGCCCTGCACCGCAACCAACTGCGACGATAGCTCGGCGAGCCGCGCAGTCTCGACATCCAGACGTCCGACGGTGGCAATGATGCCGTGCTCTTGCTCATAGCTTGACAACCGCCGCTGCGCCGCTTCGAGTTCGTCGCGCAGACCCTTGGTTCGTTCGTTGAACCACTGCGCATACTGGCGCGCCGGCTCGACCTTGAGCTCGAGCGTCGTTTCGATATAAGCCTGTGCGAATGCATTGGCGATCGTGGCGACAAAGACAGGATCGCTACCGGTATAGCTGATCGAGACGACGCTGCTCTCCCGTGACGGCCTCACCTCAAGCCCCTTCCTCAGGATCTCGGCCAGCCATACCTGCATGCTGCCTTGTCCCTGGGTGGCCTCACGCCATTGCTCCTGCAGCAATGGCACCTGATCGAGTTGGGTGAGTGCAACGACACGTTGTGCCACGCGCGTCGAACCAATGATGTCGACCTGGGTCGCGAGATAGCCGGGCACCACCTGCGCTGTCATCATTGCCCCCAGCAACGGATCGGACGACTTGGAGTCGATCACCAATGACGTGCTGGCGGTGTACTGCTTGGGTAGCCACAGGCTGATCGCCGCTGCGGTACCGATCACCACGGCCGCTATGGTTGCGATCACCCAGAAGCGGGCGCGCAGGATCAAGAAAAACTGTTGAAGTGTCATTTCGGCCCCGGGCGTCAGAACAGACTTTCTCTGACGTAGATGACATCGTCAGCTTTCAGGAGGTCGTCGAGTTGCGGCTCGATGATCGAAAGGTTGCCTACGTCATCGCGCCGGTGAATGCGCAAGCCACGTACGGTACCGCGTGCGGTCGTGCCACCGCCTATCGCCAGACCCTGCATGATGCTCATGTTGCGCGCCAACCGAAAAGCGCCGGGGCGTTGGACTTCACCGTAAATGTAGAACACCGGCGCACGTTGCACGAACACGATGTCGCCCGCTGACAAGGTCGTGTCGTTTGCCATTTCGCCGTAGAGAAATAGCGCGGGAATGTCGATTTCGCGCCTGGTTTGCTTGCCATTGCGCACCCCGATCAAGATGGCTACGTCGGCCCCGTCAGCCGAGATCCCACCGGCTGTGGCAAGAATGTCAGTAAGCCGCAAGTTAGCGGTCTCGAGCGGAAAACGCCCAGGCCGGTTAACCTGACCCAACACTGCAACCTGATTGCCACGAATCTGCAGCGGCAGTACGTTGACCTGCGGCTGCAGCACGAAACCACCCTCGCGCAAACGCGCGGCAATGGTTGATTCAGCGGCTACGGTGCTCTGCCCGCCGACCGGCACCGATCCGATCAGCGGAAACGTGAGTGTGCCGTTTTCCGATACGCGCGATTCGGTGGTGAGGTCGGGGTTCTGAAATACGGTGATACGCACGATGTCGCCGGGACCGAGTACGTATTCGCGCTCACCGGCCGCATGAACATCTGGAAGCAGGCCGAACAAGACGATAGCGGCCGTGAAAAAAAAGCGTAGCGAGCTAGAAATCATGACGATGATCTACCCTTACATTGCCTGGCGCGCGTATGCGCTCCAACGCTGAGCGCATCTACTTGAGGCCGGCCGCACCCTTCTCGAAAGCCGCACGGTCATCGGGCATAGTGGCTGGTGCCACGGGTGCCTGCGTCCGCCCACCCGGTGTGAAGTCACCCACGTACTCGATGGTCGCGATCTCGCGCAAGCGTTTGATCTCGGCCTCGGCCCGCTCGGTACGCGCCTGTCTCACCAGAATCTGCTCGACGTATGGACGTGCATTCGCCTGATCGATCGGCTCTTCCTTAACATCTGCGATGTATAGCAACAACATGCCCGCAGGCGTCCTGCTGACCGCCATTTCACCCGCTTGCAGGGGCAACAAACCGGTAACGATCTCGGGCGGGAGCTGCTCCGCTGGCTTGAACCCCGCATTTGCGGCGAACGGAATGCCCCGTGTCTTGAGCCAGGTTGCCATTTCTTCGAGATTGGCAGACGCGTCGGCCTGCTTGCGGATCTCGTCATAGCCTGCCGCATCGACCTGAATGTTCAGTTCCTGCAGGTTGTACACCCGCCGCTTCGAAAACAGCCCCGGGTTATCGGCGTAATAAGTGCTGATCTGCGCCTCGGTCGGACGTTGATCGATACCCACCACCTGCTCGACATAGCTCCGCGCAAGTATTTCGCGGCGCGCGACTTCGATCGCCTGCATGACTTTGGGATCGCGCTCGAGCTTTCTCTCCTTTGCCTGTTGTACCAGCAGCTGTTGATCGATCAATCGCTCGAGTGCCGCTGTTCCAGCCTGTTTGAGCATCTCCGGTGGAACCGGATCCGATCGCATCAAAAGTGTATTCAGTTGATGAACAGAGATCTCGTCCTTGTTAACTTTCACCGCGACCTGCGACGCCGGTTTCGCGGCGCCTTCATCGGCCCCGCAGCCTGAGAGCAACCCAAGCACCAACACGGCGAACAGGGACGAAAGAGGTACTGATTGCAGCATAAACAACCCTCTGTTGATAAGTTATTTTTATTATTTTAGGGGAAAAATTAGCAACTCTCGATTCTCTCAGGAAACGATGAAAATTTGATGGCAGAACCATCATCCTCCAGAACAAAAAAGGGCCACTTGGTCGATAAACCACCTCAAGCAAACGTCACGCCAGATGCTTAGAGAGCTGAACCAATCGTTTAAAGCGAGCAATTTGAACCTCTCTACACTACAGATCTTACATTTCCACATGAGCTCATTCGATTATTTTTTTGCGTTGCAGCATTTCTTTATTTTAACCATTGATCAGCTCCACAGTCATATTTTTTGACCTGAAAATATGCCTAAAGAAAATTGCACCGCACCATTGGCGTGCCGAGCGTGTCTACGAGGCACTACAAGGATGCACCGAACCATGGTCGCCAGCCGGGGCGGGCTACGGGCTGGCATCAGAAGCTGATCCGCCCCGACACCCATACCGTCGTGGCGTCATACTCGCGCAATCGCACATCGGAACGCCGCTGTTGATGTTCTGCACCCAGACCAAGCCTTACCGCCCGAACCGGCGAGTAATCGAGCATCAACCCATAGCGGCGGGTTCGATCATCTCGGCTGAGAGCCTCATCGGCACTCACCCCAAGTTCCGGGTCTCCACCGTAATCGCGGGTACTGCGCTCCAGGCGCGCACTCAGACTCAGCTTCTCGCTGACGCGCCAACTGGGCGCAAACACCAGCGCGCTGGTTACTGCATAGTTTGCGACGACATCTTCCTCTGCCCCGATCTCGCGGCGCCATGAGAGCTCAAGCGCCGTTTTGTAAGTGGGCTGCCAATGCACCAACATGCGTCCCGTAATGCCGTCAAAATCGCGATTCGGCGCCAGATCATAGCTACGCCAGGTATAGCCGATGTCACCCGCGACGCGCATCGCTCCGGTCAACGTCCATTCACCGCGAGTACGCACATCCTGTTGTTCATAATCACGAATGGAGCCCGATAGTGCCGGTCGCCCCGGATAGCGTCCGTCTGCATCCCGCACGGTAAACACCACGCGATTCCCGGAAGATGGGCGGTAAGTCAGATTCAGATCGATGTCGTCAACGTCGGAATCTGAGCTTGGCCGCGCATCATCGTGGTAGGTGTTGCGCACCGACGAAGCCCCCAAACCAGCCGCCCAATCAGGGTGCCACCAATAATCGGCGCTCGCGGCAGTGAGGTTTCGCTCGCGAATCAACTGGTCTGTACCGATCGTATTTTCAAAACCGGCTGGTGTCTCGACATAGTCGCGTCTGAACACCCCACTCCAGCGATTACCCAGTTGCCAATCCCAAGCCAGACGCACACGCGGCACCGTGTAATCGAGATCGCCATGTGCCGCATAGACCGCATGTGTTACCCCCAGATCGCCTCGCAGGCGCTGCCGGCCGTAGCGGCGATGGAACTCACCTGTCAACGAGGTCACCCCGATGGTGTCACTGCGCTTGCCATCGGGCGCCGTAACGCCCGATGGCAAGCGATAAAGATTGTCATCACTTTGAAAATATTGAGATATTACAAGATTGAATGTCTCACCATCATCGGCAGACGCCCACTCCATCCCGCAGGAGATGGCGAGCATCGCAAACATCGTGCAAGGTCGGAGCGGATGATCGAGGCAAGACATGAAGGAATGGACGGTCACTCGCACGTTATGGCAGCCGATTGTGCACGCTTTATGCTGCAGTTGCACTTAAAGCAAGCCAATGAATGACAGTCTATACCGTAAATTGTCATGAACATGCAAACAAACGGAAACAATTATCGGTATTTTTATTGCTTTGCAGCATTCGCAGTGTCGAAATATTTTACACTTAGATTTTCGCAAATCATTAGCTCCAAGTCATAGTACGCGAACCACGTTCTCCAACCCCAGTCATTTCGCCACACTCAAGCACATGCGAATATGTCCGGTACGAAAAATGCTTGGATTGCGGTGCAGCGCAAGCTGGCAAATCGTAACATCGTTCCAAAAGTGCACTAGTGCATTTCACGATCCGGCACATCACTCATCAGGAGATTTTATCAATGAAACTCACCAAAACAGCGGCAGCAGTGACGCTCAGCCTCGGACTGGGTCTGGCATCCTCGGCGAACGCCGCGATCGACCTTGATTTCGGCACGGTTGCCGTAGGTTCCCAATTCAATGGACTGGTAAACGTCCTCGGCGCCTTCCAAGACACGTTCCGATTCTCTGTTGCGACGCCGCTGATCTCTTCCGGCTCGATCACCAACGTCAAATTGACTGGGTTCTACGATATCGCAGATCTCTCCTACTCACTTTTCACGCAAGCTGGGACACCGATCATCGAAAATATCGGGGCCGGCATCACGACAGGCGGTCCGCTGGCGGTTGGCAACTACTACTTCACCGTGACCGGCACCGGTACCGGCATCGGTGGCGCTGGTGCATACGCTTACGCTGTCGGAACCGCACCGATCCCGGAACCTGAAGCGTACGCAATGATGCTTGCTGGCCTGGGAATCGTGGGCGCGATGGCCCGTCGCCGCATCAACAAGGGCTGATCGAGTTTCGTGCCGGGGAAGACTCCGGCAGGTTTAAAAACGGCCCGTTCATCGGGCCGTTTTTATTTGGTTCATTGATAGATTTGCACGCAATCCGCTTCTCGTCGACGACGAGACCGATCAGCGCACCACTCTCTTGCTGGCTGCGAGCACCACCATCATCAGGCCGAGAAGCATCAAGATGGTGCGCTCCAATTCGGTTTCGCCCGCTCGTGAAGCACCCGCGGCCGTCGCTGTGCGAACGTCGGCAACACCCGCCCGGCCAGGCATGGCACCACTGTCGATTTCGACAATGCCACCACCTGTTCCGTGCGTGACCACCACCATGCTCAATCTGGCCCCATCCGCACCAATGCCGGCGCTGAGCGGCGCCGTAGTCCGAGCCTGGACTGAGGCCACTATAGGTGCTCCAGATGCAACACCAAAAGCGATCGGATCCTCGATCGCCGCCGCCCATGCGGCTGGCAAATCGAGAAACATGACTGCAAGCAATGCACTACGAATCAGAGCGATCTTTTTCATGACACCCTCGCTGGTCAAAAATCTACTTGTGCTTATACAAGCAACATCCAGACCACTACCTACCCCATGAAGCAGAGCTCAAATCAACAGTAGAAACATTTTGTTGCCACGCAGCATTAATGTCTCAATGAGCCTCGCTTCATTCAGCGACACGACGACTGGTGATAATGTAGTGCTTACATTTATCCCCTCACCTTGTAAGCAATCTATCACTAAATCTGTGCATAATTTTCAATGTCAAAATAAATTCTCTTTGTTTTAAAAGATAAATTTATTATCACCTGAATGATGTCCAACGAAAACAGCCATGGTTCGAATGTTGCTTACATCGACGTTCATGAAGCTTTTGAAATCTCCTGATACCATCCAATGTAATATTGCATCACAACAATCAGGCTCTTGACCCACGATGATCGGCGCACTTGATCGAACTTCCAACCTGCTCCGCCCTAGCACGACACTGCCCGGGCTGGTCGCCGCCTTTCTCGAACCCTTGGTCGTGGTACTGACACTTACAGTATGCGTATGGGTTTATGACAAACAGCTTTCACCGCCGCTTATCATTCTTGCGGTATTGTCGTTCGTCATGAATTTTCCTGGGGGCACGAGCCTCTATGAACAACCGAGCCGAGTCGTCCGCAAGGTACTCGTCGAGTGGCTGCTGTTCGCGGGCATCCTTGGCACGTTTGGTTACGTAACGCGCTATATCGAGGTCTTTCCGGAGCGGATGTTGTTGACTTGGGGTATCGCTACGCCCATTGCACTACTGGGAGCGCATTTTCTCCTGCGCCTGACGCTCCCCCAACTTGTTGCGCTGAAGCAGAACCGAACCACAGCGGTGGTTGCAGGGGTCAACGACATTAGCCTGAAGCTGCTCGACAATCTGAATACCAACCCCTATCTGGGCACTCGCATCGTGGCGTTCTTCGACGACCGCAGCGGCGATCGTCTGCAGTCGTCCAGCGTACCGGTGCTTGGCCGGATTTCGGAGCTTGCGAGTTTTGTCAAGACAAATCACATCGACACCATTTATCTCGCATTGCCGATGGCAACCCAGCCACGCATCCTAGCCTTGCTCGATGACCTCAAGGACACCACTGCTTCGATTCTTTTCATTCCGGATATCTTCGTGACAGATCTTATCCAGGGCCGCGTGGCGGATGTCGGCGGCGTTCCAGTGGTGGCCGTCTGCGACACCCCGTTCACCGGATTGAGCGGCGTTTTCAAGCGGCTCAGTGACATCGCATTGTCATCGCTGTTACTGGTGTTGCTGGCACCCGTTCTCGTCGGCTTGGCCATCGGCGTCAAGCACTCGTCGCCCGGACCGGTCATTTTCAAGCAGCGCCGTTACGGCTTGGATGGCAAAGAAATACTCGTCTACAAGTTCCGCTCGATGACCACCACCGACAACGGCAACGTGGTGAAGCAGGCGACCCGCAACGATTCGCGCATCACGCCCTTCGGCGCCTTCATCCGCCGCACCTCGCTCGACGAATTGCCACAGTTCATCAACGTGCTGCAGGGCCGGATGAGCATCGTCGGTCCGCGCCCCCACGCGGTGGCGCACAACGAAACCTACCGCAAGCTGATCAAGGGCTACATGGTGCGCCACAAGGTCAAACCGGGCATCACCGGCTGGGCGCAGGTCAACGGCTACCGCGGCGAGACCGATACCATCGACAAGATGGAAAGACGCATCGAGTTCGACCTCGAGTACCTGCGCAACTGGTCGCTGAGCCTCGATCTGTGGATCATCATCAAGACGGTGCTGGTCGTGTTCAAGGATCGCAACGCGTATTGAGGAGGCGTGCGCCGAAACCCCACCCCGCGGCACGCCTGCCGCTGGTAGACTCGCTCGCTTTGCGGCTTTCGAGGCATCTCGGTGGCGGTCCATGCGTATTGATCTGGTAGTACCCGGCCTGGTGTGGCCGAACCCCGGCGTGAGCAGCCTGACCGCCGGGCTGGCGCTGCCCGCGCTCGAACGGCTACTGGGCCTGGGACGGGTGGTGCAGCACGGCCGCATGCCGATCGACACCTGGTTGGGCAAGGCTTTTACGCTGCCTGCGGCACGTTTGCCCTTGGGCGCGATGCGACGCATGGGCGAGCCTTTGCTGCCGGCGCCCGCGGCGGGCATCCACTATTTGTGCGCAGACCCGGTGAATCTCCATTTCGCGCGCGAGCACCTGCTGCTTTCGGCCCTGCCCGAGCACGAACTCACCGCGGCCGAGGCCGATGCGCTGGTAGACAGTCTCAACGCCTTCTTCATGCCACTCGACGACGGCATCGCGGGCTTCGAGATCGCCACGCCCGAACGCTGGTATTTGAAGCTCACCAAAGCACCGCAAACGCGTTTTTTTGCGCTCGACGACGTGATCGGCCGGCCGGTTTCGCACTTCATGCCCGAGGGTGCCGACAGCCGCGACTGGCAGCGTCTGGGCAACGAAGTCCAGGTGTTGCTGCACAACCACCCGGTCAATCAGGCGCGCGAAACAGCCGGTCGGCGCCCGGTCAACAGCGTGTGGCTATGGGGCGACGGCGACCCCCTGCCCGCCCCGGGTCGCGCCCCCGCCCAGCTCGTGAGCAACGATCTGCTTGCGCGCGGGCTCGCCCGATCGCTCGGCGTCGCGACGAGCAAAGCAGCCGGTCTGCCCGACGGCGACACCGTGGTCATGGCCGACGAACTGCTGCGACCGAGCCTGTTTCTCGATCTCGGAACCTGGCGCGACGAACTGCAGCGACTCGAACAAACTTGGTTCGCGCCGCTGCTGGCGGCGCTCAAGACCCGCCGCGTGACCCAGTTGAACATCGTCGCGCCGGGCGATCGCGCCAGCCTCGAAATCACGCTGCGCCCGACCGACTGCCTCAAATTCTGGCGCACGGCGCACACGCTCGAAAGCCTCTTGCCCAAACCTCTCCAATGACCACCATCGTACCCCGTCGCGCGCCAGCCAGCGCCGTGCAACAGTTGATCGACGCGCGCATCCACCCGCTGCTCGCGCGCATTTACGCCGCACGCGGCGTCTGCAGCGCCAGCGAACTCGACTACGGCCTGAAGGCGCTGCTGCCGCCGGCTGCGCTGCGCGGCACCGACCAGGCGGCGCAACTGCTCGCCGACGCGATCGAGGCCGGCGCGCGCATGGTGATCGTGGCCGACTACGACTGCGACGGCGCCACCGCCTGCGCAGTGGGTATCCGCGCGCTGCGGGCGTTCGGCGCGGACGTGCGCTACCTGGTGCCAAACCGCTTCGAATATGGCTACGGGCTCACGCCCGCGATCGTCGAACTGGCGGCGTGCATGGAGCCGGACGTGCTGATCACGGTGGACAACGGCATCGCCAGTGTCGAGGGCGTGGCCGCCGCGCGCGCCTACGGCATGGCGACGCTGATCACCGATCACCACCTGCCGGGTGACACCCTGCCCGAGGCCGACGTGATCGTGAACCCCAACCAGCCGGATTGCGACTTTCCGAGCAAGGCGCTGGCGGGGGTCGGGGTGATGTTCTACACCATGCTGGCGTTGCGCGCCGAGTTGCGCGCGCGCGGCGCCTTTGGCGGGCGCACCGAACCCAACCTGGGCGAACTGCTCGACCTGGTGGCGCTGGGCACGGTGGCCGATGTGGTCAAACTCGATCACAACAATCGCATACTGGTGTCGCAGGGTCTGGCGCGGATGCGCGCCGGGCGGATGCAGGCCGGGGTGCGCGCCTTGTTCGCCGCCGCCGCGCGCGAACCCGGCCGCGCCAGTACCTTCGACCTCGGATTCGCCCTGGGCCCGCGCCTGAACGCAGCCGGGCGCCTGTCCGACATGAGCCTGGGCATCGAATGCCTGATCACCGACGACGCCGGCCGCGCGCTCAACATCGCCCAGGATCTCGACCGGCTCAACCGCGAACGACGCGGTATCGAGCAGGAGATGCAGGACCACGCACTGGCGCGTCTGGCCGACTTCGATCCGGGCCGCACCGCCTCGGTGAGCCTGTTCGAACCCGATTGGCACCAGGGCGTGATCGGCATCGTGGCCGGGCGGATCAAGGAACGGCTGCACCGTCCGGTCATCGCATTCGCGCGCGGCAACGACGGCGAACTGAAGGGCTCGGGCCGCTCGATCACCAGCGTGCATCTGCGCGACGCACTCGACCTGGTGAGCAAGCAGCACCCCGACCTGATCCTGCGCTTCGGCGGCCATTCGATGGCGGCCGGGCTGACCATTCGCGAAACCGAATACGCGCGCTTTCAGGCGGTATTCGAAGAAGTGGTGAGCACCCTGGTGAGTACGGCCGACCTCGCCCGCAGCATCGAAACCGATGGCCCGCTGGAAGACGGCTGGATGAGCCTGGATTCCGCCCGCCTGATCGAACAAGACATCTGGGGCCAGGGCTTCACCGCCCCGCTGTTCGACGATACCTTCCGGGTCGACAACCAGCGCCTGCTCAAGGACCGCCACCTCAAGCTCAGCCTGTCGAAGAACGGCACCCGCTTCGACGCGATCCAGTTCAACTGCGCCACCCCGGCCCCGGCCCGCATCCGCGCCGCCTATCGCCTGGCGCCCAACGAGTACAACGGTGTCACCAGCTTGCAGCTGATGCTGGAGCACTTCGAGGCGGGATGAGCTTGGCCGCCGTGGCCACGCCGACTCGCCTCATACCGGCTCTGGGGCCGCCAGGCCCTGCGGTTGAACGTCCTGCAGGATCAGTGCAAGCCTTGTATACTTGCGGGTTTTCCCGATCCGGACACCGCCAGCCATGGAAGCAGAACGCGTAAACGCCCTCTCCGAGCAACTCGACGACCTCGCCGCGCGCGGTCGTGAACTTCGGAGGTATCTTTGACTACGACGAGAAAGAATCCAAACTCCAGGAAGTAAACCTCGCGCTGGAAGATCCGGCGGTCTGGAACGACACCGCGCGCGCGCAGGAGATCGGCAAGGAAAAGCGCCAGCTCGAAGTCGTGGTGTTCACGCTGCGCGAGATCGCCCGGCTTTCGGCCGATCTGCGCGAGCTGTTCGACCTGGCCCAAGCCGAGGACGACGAAGAAACCCTGGTGGCCGTCGAAACCGACATCGTCGAACTGGCGCGAAAGGTCGAGAAGCTCGAGTTCCAGCGCATGTTCAACAACCCGATGGACCCGAACTCGTGCTTCATCGAAATCCAGTCGGGCGCCGGCGGCACCGAGGCGCAGGACTGGGCCGGCATGCTCGAGCGCATGTATCTGCGCTACACCGAGCGCAAGGGTTTCAACGTCGAGCTCATGGAAGAGTCCGAAGGTGAAGTAGCCGGCATCAAGAGCGCGACCATCAAGGTCAGCGGCGACTATGCCTACGGTTATCTGCGCACCGAAACCGGCGTACACCGCCTGGTGCGCAAGAGCCCGTTCGACTCGAACGCGCGCCGCCACACCAGTTTCTGCTCGGTGTTCGTATACCCCGAAATCGACGACTCGATCGAGATCGAGATCAATCCGGCGGACCTGCGCATCGACACCTATCGCGCCTCCGGCGCGGGCGGCCAGCACATCAACAAGACCGATTCGGCGGTACGCATCACCCACGAGCCCACCGGCATCGTCGTGCAGTGCCAGAACGACCGTTCGCAACACAAGAACAAGGCCGAGGCGATGTCGATGCTGAAGGCGCGCATGTACGAGATGGAACTGCGCAAGCGCCAGGACGAACAGCAAAAGCTCGAAGACTCGAAGAGCGACATCGGCTGGGGCCACCAGATCCGCAGCTACGTGCTCGACCAGTCGCGGATCAAGGACCTGCGCACGAACTACGAAGTCGGCAACACCCAGGCGGTGCTCGACGGCGACCTGGACGATTTCATCGCGGCGAGCCTGAAGCAAGGCGTTTAGCCAACACAGCCCAAAAGCCGGACACCTCCGACGCCAAACGTGATCGCGTGCAGCAATTCGGCGTCGGGTTCGGTAACATTGCACCTTGATCAATCTGCATCGAAGCGTGTGCGCCGCCCAACTCGCACCAGGCTCTCGGTCGCATCTCCGAAGTCCGTATGAACTCATCGATAGAAAGCTTCAGCCAGCTCGATCTCTCCGCCCCGATCCTCGAGGCCTTGGGCGAAGTCGGCTACGAGACGCCCTCGCCCATCCAGGCGGCGTGCATTCCCATCCTGCTGTCGGGTCAGGACCTGCTCGGCGAGGCGCAGACCGGCACTGGCAAGACCGCCGCGTTCGCGCTGCCGCTGCTCAACCGGCTCGACCTGAGCGTGCGCAACCCGCAGGTACTGGTGCTGACCCCCACGCGTGAGCTGGCGATCCAGGTGGCCGAGGCGTTTCAGCGCTATGCCAAACATCTGCCGGGCTTCAACGTCCTGCCGGTCTATGGCGGCCAGAGCATGGTGGTGCAGTTGCGCCAGCTCAGCCGGGGCGCGCATGTGGTGGTGGGTACGCCCGGGCGCATCATGGATCACATGGAGCGCAAAAGCCTCGACCTGACCAGCCTCACCGCCATGGTGCTGGACGAAGCCGACGAGATGCTGCGCATGGGCTTCATCGACGATGTCGAATGGATTCTCGAACGCACTCCGGCCGAGCGCCAGACGGCGCTGTTTTCGGCGACGATGCCCGACCCGATCCGGCGGGTGGCGCATCGCTATCTGCGCGACCCCCGCGAGGTCAAGATCAAGTCGAGCACTTCGACGGTCGCCACCACGCGCCAGCGCTACGTCCAGATCAGCATTCCGCACAAGCTCGACGCGCTCACCCGCATTCTCGAGGTCGAAGAGGACTTCGATGCCGCGATCGTCTTCGTGCGCACCAAGACCGCCACCGTAGAACTCGCCGAAAAGCTCGAGGCCCGTGGCTATGCCGCCGCCGCCCTCAACGGCGACATGACCCAGCAATTGCGCGAGCGGGTGGTCGAACAGTTGAAGCGCAGCGCGCTCGACATCGTGGTCGCCACCGACGTGGCCGCGCGCGGGCTCGATGTCCCACGCATCACCCATGTCATCAACTATGACATTCCCTACGACACCGAAGCCTATGTGCATCGGATCGGGCGCACCGGGCGCGCCGGGCGCACCGGCACCGCGATCCTGTTCGTGACCTCGCGCGAGATGCGCATGCTCAAGGTCATCGAGCGCGCGACCCGCCAGAAGATCGAGCCCCTGCAACTGCCCTCGCGTGCCGCCGTCACCGACCGCCGAATCAGCCAGTTCCGCCAGCAGGTCGCCGACGTCCTCGAATCCGAAGACCTGGGTTTTTTCCTGGACGTGGTCGCCGGGCTCGAAGCCGAGTCGGACTCCGACCCGCAGGAAATCGCGGCCGCGCTGGCGTTCCTGGCGCAGCGCGATCGCCCGCTGCAACTACCGCCCGCCAGCGGCCGCGACATTGCCGATGAAGTGCGGGCACAGACCGAGCGCCCGTTCGAACGCCCGGCGCGCACTGACCGCAACGAGCGCTTCGGTGGCTGCAACGAAAGCCCTCGCAGCGAACGCCCGCCACGCCAGAATCGCGACCAGATTCTCGAGCGGCGACGCGACTACGCCGACGGCAAGCTCGAGCGCTATCGGATCGACGTGGGCCGCAACCAGCAAGTGTTACCCAAGGACATCGTCGGGGCCATCGCAAACGAAGCCGGCATCGAGAGCCGCTTCATCGGGCAGATCAATCTCTATGAAGATTACTCGACGGTCGAATTGCCGGCGGGGTTGGCGAACGATGTGCTCGCGCTTTTGCGCAAAGTACGAATCCGCCAGAACATGCTCAACCTGCGCCCGGTAGACGCGGCCGAGGAAGATCGCGACACGAAACGCGGCCGCCCCTCCGGCAAGTTCGCCGGACCGGGCCCGGGCGCGAAGCCAAAACGCGAATTCAGCGGTACCAAGCCACAGGGCTCGCCGTCACGCAAGAACACCAAGCCACGCTTCGACAAGACTTGAATGGTGCCGAGGACGGGAATCGAACCCGTAAGGCTTGCGCCGGCGGATTTTAAGTCCGCTGTGTTTACCAATTTCACCACCCCGGCATGCCGGCGCTTGCGGGCCGGCGGGGAGCGGCATTCTACCGCGGGCGCCAGGCTAATCACAGCTTCGCGCACAAGCGCGCCGGAGAGGGTGCCAGGCGAATTTCGGCGTACCTCTGCGCCGCATGCTTGTTGTCATCGCCGCACTTGCCACGCGTGCGAGCACGCTCCAAAAGGGTCGTGCGGGCACCCGGCCGGCGACCTGTGCGGGCGTGCACCGGTTACTGCCATGGGCTTGAAGCCCGCCCGGTCGCCACCATGTAAGTACAGAGCCACGCAACCGGAACCATCGTGATCGTTCTTGACCTCTCCTGCGAGCATCAGCACCAGTTCGAAGGCTGGTTTGCGTCGAGCGCGGCATTCGACGCGCAATCCGGGGGCGGACAGATCGAATGTCCGATATGTGGTTCGCACCACATCGTCAGACGGCCGAGCGCGCCATACGTGAATACCCGCTCACGCGCTGCGACTGGCCAGCCCCCCGTGCCGAAGCCATCCCCCGCCGCGCCGCTCACAGCGGATGAAAGCGTTCGACTGATCGCGATGCTGCGCGCTGCCGGCAGGCACTCGGAAGATGTCGGAGAGCGCTTTCCGGATGAGGCGCGCCGCATCCACTACGGCGAAACTGATCCGCGCGCAATACGCGGCAAAGCCTCGGGAGACGACATCGAGGAACTGCTCGAAGAAGGCATTCTGGTGCTGCCGGTGCCACCGGACGATTCGCTGCACTGAACGCGCATCAGCTTCCGCGCGTGCCGAACTCGGCATGGATGAGCGGAACCCACATTTCCCGGGCAGAAAGACCGCCATGCACGCCGAGCATGTAGTGCGGTTTCTCATCGGCGAGGGTGTCGATGAGGGTCCAGCCTTCTTCCATCAGCAACGCATGGCTGCCCAGTCGCTCGTGCAGCCGCCGATGCGCCCGCCCGGGTCCGAACAGGCCCTGTTCGACCAAGTCGTGCGAACGACGCACCACGGCCCGACCTGCCAGCAAACACCCCGCGGCGGCTTCGAACTCCGGCTCGGCGCCCGGTCGCACATTGCACAGCGCCGCGCGCCGCTCTCCAAACAAGGGCGTAGCCAGCATGTCGCGCAGATCCGGATGATCCTCAAGATGGATCTGCCGCTCCGGGGGCGAGTCGATGAATCCATGATCCGCCGTCACCACGATGTCGACGTTGCGCGGCTCGAAACGCGCGCACAGGCGGGCGAACGCTCCATCGATGCGCCAGAAGGTCTCCTGAGCCACGGCCGAGTCTGAACCGTGCTCATGGCTCAGGGCATCGAAAACCGGATAATAGGCATGCACCAGGCCACCCTTGCCACCTTCGAGTTGTCGGCATGCGACGTCGATGACTTCGACCATGTCGGCGAGACCGCGAAAGGGCATGGTCACCGCGCCCCGTCCGTGCCGGCGTGAGAAGCGGGAATCGGCCAGGTGCGACGGGGTGACGATGATGCTCGGGCGCACCCGCTTCTGAAACAGGCTTGCGTATGGGAACAGGCGGCGCGGCGCAAGCACCGCGTCAATCGGCCCTGCGCCCCGCACCACCATCGGCAACGGCGCGATGATGCCACCAAACCGCGCATCGTAGGTAAACCAACCCGTGAGGCCATGGCGCGCCGGAGAAAGCGCCGTCAGCGTCGTCGTGACCGCGCTGACGGTGGTCGACGGAAACACCGAAGTGATCCGATTCTGCCGTCGCGCGAGGAGTTCGCTGCCCCGTCCATAGCGCTGGAGGAACTCGTCACCCAGGCCGTCGATCAGCAAGAACACCAGTACCCGCTCATCGGATGGCGACGCGGCAGGACTGGCAACCCCGGGCGGTACAAACGCGCCGCCATCGAGATAGGCGGCGATGTTCGTCATCAGCCCGAACAGGCCGCCCCCACCATAATCAGGCAGCACGGCCCCGGCAGGCCACGTCGGCGCAGGCTCAACGCTCATTCTGCGTCCCCCGAAAACGGCAAAGGCATGCTATCGCCACTCTGTTCGTCCGAGTCGAGGGGGTAAACGGGGCCGGCGCCACTGTTCAAAACCTCTGCTTTACAACGGTTTTCCGCTATGACTGCCCAATGAGATTACGATTGTTGACGCGTTCCCGGAGCCCGTCAACACCATGCGCCGGCCGGATGGACCAGGCAGCGACCGGACCGAAACCCGCCAAGGCCCTAATACCAAGAATCGGCTTTGATTTCCCGAATCCTACTCACATTGGCATGAGGGCGCATGTGGCGCCCGAGCATGTCGTACTCAAGCACCTGAATCAGAACGGATGCTCACCCGATAATGTCATCAGGATTCATCGTTGTCGCGGACACGGATCGCGGAATCGCCGCTGCAAACGCCTACTGGCAGCTTCGGCCGAAATGCAAACAGGGCTTTCGCCCCGCTTCAGTGGATCGCAGACTTCCTTGGAATTCTGCAGATGAAATTTGGAGCGGGAAACGGGACAGGCACTAGGGCGCTAAGTCATTGTTTCCCAACTACATTCTCCGCCGCGGTCATCGGCGAAGGACTCAAGTATAGCCTCATTTTTCCGCCTTGGCGATCAACAGCTCGCCCTCGATGCCGACAAGCATTCATGACGTCGCCCGTCGCCGTGCGTCCTACGCCGGGATTCACGCTCGCCCGTGCACCTCCGCCCTCTGCTTTCACCAACTCAGCCATTCCTATTACCCAGGGCAATGGCCACTGTCCGCCACGGGTTTGTAACCGAGCACGCGATCTCAAGCCACTTCATGTTCTCGAACGCAGAGTACGCCGGCAAGCGCCTACCCTGTAGCGAGGTGTTCTCGACGAGACGGAACTCGTGGTGGCATGAAAGGCGCTGGCGGGCGGGTGATCAAGCGCTCTTTCCTGCGATGAGACGAGGCCTCCCGAAATCGGCTGCGTTCCCCCACCCTCACTCGATAACCACGTAGAACGGATCACTCTTCCCCAAAAGCGTGTCGTCGCTTTTGCGGATCAGGAAGGCCTCGACCATATGGACACCTCGGTACGACAACTGCTCCCACCGGACCCATGGCTCATCCGAGCGGTAGTAATCGCCGCGCAGCGCGTTAGCACGCCGGGCGACTTCATCCGTGTTCGTAACGCGCCATTCCACCATATAGGTCTCCGGGAAAGGAAGTCCCAGATTGTTGCTGGCGTTGAAGCGGATCCAGTGTCCGGACTGCGTGGGCGCGAGCGAGGCAAGCGAGCAGACGTTCTGTCCATAGCGGGATGTCCACAGTCGCGCACCAACATTCACCGTCAACCGTGTGCCGGTCGCCATCCGCCATTGAGGGCGGCGCATGTGCGGCAAGCGATCGAAGCCGCTGGGCAGAGCCGCAAGGCCGATTTTCTTCACCAACGCCACTAGATCGGCCACACCCGCCGACACCGGGCTACCTCGGACGACGGACAGCGCCGCTTCACTGACCTTGCCAGCCTTCTCGGCAGCCTCCCGAACAGCAAAGTCCTCGCCGAAGACACGCTGCCATTTTCCGATGCTTTCCTCTTTGTCTGGGTCATCGTAGGCGTCGTCGATCCAGCCGCGGTACAGATTGATCTTCGAGCGGAAGTTCAAGTACTTGGCGTCGTCCCAGGCAGTGCTTTGGATTTCCTCGAACAGCACGGGATTGCGCACCGTGGGCTTGGGTGGATTGGCCTGCAGCCAATCATCGAGCCGATCAATCAACGTCTTGAGCGTCGTGGGAACATCCTCGAACCCCGCGTCCCCCCTGTCGGAGGCGTACACATGCTTGCCGAGCAGCGTCGTCAGCAGGAACGAGGGACAAGTGAAGTTGGTCTTGATATCCCTGAGGTACTTCAGCAACCGCGTGGCTTTGCGGAAGTTGTTGTTCCCGCAGATGCTGTTGCGCTCGATCAACCAGTCCGTGTAGTCGAGCGGGTTCGATTTTTCGAAGAGATTGGTGTCGCGATTGCACACCTCCCAGACACCCGTGTGAAGGCGCTCCTTCACGCAAGGCGCCACGTCGATCTTGCGCTCGCCGGCGTATTCGACGGTGATGCAATGCGAGTAGCGCCTGATCTTGTCCTTGTACAGACCGAGCCTGCCCATCTCCGCATACAGATCGTTGATGTAGTCCTTCGCTTCCCAGCCCGCGACCGGCTTCACGTAGACCAGCAGATCCGCATCGAACGGATCACCAGGCAGCGGTCTGATGATGGTCTTGTGGGCCCAGGACCCTTGCGCGGCGAAGCCAACGATGGACGGCTTCCAGTCCAACCCTCGCACCGCCGTCTTGATGGCTTCGATGCTGCTTTCGAGCTGATCGAAGCGCGTGCTGTTGAGGTTGACGGTGTCGTTCAGGAAGGCGTTGAAGTCTTGGACCAGTTTCATTCGTCTACCCGCCTTCAGCGCACGTTGCCAGCCGTGCGCAGCTCACTCACCAACTGGTCGGCACCAGCGTTCATTTGCTCTTCCATACGCCTGCGCAAGAGGTTGTAGACCCAATCGAAGATCAATGGGCTGGAGGCGCGGTGGTTGAAGATGGCGTCTTGCAGCTCGCGCGAACGCATGCTGATCTCCTGTTCCGTTGCGCCGCTGCGTGCGCGATCAAGGAGCTTCTTGACCTCATCGTTTAGACGGTCCAGCAACTCAATGGTCGCGGCCTGCCGGTTGCATTCCCTGAGCGCCCAGATGATCACCGGCGTCATCGGAGCCAGCGTGGAGAGGACGAAGGTCGTCATGGTGTGATCGATGGCGAGTGATACGACCCCAGCCCCCGCGATCAGCACCACGCAGCCTGTCAACAGAACGCGTCTGTAGCGCTTGCGCAAAGCGCTGTCGTACCAGAGATTGGTGCGCTGGCACACCAGCCTTGCCAAATGGAGCGGCAGTTCCTTGACGGCGAGCGGATACCAGTTGATCAGCCGTTGCTCGTCCTCGTCACTGAGCTTCTTGCATGCGTCGGCAAAGACATCTTCAGGGTCAATGCGATTGCCGACGAGGAAGGTGTTCCAGTCCATCTGCAACACCGTGCAGTCGAAATCCTCCTGCAGCTTCGCTGCGTTCTTGAGCTGCGCACGGTGCCAGCGATCGAGAAGCAGAACCTCCAGGAAACTGAACATCAGGGCGGCGAACGCAATGAACGGCTTCGACGGGAGGAGCAGCGCTGACACGATCAGGCCGACGATCGGGAACACGAGCGAGATGATCAGGCCCACCGCCTGGACATTCTTGGCCCGCCGGTAGATCAGCGTCCTGGCACGCAGCAAGTTGAGCATGCGCGTCTCCACCTGCTTCTTATCGATTTCATTCATGCTGTTCTCTGCTCCTTGCGTCATTGCTGCCGTTTTGCGATCTCGGTCGTCGCTGTCTCAAGCCCAACGCTTCCTGCGTTGCTGCGGATGCTCGCCGCCGCCGGCCCACACGCCTGTGATCAACCAGTCTTCGAAGTGCCACAACCACTCCGAAGTCCAGGCGATGTAGGTGTCGACCAGCTTCATCTGCGGCAGCCACTCACGCTGCTTCGGCCACCAGAGACACAGCTTGGTGCCGGGACCGTTGTTGGGGTAGACGTGGGGCAGCGCAGCCTCGTCGGCCAGGGTCGTCAGGGCAGGACTCAGCACGAACATTTCCGGTGGGCGCGAATCGGGTGTCAGGCGCAGTTCGCACTCGTAGACGCGACCGAAGTCGCTCGGCACCAGACGGAATCGATAGCGCAAGGCTCGGCCCGACAGAAACACCATCCGGGCGCCATCGAGAGGCAGAGCGCGTAGCTCCATGGCTCGCTGGGCCAAGGTCGGTATGGGCGGGGCCGGGTAAGGTGTCATCAGCGGCCGAAATACGTATGGGGTCGCGCTGCGACACTGACCGGCGCGGCTGCCGCCGACGAGATCAGCGTCACCCGGCCCGCGACGCGGCTGGTCTGGCGCCGCTGGGTCTGGTCCTGCTGGATGGCGCCCGCGCAGTGAGGTCCGAATGCGCCCTCCAGCGCCTTGATCAGGACATCCATCCCCTCATGGTTTTCGATGGCGTGCAGGATGCGCTTCAGATCACCGATCAGGCGGTGGTGCCACGAGAAAAACGCCTCCTGTCGAGCCGGAGAATTCATGCCGCCGGCCAGGTTGTCCCGGGGGGCGGATGGGTTGGGCAAGACCCATTCTTCGGAACCGTCGGACCGGGAAATCCGCTCGAAGTGCAGCGGCATCCGTTCCACGATATCGAGCAGCAACTCCAAGGGACTCTCGTGCGGCTGCGGCGCCTCTACCGCGTAGGCCATCGCGGCCAGCGTCGTCAGGAAGACAGAAGAAGGTGCCATGTCCTGGCTTCCGCGCGCAACGCCGAAGGCCACATTGCGATGCAGCTTCAACAGTTGCACCAGCCGGCACAGCAGCCGGTCGAACACCTCCTGCGCATCAGGCAGCGGCGTCACTTCCGCGCGCGTCACCGAATCCATCGCCTCCGCAAAGCGCACCGCGCCGGTGAAATTCGGCGAGATCGCGGCGGCGAGATCGAAATGCTTCGCGTACCCGCGCGGGTTCGTCGAGTCAAAAAGCCGTAGCTCGCGGTCAGGGATGAGGCCGTGCGTGTCGCCGAAAGGCGCGGCCAACAACGGGGAGTCAATGACCGGCGCGATGTCAGCGCACATCCCTTCGGCGTACTCCAGCGTTGCACAGCGCTCCCAGCGGCGCAGCCGGAGGCCATGCGCATCGGCGTAGCGGGACAAAACGCGATGCAGGCGGTCGAGCAGCAGGGCTGGTCCGTGCTCGCCGTCGTATTTGTGACGCGCCCCGGACGCCAGGCGCGCGATCAGATCGATGTCGAAGCCCTCCCGCGAGCCATCACGGGGCCGCACGATGGTGCCCAACTGCCGGGAACCGTGGGCGTGGATCTGGATGAGATCGCCCTGGAGCTCCGGGCATGCCGAGAGGAACTCGCCGGTGCTGTTGTAGGAGCGCTCCAGGGCCATCAACTGGGTGGCGGTAGGCTCACTGGCCCGAGCGATGACGTCCACCAAGTGGAAGAAACGCGCCGACGACCGCATGGAGATGCGGGGGCGCTGGGGGAGAGTCACAGGTTCGCGGATCACGGGGTCTCCTTGAAATTCTTGTCGATGGCTTTCTGTCGCACCTGGACTCTCCCCGGCTCAGCGCTTGTGCTTGGTGGGGTCCACCAGCTTGTAGCCTTGGCCCGGCCGCGGCGTCGGCGGCAGCGGCTTGCCCTTCACGCCGGTCACTTCATTGCCGGTGCCCGGGTTCTGGTACTGGCCGGACTTCGGTGCCGGCGTACCGGGCTTCAACGTCTTGCTCATGGTCGTCCCCTTTCAGGATCGGTTGGTTGATTGCGACATCCCGACTTCCTTGTTCCCAGCTGGCTGTGTTACCAAATCGGGGTTGCGCTGAAAGTTCGGAACTATCACAATAAAAATTGTGGACTCCCGAACTTCCGGAGTCAAGTACTTTTTATATCGGAACTCCGAACAAGCATGCCAACACTGGGCGAGAAGGTCCGCACATTGCGGAAAAAAGCAGGCTTGACGCTGGAACAGTTCGCCGAGCAGATCGGTGCGTCCAAGTCATCCGTATGGGAACTGGAGAACAAGGAAAAGGCCCGCCCGTCCGCCGACCGGATCAATGAGGTGGCGAAGGTCCTGGGCGTGACGCCCGAGTTCTTGATGAATGACGACGTCGCCGAGCCCTCGATCGACGTGGCCGACGAGGCCTTCTTCCGCAAGTACCAGTCGCTGGACAACGGGGTGAAGCAGCAGTTGCAGGAGATCCTCAGCGTCCTGGACAAGAAGGCCGGGTCTTGAAAGAGGGGCTTTCCCCATCGGGCGAGGCAATCAAGCTGGCGAAGCTGTGGCGCGCCGTCCACGGACTAACGTTTCCGATCAACGCCGGAGCGCTGGCGCAGGAATGGTCTAGGAACGTGGCGCCCGAGGCGCCCATTGGGGAGTTGCAAGCCCGAGAGTTGAAAGGCTTCGAGGGCGGGTTGTTCTGGCTGAAGGAGCGAAAAGTCTGGGCGTTGCTGTACCACCCGCACCCCGACCTGCCAGGACGGTCCAACTTCACCGTTGCGCACGAGTTTGGGCACTACGTCCTCCATCGCAAGCTGCAGGAGGCGTTCCAGTGCTCCCAGAGCGCGACACTGGGGATCACCGGGGCCAGGATCGAGCGCGAGGCAGACCAGTTCGCGTCGTATCTGCTCATGCCGATCGACGACTACACCCAGCAGGTGCGTGGGCGTCGGATCACTCTTGACCTCTTGGGCGAGTGCGCCGACCGTTACGGTGTCTCTCTCACGGCCGCAATCCTCAAATGGTTGGAGTTCACCGATCAGCCAGCCGTCGCCGTCATGGGACGAGAAGGGATGCTGCACTGGTGGAAGGCCAGTGGCAGCGCGAAGAAATACACGTTTGGAACGCTGCAGGAGGGCATGGAATTGCCTTTGGGCTCGCTCGCTGTGAGCCCAGACCAAGCGCTTTCCAACGCCGACTATCGCTTGGGCGTAGAGCACCCCGAAGGCGTGTGGCCCATCAGGCTGCCCGTGCGTGAGATGGTCGTGCTCTCAGACCGTTACGACATGTCTATTTCGCTGTTGATCCTCGACACACCTGGGGTGGAACATCCAGATGCGCCGGACGAAGACATGACGACAAACTTGCCTTCGTTCTAACGAGTAAGGATAGATCGCGCGAAGCCGCGATCTATCCTTACTCGTTAGGTGAGAGACTTTCTGCAGGAACCCGCGACCACCTCGCACGAGCCACATCCCATCATCGCTAGATACTGTGTCGATATATCAGCATGCTGAAGAGCATGACGTGCGCCGATTTCTCACCGTTCACATGCCCATTGGGCGACAAATGCCTGCCCATGCGCGCTCTGAAACCGACGGGATATCAGACCATATCGAATCGGTCTTGATGAGCTTGACATCACCCCTGACGCTGGCAGCGTGAGCGCCAATATCGAGCCTGCTTTTTTATCGTCGCTCGATGGGCCGGCAACCGACAATTCTTGCAGATCAACAAGACAAGGCCATCTGCGGCGGGTGCAAATGATTCCACCCGCCCCCACGTTCAGGGCATCGTCCCTGGCACTCGCCGCAGGCCATAACGACACAACAGCCCTTGGCAGGGCAAGAAAGGAGCCGGTGATGTAGCGCTTCCGAAAGGAGACGAAAGCATGCACAAGGAGCCACCACTATCAAAGGTGTTCTATCGTCCCATCGAAGCTGCCATACGGTGGGCTGGATTGCTGCGGTACAAGGCATCGATTCTCGCGTCGATCGCATCACCGCGGTGCCTGCCGCAGATGTTGGACTGCCCTCGATGGAACGAGTGTCGGCTGTATTCGGAACGCATCTACGACGGCATCCTCAACTCGGAGCTGCCCTTCGGCAAGGACGGGATCACGATCAATGACCCCGAACTGGTGAGTTCACCCGATCTGACCGTCCGCCATGTCGATCTGAAGCGCTGGATGCGCACCCACTATCCCGAGCATCGGCCGGGATTCCTGTTCAGCCGTGGCGAGCGCATGGCCCATCCCTTCATCACCCTCGAAACAGGACAGGCGCTCCTGCTGGAACGGCTGGCGCTGCAGGCCGCGCTGGACCATAGCCGGCGTGAGATGCGCGAACTGCAAGCGCAGCACGAAGTCTTGCTCAAGCAGTCCGCCGTGCTCCTCGCGTCCCAGCAGTGCGCGATCAGTGATCGAGCAGAGACCACATACCTGAACATCATCGGCGGCATGCTGACGTTGATGCTGGGCCAATCTCCAGCGGGCGTGCCGTACTCCAGCTTCAAGACGCAGGAGGCCATCGTCACTGCATTGCTCGCCCACTATGGCGGCACCATGGGCATCACGGAGCGAACCTTGAACGGCAAGTTCGCCAATGCCAGGAAGAATGTGCGTAGCGCAGCCGCGTGAATTCTTCCATCTTGTATGTGCAGTCGCGGAGATTGCATTTGCAATGTCTTTCCGCAGCCATGTCTATTGAATAGAGGTCACGCCAACAAACGCCACTGAGCGTTCAGGAGTGACCGCCATGTCGCAAGTACCTGTACTGCCACCGCACGAGCGCCGCATTCTGCGGCTCGATGAAGTTGAAGCCAAGTCCGGCTTCAAACGCGCCCACATCTACAACCTGATGAAGAAGCGCCAGTTTCCACAGGCGCTGCGCCTGGGTGTGCGCGCCGTGGGCTGGGATTCGGTCGAGATCGACCAGTGGATCGCCGAACGCCTCAACAACCGCACCTGATCCGTTCCCCCCTCGGATTCCCATCGCCAAACGGAGAGCGCCATGCAGGTCGTATCCATCATTTCAACGAAAGGTGGCGTTGGCAAGACGACCACGGCCGCCAACCTCGGCGGGCTCGCCGCAGACGCGGGCCTGCGCGTGCTGTTGCTCGATCTCGACGTGCAGCCCACTTTGTCCTCCTACTACGAGCTTGCCCACCGCGCGCCTGGCGGCATCTACGAGTTGCTGGCCTTCAACGAGCGCGACCTCGGCCAGCTCATATCCCGCACCATCATCGCGGGCCTGGACCTGGTGTTGTCCAACGACCACCGGGGTGAACTGAACACCTTGCTGTTGCACGCGCCGGACGGACGCCTGCGGCTGCGGCACCTGCTGCCGACGCTGGCGCCGCTCTATGACCTGGTGCTGATCGACACCCAGGGCGCGCGCTCGGTGCTGCTGGAGATGGCGGTGCTCGCCTCCAGCCTGGCGCTGTCGCCCGTGACCCCGGAAATCCTTGCGGCCCGCGAACTGCGGCGCGGCACCATGCAGTTGCTGGAGGACATCGCGCCGTACCGGCATCTGGGCATCGAGCCCCCGCCTTTGCACCTGCTCATCAATCGCGTCCATCCCGTATCCGCCAACGCTCGGCTGATCCAGAAGGCTCTGCGCGACCTGTTCCAGGACCATGCCGGCATTCGCGTGCTGGGCACAGACGTGCCGGCGATCGAGGCCTATCCGCGCGCCGCAACTCGTGGCCTGCCGGTGCATCGAGTCGAGCATCGCCAGCCACCCGGCAGAGTTGCACCTGCCGCGATTGACACGGTCCGCGCGCTCGCCAGCGAATTGTTCCCGCAGTGGCAAGACAGATTTGCCTGCGTGTCCGGCCGTCCACAACGTCCTCTTGAAACCAGGAGGCCCCATGGCGAACGCACATGAACTGGCCCGTGGCCACAAGCGACTGCGCGCCCTGATCGAGTTTGCGGTGGGCGAAGGCTGGCACGTCAAGCGCACGCCGGGCGGTCACCTCAAATTCACCAAGGCAGGCTGCGCCGCGATCTACACCAGTTCGACAGCAAGCGACCACCGGGCGGCCCTCAACGCCCGTGCGCAGATCTGCCGTGCCGAGCGCAGCAAGGCTCAGTCCCAAGCGCAGGGAAACGGCAATGACTGAGATGACCTCCCAGGACATGGCCGGCAAGCTGCTCGCTGCCGGGTTCGAGCGCAACGGCCCATCGGCCGTGGCCCTGAGTGACCCGATCGCCGACACACCCATGGTCGTGACCTTGGACCAGTTGCGCCCGTATGACCACGACCCGCGCAAGAAGCGCAATCCGGTCTACGAGGAAATCAAGGCGTCCATCCGCGAGCGCGGCCTCGACGCGGCGCCGGCCATCACGCGGCGGCCCGGTGAAGGCCACTACGTCATCCGCAACGGTGGCAACACGCGGCTGGCGATCCTGCGTGAACTCTGGGCAGAGACGAAAGACGAGCGCTTTTTCCGCATATCGTGCCTGTTCCGACCTTGGCCTGCACGCGGGGAGATTGTCGCGCTGACCGGACACCTCGCCGAGAACGAGCTGCGCGGCGGCCTGACGTTCATCGAGCGCGCCCTGGGCGTCGAGAAGGCACGCGAGTTCTATGAAGAAGAAACCAGCGCCACCCTGAGCCAGTCCGAGCTGGCCCGACGCCTGGCCGCGGACGGTTTCCCCGTCCAGCAGTCGCACATCAGCCGCATGGCCGATGCGGTACGCTACCTGCTGCCCGCGATCCCGACCGTCCTGTATGGGGGCCTCGGTCGCCACCAGGTTGAGCGACTGTCGGTCATGCGCAAGGCCAGCGAGCGCACGTGGGAGCACTACGCCAAAGGCTGCTCCTTGCCGCTGGACTTCGATAGCTTCTTTTTAGAGGTGCTGTCGCAGTTCGACGCCCAGGCCGACGAGTTCTCGCCACAGCGTGTGCAGGACGAGTTGATCGGTCAGATGTCCGAGTTGCTGGACATTGACTACGACGTGCTCGCCTTGGACCTGACCGAATCCGAGAGCCGTCATCGCGCCCTGGTCAGCGATCCAACCCCGCCTTCGGCGCCGCCGGCATTACCTGAGCCTGGGGCCACCGCACGGCCGCCGATCGAATCGGCACCGTCTCCCGCTACACCAGCACCTCCCGCAGGCCATTCCGCGGCCGCGCCGACAAGGCCCCAGGACGATGCGGCCCCAGGCGAGGCATCCACGGCCAGCTCTGGGGCACCGCCTGGCGATCTGCTTGCCGAGCACATCATCTCCCCGGCACCCACGACGGAGCGACTCCAGGCCATCCAGCGCATGGTCGCCGACCAGTTGGGCGATGCGCTGCCGCCCGACTTCTCGGCCAACGTACTGCAATCGATACCCGTGCAGGTCGGTGGCCTCTATCCCGTTTCGGACATCTGGCATATCGACCCTGGCCTCGACACACCCGACCGCCTGCGCATCCACATCGCGCAGTTCGCGCGCGAGATCGCGGGCGAGGCCGACCTGGACGAGTGCGTCGAGGATCGACCTGATGGCATCGGCTTCGCTTGTCGCGCCCCGACCCAGGCTTCGTCGCCACTGGGCCGCGCCGTGCTCGCGTTGCTGGTTTCCCTGGCCGGTCAGCCGCTGGCCGGCGTCGGCTTGGACAGCGGGCAACTCGTCACCGACCTGCCCGCGTTGTTGCACGGTCAGGGCCAACGTCATGACAACGGGGCCAGGCGATTGAGCGACACCGCACTGGTCAAGCTGTTTCGTCTGCTGCGGCTGGCCCGGCGCCTGCTGGATCTGGAAGCCAGCGCTGTCGGTTCTGGGACCTGAGCGAGGGAGCCCCGCATGTCCGTACCGAACCCACTCAACCACGCCGTCATTGCGCAGGCGCTCTACGACCTGCGCAACGGGCAGCTGCGTCGCTGCAAGGCGATGGGCTTCGGCGAGGAAGATTTGGATGCGCTCAAGCATCCGGCGCTGATCAGCGTGCTGGCCAATGCCAGCGTCTCGTGGTGCTCAGTCTCCGTGAACCGGGAAGTGCTCCGGCGATTGCTCAAGCAGGCACAGGACGTGGAGGAGGAGATCGCCACCGTCGATCGCATGCTGCGCCTTGGCGCCAGCACGGAAATGGTGAGCCGCTTCTACGGGCTGACGCATCAGGAAGTCGCGCTACGGCGGGAAGTTCTGAGCCTGCCCAAACGCAAGGGGCGCCATCCGGTTCTGGACGAGGAGCAGGACACGGAGCTGTGGCGGCGCTGGAAGGCTGTGACCAGCAGCAGGAATGTCGAGCTGGAGGATGAGACCTCGGTTCTTGACGCGGCAATGGACCTCGCCGAAGGCATGGAACTGCCGCTGTCGGTGGTCTGGGCGGCGATCAAGAACTGGATCGATCAGGGATTGGGTTGAACCATGGCCATGGACGACGCTGCACCAGGAGCACCACGCCAAGGCCCCGTCGCCCTCGCCGATCTGTTCGACAGCGCGCTGAAAGACCTAGCGCCCAATCCTCGCGCACCCGCGCCGGCGCCCGCATCCGCAACGTCTCCCGCGTCCGCAACCGGCGATGGTTTCCTGTTCAGCGGCAATCGGCACGAGAGCGTGCCGCGACGGCTGTTCCTCGACCGACGCCTGACGCCGCTGGAACGCAATGCCTGGCAAGTCTTCCGGATGATGCTCAACGAGGATGGCGTCACGGCGTTTCCGACGTATGAGCAACTTCGCCCGTGGCTCGCGTCAATGCCCTGCGCCGGACAGGCCTCCCACGAGACCGTGGCACGGGCGCTGACGCTGTTGCGCCTGACGCGGTGGTTGAGTCTCGTGCGCCGCAGGCGCGACCCCAAGACCGGGCGCATCCTCGGCAACCTCTACGTCCTGCATGATGAGCCCTTGACCCCGTTCGAAGCGATGCAGCTCGACCCGGACTACTTGCAGCTCGTCAGCCAAGCCTTGAGCCATTCGGCCAAGGCCGTTCAGGTCGTGGGCCTGCACACCCTGAAGGAGATCACCGAAGACCCGTTGCTGTCTGGCCGCACGCTGCCCTCGCGGCTGCAGGTCCTTGCCGAACGCCTCGCAAGCCGAGGCATTGGGTCGCAGGAGAGTTATCCACAGGAGGGCATGGTTCACGATTCCGAAGAAGGGGCGTCGAGCCTTCTTCGGAATTCTGATGACCCCTCTTCGGATTCCGAAGCAGGGCCGAAACCCGCGTCAGACGGCGCTCTTCGGAATCGGAAGCAGGACCGTACTGTACGTAGTCGTATCAATGAAGTACGTACTACCGCGCGTGAGCGTGGGCAGGTGGCCGCGATGCCGGGAGTTCATCTGCCCGATGGTTTCATCGGCTTGAAAGAAGAGCAACAGGCCGGCGCCATGGTGGCATTGCAGCAGGTCGACGCCCCGCTACGTCAGGCCGTGCTGGACGAATGGGTGGAGCGCTGTCGCAGCAGCACCATCCGCAACCCGGCAGGTTACCTGTTCGGCATCATCCAACGCGCCATCCGTGGCGAGTTCAACGCATGGGCCAAGCAAGGGTCAGCACCGCCACCTGCCCCTGCACGAGATGCACCGCCTGAGCCGCCGCGCAAGGTGGTTCCGCCCGAGGTGGCCCGGCAGCACATCGACCGGCTGCGCGACCTTCTGCGCAAAGGCTGATCGCTATGAGCGGCAAGGTCATGAAGCAGACGCCTGTGGCCGTCCGTAGAGCTATCCCCAGGGGATAGATGTATGCAAGGTGTAGCGCCGACAGGCACCGCTCGGAGCTTTCGCCCACGGAACTGCAGTGGTGTCGATTCATGAGTGGTTCTCACCATCTGCGCGAGCAGCGCTCCATGGTGGTTGGTGGAGCTATCCCCAGGGGATAGCTCATGCCACAGGCCACCGTTGCCACGACAACCGGGGTCTGGTTCATTTCGGTTTGTTGACTGACTGCCTTCCGCGGCGTGCCGATCCTGACCGCTCTTCTTCCCACAGCGAGCGGTCACCATGGCAACCAACGAACCTCTACAACTCAATCTCGGCTCCTTGCGCAGCACGATGTCGCTGACGCTTCACACCCACCACGCCTCGCGCATCTGGCATGGCCGCGCCGCCGCCGAAGGGCGACCCGGCATCGTCGGCCTGAATGGCTACATCGCAGTCATGAACAAGATGAAGCGCGGCTCGGAGCAGGATGACCCGTATAGCGACTGGTGGATGTTGCGCATCGAGGAAAAGCTCGACCAGACCAAATCCACGCTGCAATTGCTGCGCGAACAGGTGGACCAGGCACTGGCCGCCGTGCCTGCGGCATTGAGCCTGGGCGAGAACCTCAACGTGCAGCCGGTCAAACTCCCCTTGTTCGTGAACGCACAGCTCGGTTTCGCCGCCGTCTATCTCCTGGCCGACTACGACGACATCGCCCGCAAGCTGATCCTCGCCCACCACACCGCGCTGATCGATCGCTCGACATTGGAGCGCTGGCTCAACGAAGGCGCCCATGCGCTGCGCAGCCTGTTCAGCCTGGCGCAGCAGTACCGCTACTCGGGCTGCACCCGCGACGACTTCGCGGCGAAGAACGCCGCAGCACGGGCGGCGCTGGAGAAGTTTGGCGAACTGCCGCAAGAACTGTTTGAAGGCACGCGCCGCTCGAAGTTTGCGCCGCCCATCACGCGCCGTGGCCTGCAACAGCGTGGTGATAGCGCTGCCGCAGCCGCACCTGCCACCGACGAAGCCACTGCCACCGATCCGGCCGAGGCCAGCACCGGCGAGGACGAACAGGCATGAGCGACCTGAACCGCGAAGCGCGCTACTTCCGTCCTCTGGAACAGCCAGCCTTCATGCGGCTGGAACACGCGGCCTCTCTAAAAGGCCTTTTAAAGCCCTTTAAAGGTAAGGGGGACTTTGAGGCCTGGGCCAGCCAGTGCTTCGCCATGCGCGACGAGTTGATTGCCCTGGCACAGCGACAGGTGCTGCCACAGGCGTGCGGGCGTCCCTTCCACCTGCTTCCCGTCGAACTGGCCCAGCAGACCACTGGCGCAGGCACGACCTTTCTTCGCTGGCGCAAGCATGACCGCTCGGCCATGGGCGTTGCGCTGTGGCAGGAGCTGATCGCCACGACCAGCACGCCGGTCAACCTGCTGCACGACCTGCACGCGATCGAACTGCAGCGCATCACGTTGAACATGCAGATCAGCCTGCTGCACACCCTGGGCAGACAGGCGCAGGAATGCGCCAGCAAGGCCGCGCAGGCGGACGACACCCACCTGCGCCGGCTCGCGTCCATCCCTGTCGCTGTGCGCGATCGGTGATTGCGCCAGGCAACCGAGCACGCGCCAGTGTCCAGCGAGGCACGGGTATTTCAACCACCACGGAGATTGCACCATGAGCACACAATTCATCGGCGAGGGCAACATCGGCTCGCCTCCCGAGTACCGCGAATTCCCCAATGGCAACGACGATCCTCGCCGGTTGCTCCGGCTGAACGTGTACTTTGACAACCCCGTCCCCACCAAAGGCGGCGAGTTCGAGGACCGCGGCGGCTTCTGGGCACCGGTGGAACTCTGGCACCACGACGCCGATCGCTGGCAGCATCTCTACCAGAAGGGCATGCGCGTGCTGGTCGTCGGCCGCATGGAGCGCGACCCCTGGACGGACAACGAGGATCAGCCGCGCGAGACCTGGCAGGTCAACGCGCGCAGCGTCGGCATCCTGCCGTACCGCATCGAGTCCGTGGCCCTCAGCCCGAAGCCACAGGAGGCAGAGCCGAAGCCACCGGCCGCCCAGGAATCGACTGCGCCGAAAGAGACAAAGCGCAGGAAGTGACCCGACATGGAGGGTGGTTGCGGCAGTGCTTCGCCGCCCTCCATGCGCCGCGAGCTATCCCCTGGGGATAGCTCCACCAACGTCTACCGAGTTCCACGCGCTCCCGGACATCGCGGCTCCCGGCCCGCACACTTCCGGCCACGCGCCCTCCCCGCAAACGCCATTTCATCGGCGTGAAAGCGGTCGCCGCCGCATGCGGCTTGTTTGCTGCTGCCAGGGGCGGCGCTCGGCATCCTCGATCCCAGCACCTCATGAACCACGGGAATCGGATGGACGGATATGCGGCTGTTCTTGTGCGAGAAGCCCTCCCAGGGCAAAGACATTGGCCGGATTCTCGGCGCCACGCAGCGCGGTGAAGGCTGCCTCAACGGTTCCGGCGTCACGGTCACCTGGTGCATCGGCCATCTCGTAGAGGCGGCAGCACCGGAAGCCTACGACGAACAGTTGAAGCGCTGGTCCATCGAGCAGTTGCCCATCATTCCCCAGCATTGGCGGGTCGAGGTCAAACCGAAGACCGCCACGCAATTCAAGGTCGTCAAGGCTCTCCTGGCGAAGGCGACCCAACTGGTCATCGCCACCGATGCCGACCGCGAGGGTGAATTGATCGCTCGCGAAATCATCGACCTGTGCGGCTATCGCGGGCCCATCGAGCGACTCTGGCTGTCAGCCCTCAACGATGCGTCGATCCGCGCCGCCCTCGGCAAGCTGCGGCCTTCGGCCGAGACGCTGCCGATGTACTACTCGGCGCTGGCACGCTCCCGTGCGGATTGGCTCGTGGGCATGAACCTGAGCCGGCTGTTCACGGTGCTAGGGCGACAGGCGGGTTATGACGGCGTGCTGTCGGTCGGCCGCGTCCAGACCCCGACGCTCAAGCTCGTCGTGGATCGCGACCGCGAGATCGCGCGCTTCGTGTCCGTACCGTACTGGGCCATCGCCGTGTCCCTGTTCGCGGGTGGTTCGAGTTTCGCCGCGCAATGGGTTCCACCCGATGCGTGCACCGACGACGCAGGCCGCTGCCTGCAGCAGCCGGTCGCACAGCAGGCCATGCAGCAGATCCGCGCTGCGGGCAGCGCCCACGTAGTGTCGGTGGAGACTGAGCGTGTCCGCGAAGGCCCGCCGCTGCCGTTCGACCTGGGCACCTTGCAGGAGGTGTGTTCCAAGCAGCTTGGGCTGGACGTGCAGGAAACTTTGGAGATCGCCCAAGCCCTGTACGAGACGCACAAGGCCACGACGTACCCGCGCTCGGATTCCGGCTACCTGCCCGAGAGCATGTTTGCCGAAGTGCCCACCGTTCTCGACAGCGTGCTCAAGACCGATCCCTCGCTGCGCCCGATCATGGGGCGGCTCGACCGTTCGCAGCGTTCGCGCGCCTGGAACGATGGCAGGGTCACGGCTCACCACGGCATCATCCCGACGCTCGAACCGGCGAACCTCTCTGCCATGAGCGAGAAGGAACTGGCCGTGTACAGGCTCATCCGGGCGCATTACCTGGCGCAGTTCCTCCCTCACCACGAGTTCGACCGCACCATCGCCCAGCTCTCGTGCGGCGGACAGAATCTGGCGGCCACAGGCAAGCAGGTTGTCATGCCCGGCTGGCGCCAGGTGCTGGCCGAGCCGCAGTCCGAGGGCGGTGATGGCGACGGGGACACCGCGGCCCGCGCCCAGGTGCTGCCAGCGCTGCAAGAGGGCCTGGCATGCCGGGTAGCCGACGTCGATCTGAAAGCACTCAAGACGCTGCCGCCCAAACCGTACACGCAAGGCGAGCTGGTCAAGTCCATGAAAAGCGTCGCCAAGCTGGTGTCCAATCCCCGCCTGAAGCAGAAGCTCAAGGATACGGTCGGCATCGGCACCGAAGCAACGCGGGCCAACATCATCGGCGGCCTGATCACTCGCGGCTACCTCATCAAGAAGGGGCGCGCCATCCGCGCCTCGGATGCGGCCTTCACCCTGACCGATGCAGTGCCCGCAGCGATTGCCGACCCCGGCACCACCGCCGTCTGGGAACAGGCGCTCGACATGATCGAAGCCGGCCAGCTCACGCTGGACGTGTTCATCGGCAAGCAGGCCGCATGGATTTCGCAGTTGATCGCGCAGTACGGCAGCGCATCCCTGTCCATCAAGGTTCCCCAAGGACCGGCATGCCCGCAGTGCGGCGCACCCACGCGCCAGCGCAGCGGCAAGAGCGGCCCATTCTGGTCATGCAGCCGCTACCCGGACTGCAAAGGCACGCTGCCGGTCGAATCCGGCAGCTCCAAGCGCGGCCTCGCGCCCACGTCGTAATACTGGTAGCGGCCGCCAAGGCTCCTGATCGACCCCGTTCCCCGTGAGCCGTGCCCGCCTTCGGCGGCGCGGCCCGTGTCCCGCATGCCCTGCGGGACGCCCAGCGCGCAACGCCTTCTTGATCCGTGTGCGCGTCCCGCCCAGCCGTCCCCGGCCGCGGGACCTGAAGGTAGCTTCTCCGCGAGCCGCACCACGCGCGTTCTGTTGATCTGCGTTTCTTCCGCCCTCTGCGAAAGGTCTTCCGGTGGCTTGCCAGCCGGCACGAGCCACCCGGAGACCTTTCGTGGTCAGCGGTAATCGGTGCCGGTGCCCGCCGGTGCAAAAACGGGCTCCCTTTGTGCGCGGATGTGCGCCAGACGATGCCGGCCCCAGCCACGACATGGGTCGGGTGTGATTGCTTGATGAGCAGACGGTTCTAGCGACAACCGGGTCTGCCAATCAGCCCACGGGTGGTTCCTCTTTCCTCCCAAGCCGAAGGCCGCAGGGCCTTCGGCGCCTTTCTCCTGCCTATCAACGTCCCGGTCCGGCTTGACGCTGTTCCAGCCTGGCCACACGAACAGGAGAGACGACATGCACCCTCAACCTTGCGCACCGCTGCTGTACGGCAGTGTGTGCAGCGGCATCGAAGCGGTGAGCCTCGCTTGGCAGCCGCTCGGCCTCGAAGCCGCGTGGTTCGCCGAGATCGAGCCGTTCCCGAGCGCCGTACTCGCCCACCGTTACCCCCACGTGCCCAACCTGGGCGACATGACCGCGATCGCCCGTCAGGTGCGTGCCGGCACTGTGCCGGCGCCCGACATCCTGGTCGGCGGTACGCCGTGCCAGTCGTTCAGCGTTGCCGGCGCGCGCCAGGGACTGAATGACCCGCGCGGCGCCTTGACCCTTGCCTATGTGGAGCTTGCACATGCCATCGACCAAACCCGCCACCAAGACCGCCGCCCGCCGGCAACGCTCGTCTGGGAAAACGTCCCCGGCGTCCTCAACGACCGCAGCAACGCCTTCGGGCATTTCCTGGGAGCATTGGCCGGAGAAAGCCGTGCGCTCGAACCGCCAGGGAAAAAATGGGCGCACGCGGGTTGTGTGTCTGGACCCCGGCGGCGCATCGCCTGGCGCGTGCTCGACGCTCAATATTTCGGTGTCGCCCAACGCCGCAAGCGTGTGTTTCTTGTGGCAAGTGGTGGAGATGGCCTCGATCCCGTCGAAGTACTTTTTGAGCGCGCAGGCCTGCACGGGGATTCTTCTGCGGGCAGCGCGCCGTGGCAAGAAGCTGCCCCTTCTGCTGGGCCAGGCGCTGAAGCTGCAGGCGTGCACGCAGGATTTGCAGGACTGAAGCAGCCCTACGGCAAGGTCACGACGACGTTTGGATTCAGCGGAGGCATCGGCCCTGTCGATATGGCTGCCTGCCTGATGGCCGCAGGCCCCAAGCACGACATCCGCACGGAGACGTTCATGGTGCAGTCGGTCACCGGCAGCGTCACCCACACCCTCGACCCCGCCAACGGCGGCAAGGGCAGCAGCGAGGACGGTACGGGCAAGGGTGTGCCGATCATCGCCTTCACTGCCCAGGGCAGCGGCGCAGATGCCACGATGGATCTAACGCCAACGCTGCGTGCTGGCGGGCATCGCAACAGCCATGCGAACGCAGGTGTCGTGCCGGCCATCGCCTTCGCGCAAAACATCCGCGGCGAAGTGCACTTCGAGTCACGGCATGGGCAGGTGGCTTGCGTTGCTTTGCGGGGCCGGCAGCAGGGTCTTGCCACCGAACTGGGCCGCAGCGTATCGACCGCACTGCGCACCAGCGGCGGTGGCTCAGCCAAGAGTCATTTGCTGGCGCCCAACTACGAGGCGTATTTCCGGTACGACTGGAATGACCTCGGGCCGGGAGACTGGTCGCAATGGCGGGTGCGTCGGCTGATGCCAGTGGAGTGCGAGCAGTTGCAAGGCATGCCCGACAACTACACCCTGGTCCCCTATCGCGACAAGCCCGCCGCAGACGCACCGCGCTACAAGGCGATCGGCAATTCCATGGCCGTTCCGTGCGTCGCGTGGCTGGGCCAGCGGCTGGTGCAGTGCCTGCAAAAGACGGGGTCGAGCGCATCGGATTGATGCACGACGCCGCCAACCGGCCACGTCATTCTTCCTCCTGCATCGCCGACGTGTCGGCAGCAGCCAGGGTGTCCAGGCTGCCGTGGGTTTCACCCGCGCCACCCGCCAGTTCGCCCAGGCATCCACCGGCGAACGCTGCCCATCGGGGCATCGATGCCTCCTTTCTCCAACCCACGGGACGAATGCCGCGTCCCGCCAAGGGCGTGTCGTCACCCGGTCGATATCAGGACTTCCCATGGAAACCATCACCCAACAAGACCGCATCACGCTGAAGAATCTCAAGGTGGCCGATTTCGCCAGCGAGGAAACGCTGTGCTTCACCGCCACCATCGTGTTCGATGGCATTCCCATCGCCGAGGCCCGCAACGACGGGCACGGTGGCTCGACATTCGTGCGTGCGCCGCAAGGCCAGGCCGCGCTGCTGGCCCAGGCGGAGGAATTCGCCAGGAGCCTGCCGCCGGCCTCGCTCGACCTCGAACGCGAGGACGAAGAGCCGCTCCTCGTCGACATCACACTCGACTTCCTCGTCGATCAACTGGCCGATGCCATGCACACCGAGCGCAAGCTGCGCACCGCGTTCAACCGCGACGTCGGCAACAAGGTGCTGTTCATCAAGGACGGCAAGCTGCTGTTCCTCAAGGGCATCAAGCTCAAAGCCATCGCAGATCGGCCAGCGTATTTCGCATCGCTGCGCGCCCGCCAGGCCCAGCCCATCGTCATCCTCGCAGAGCTGGCACCGGACGAGGCATTCCCCCTGTGGAAGCAGCATGTGCTGGGCGACAAGCCTCGCTGACCCAGCTTCGCCTCAACCTCCTGACAGCCCCGCACTTGCTGCGGGGCTTTCTTTTTTCCGCCTTCGCCAATCGGGCTGTTGCGGATACCGATTTCCGGCTGACGCGGTTCGCCTTGCGGACGAAGCTGCCCGCATGTGTCGCTGATCCGTCAGCACCATGCCAGCAGCCAGGGTTTCCAGGCTGCCGCGGATTCTCTCCGCGCCACCCACCAGTCCGCCATCGCATCGAGTCTGCGGACGCGCGTCCCCGTGACGCCGATGCTTTTTTCTCAACCGCATGCGGGAGCTGCCATCCCGTGAGGGACAAGGCCCCCGCTTCTCCAAGGAGTCCGTCCATGTCCCAGCAAGCCTCTTTCGGCCAATCCGGTCATTTGGCCTTGATCCATTGCGGCAAGTTCTTGCCGCTCGAAGTCCTGCATAGCGCCGCCGGCCACTACATCGGCACGCGCGATACCGAAGGTCCCGTTTCGCGGGAATCCTGCCAGTACTTCCGCAGCTATGCCGCAGCGCAACGTGCCCTCGAAAGAGGCGGCTGGTCCCAGCTCGCCACACCCTGATCCAACTGGAGGAACCACGTCATGAACCAGCTTTTGCCACAGGAAGTCGTCGATCAGATCATGCGGGAAGAGCAGCACTTCGCCGCCGCGCCCCAAGCCTTCTTCGAGGCCTGGAAGCGCGGCGTCGAGATCGCAGGCCCGCAATGGTTTGGCGACGGCACGCGCGAAGGCCTGAACCAGGCCAAGAGCAAGTGGGACCTGCGTCCCGACATGCTGCGTGCCAACGACGCTCTCGGCGTCCTGAGCAGCGGAGAACGCATGTTCCTGTCCGCCATGTTCAGCTTCTACAACGCGCGCGAGGGCGGTGCCATGCTCAAGCGCTGCCACTTCCACGGGCTGTCGGACTTCGATGGTCTCGATCTGCAACGCCGCAAGGTCATTGCCGACCTGCTGGTGAACTACAGCGGTTGGTGAGCCGGTCTCCGGCATATCACCGCCTGTTCGTTCGCTACCCATGAGGGGCATGCGCCCGCCAAGCCATGTCCCTCCATTTTTCCTCCGTCAGCCAACGCCGATTGGCCTAAAACCATCGATCAGTGCCGCCTGACGCTTTTTCGACTTCAACCCACCGGGGTCCAGTTCCCGGTGGGGGGGATTGGCTCCATTATTCAATCTGGAGAAATCCCATGACCCAGAATCCCAATCTCTTTGTACGCGGCTACTGGAATCTGAAAATCGTCCGCACGTTGTCCATCAGCTACGAGGACGGAAGCCCGCATGTCTGGCGAACCATCCACGCGAGCCAACAGCACCTCTCCGACGAGGAATTGGTTTCTTCCGCCTGCATCGTCACCAGCGACTTCGCGGTGGTCAGGAATGGCACTGAATCTGTCAGCGCCGAACTGATGGCCGAATGCGATGCCACTGAAGGTGTCATCGGCGAAGGCGTAGTGGGTGCCGTGGTCTATGCCATCCATGGCGACGACCTCGACGGCCGCCCGGTCCACGTCGGTGACACCTATTCGGCCGAGGCCGCCCGGGAAGTCGTGCAGCGCTTGAGTTTCGAGACCGGCTACTACAGCCGGTGCTGGGAGATCAGCAGCGCGCACATCAGTCAGGAAACCGGCCAGTACCTCGCCAGCCTGGCAGACCTCGCCACGCCGGAAGCCTTTCTGTTCATCGCCTTCCGGGTTCCGTACAGCCCGGCGATCGGCGTCAAGCTGATCTCCACGCCCTGGACGGACAAGAACCTGGAGTATGCCGAGGGCATCAGTGCGGAGCAGCTTCGGCAGGAGCATCGGAACAAGGGTATGCCGGACGACCTGGCGAACATCCTTGAACTGGCGGGTCAGGCCGATGTGCGCATTCTCATCCTCGACGCCGACGCCCCGGCGCTGCTGGGCCTACCGCTGGCCGAGTTTTAGCAGACGCGCGACGCGCCAGTCTTCCTCTTTTTCGTTCACCCATGCCAGCCCGTCTCCCCGCCAGGAGCCGGGCTGGCCCATATCCACAGGAGCAATCCCATGTTCCCCGACCTCATTCCGCCTGCACCCGACTTCGAGCACCAGCTTGGAGCCTGCGTCAACGCCATGAGCCAGGACGACGCCATCGGCCAGATCCTGGTACTCGAGCGCATGAGCGGCACGCTGCACATGCGCCATATCGATAGCGCCGATCTGGTGGACACCGACATTGACGACTACGAAATGGTCGTGTTTGACGGTGGCAACACAAGCGGCGACACGTGGAAGCACGTGTTCTTCCCTCGTCAGCGCGAACACTACTTCGTGTACGAAGCCTGACCACTTCAGCCCCTTTCGAGGGGCTTTTTCTTGCCCGCAGTGCAGGAAAGCGGGTGTGGTGCGGTGCCGTTTCATGCGGGCGGGTCGCCCATTCCAGGGTCACGCTTATCCCCATGTTCGTCGGCGTTGCCGACACATGCCCAGGCAGCCGAGACCTTCGAGACTGCAAGTGCGGGAAACCGTGCTGGTCGTTTCTTCCTACGGACGTACCCGTCCATCCACGCCACCCACAAGGGACCTCTCCCTTGCGGGCGGGGAATCCCTTGTTTCTTCCTCAAGGAGATTCCCATGGACCGTTCCCTCATCAAAACCCTGATGCCTTCGCTTGTCGCAGGTCATGTGCCCCGCAACGTGCGGTCGTTCAAGTACCGCGTGTTCGACGATCAGCCGCAGTCCTCGACACTGGGCTTCACTATCGATCCTCAGCCCTTCGACGGCAAGGTGGTCGCGGCCAACGATGACGCCATCGTCGTCAAGCTCAAGCCCAGCGAGTTCGCGGTGCTCGATCCCAGCCTGGTCACCGCCGTTCCCAGCGAGGGCACCAAGGTGCATGTCCAACCCTACGCACGGCGCCGTTTCGACGGCCTGCGCGCGGACACGCCGGAAGAGCGCACCGAGTACACGTCGGATGGAAGACCCTACACCATCAAGACGCACATCCTCGGTTCCGCACCGGCCAAGTTGCCCATTCCCGCGCCGCAGTGCATGGAACTGGGCCAGCTCATCCAGCAGTTGGAAGAAATGCCGGCGCCCGACGGGTTCCGGCGCATCACCCACATGCTGGTCGATGCGGGTGCCCGCGACTTCACCTGGGTCGATCCCAAGCCGTCCAAGATCATCGAAACGCCTCCGGCGATCAGCTTCACGGTCTCGACCGCGAAGTTCGATGGCCAGGTGACGATCCTCTACGACCGTGGCGGCGACACCTACGTGGTGGAACTGCACCGCGGCGGTGAGCTGGTCGATCGGCACGACGAGGTGTACTTCGACATGCTCGGTGAAGTGCTGGCTCGGCTCATCGACGACAGGCGCTGGCGCCTGATCGACGTGAGCGTGATCGATGCCAAGGCCGCCCGGCAGCGCCAGGCGGTACTGGCGTGACTCCGGGAGCTGAGTCCTGGCGGCTCTTCGGCTACCGACCAGGGCGACCTGTTCGATCCCACCGAGGAGTCGATCGTCTGCTTCTGCGGCGACTGATGCGTGTACGGAAAGGCCATCGACCTCGCCACGGCTGCAACTGCTGAAGCAGACGCTGCGCGCGGTGGACAAAGGGAAGCGTCCGGCTGCCTATTGATTGCTGCCTCGCGCGCGAGCTCCGGCCATGCTGACCCCATGCCTGCTGACGTTGTCAGCGACATGCCAGGCAACCATCGGTCTTCGAGGTTGCGGCGCAGTTCCCACTGCGTGACCGAGCCAGCTCGCACCGCATCCATCCGCGAGCGGCCACCAGTCCTGGTGGTGGATGCTTTCGCCTTATCAACCCACCGCGGGGTTACGCACCTTTCCCGCATGCGTGGGCTCGGTGTGTCTCCGCTTTTTCCCAATGGAGATTCACCATGAACACCACGTCCAACGAGAAATCGTATTTCGACCTCCACACCTCCGGCATCGGCTACATCCAGCGTGTCCGTGAAGTGCCCGTCAGGGGCGGCCGCCGTGCGCAGCCCTTCCTGGCATGCACCATTGCCGCACTGGTCGGCCCCGCCAGGGACCCCAGCTGCCGCTACTTCGACGTCAAGGTCTCGGGTGCCGAGGCCAAGAAGCTCGTTCAGCGCTACATCGGCGTTGACGATCCCAAGCAGCGCCCGCTGGTGCGCTTCCGCCTCGGCGACCTTTGGGGCGATGCGTACATCCGCGACAAGGGCGAGAACCAGGGCAAGGCCGCTGCGTCCCTCAAGGCGCGCCTGCTCAAGGCCGAGCTGATCGACCGCGCCGAACTTGCTTCGATCGAGCAACACGAGCTGATCACCCGCGGCATCGGCTACCTCAACCGTCCGAAGGACGTCATCCCCAAGGATGGCGATCCGTTTCTGTCTTGCTCCATCGCCGCACTGGCCGGACCTGTCGATGAGCCGGACTATCGGTACTTCGACACGATCGTCGCCACCCCTGAAGCCGAACATCTGGCTCGCCGATGCGTGCAGGCCATCGAAGGGGATCGCAAGGTGTTGATCGCCTTTCGTCTGAACGACATGAAGATCGATCCGTACATCCGCACCAAGGGCGAGCATGCCGGGGAACCGGCCGCAAGTCTGGAATCGACGCTGGTCCACATCGGTCTGATCAAGATCGACGGCACCCAGGTCTATCCGACGAGCCAGGCGAAAGCCGAGGCGCCGCCGGTGGAGGATGCACTCGCGCCCGAAGCCGATAACGCCATCGACACTGCCGCCGACGCCGTTTCCGACCAATCTGCCGAGCCCGCCGAGCGCGAGCCCGAAGGTGAAGTCGAGGAGCAGGAGCCGGCATTGGCTGCTTCGTTCTGATCCGGCACGGCCCCTCAAGGGGCCTTGCCTTTTTCCTAAACGCCCAAGGAGAACCATCATGGCAGCCACATCGGCACCTACGAGATCAGTCTTGCCCATCGTCGTCCCGGGCCAGCTCACGTTGCGGACCATCCGCGGTAAGAACGGCCCGTTCACGGTCGGTCGCCTTTCCACCCCCATCGGCGAGTTCGCGGTCAAAGACGCGGAGCTGGAGCAGTACCCCGAAGGCAAGTACGACGGGGATTTTGTCATTCGCTACATCTTCGCGAAGTCCTATCCGGTCGCGGGCGGCGCGCGGTTTGAAGTCCGCGCCAACCTCGATGGCATGACGCTCAACGGCATCGACAAGCTGAGTCGTGATGAGGCCCGCAGCTTCGCCACCCAGGACGTCGATCCGCTCGATGAAGAGCTGGGGACGCAGCCTGCGGCAACGCCGGCCACGCCCGCCAAAGCGTCCAGGCACGCCAAACCTGCACCCGTGCAGGCGTCCGCTGACCCGCTGGTCGATACCACGCCCTTCGGCGTGGACGCGCCGCCACCCGCCGCCGCCGCTGCTCCTGGCAGCACTGAAGACGGCGACGCCGCGCTGTTCGGCCTGCTGTGGCCGCCGGGCGAGTCCGTGAAGCTGGATTCGACCATCGACCGCCGCACCCTGCGCGCACAAATCGCCCGCTTGGGCGAACTGGGCTACGCGCTGGACTTCAAGACGCAGGAGTGGAGCCGCCAGGCCGAACTGCAATCTGCGTGATCACAGACGCCGCACCTGCGGCGTTCTTCATCCACCCGCCGGGGTTCTCCCCTGCGGGGAGGCCTCCGGCTCAACTATTCCAGGAGGCCTCTCATGGGCTGGTACTTCTCACCCCAATCGCGGTCTGAACTGATCGCGGAACTGATCGCACCGCAAGAGACCGAGCGCGCTAGCGTCAAGGTCATCGCCCACGCGCTGCGCGGCAACGTCCTCTGGTCCGTCGCGGAAGTGACGGCCAAGGTCGAAGGCGTGCATCGTGAACTCGCACCGGGCCAATCCCTGCGCTACATCCGTTGCGATCTGCTTGAACGCAGCGGAGGCCAGTGGGGTTGCAAGCCGCTGGACGAGTCCATGCACCCGTACTACTACTCGTGCCCGCTGTCCTATCTGGACCTCGCACCGGAGCAGTCCGCCGACTGGCGTGCAGGCGTTCGCGCCTACCACGCACGGCGGCGCACACCCACGGCATCCACGGCACCCGCCGCGGCGCCGATGGCCTGAGCTTGGAGGAACCGACATGGACCTGATCCTGGCTGCGCTCTCACCCTCGCTGCTGGCACTCGTTGAAGGGAGTTTGTCCAACGACGAAGTGTCCTCCGACGAGGAAATTCTGGAGTACTTCATCAGTAGCGGCCTCACCGAGGAACAGGCACGGCAGGCACTGACCTACCGCGACCAGTACCTCAGCAACATCTACCTGGACGGCTTCACGCCGATCACTGCGGCAGACAAGGCGCTTCATTTCAATCCGCACACCCGGCAGTTCGAGCCGGACTGAGCGATTTTCTTCCACCCCCTGGGGCAGTACTTGCCCCTGGGGGCGGTGCTGTTCCCGGTTAGCCGAGGACATCACCATGACCACACACCCTTCATCCACCACGCTCTACCGCATCGACGAATGCCCGGACGTGATGACCGACGCCTGCGTCGGCGATGACCAGGGCAACCTGATCTTCCTGTCGATCTGGGCGCGGGACACCGCCATCCAGCAGTTCCTCGCTCGCCTGACCCTCGGGCGCGATGAGCAGGGACTGGACCAGTTCCACGTCATCACCGACCAAGGCGGCAGCGTCCCGGTGTTCATCGGCAACGTCGATCGCCTGGAAAAGCGCATGACACGCGCCTACCGGCGAACGCTGTTCGGTTCGCTGTCCAACGTGTGGCTGTTCGACCGGCGCTGCGTCAAGCCCGACAAGGCCAACGCCAGCGCACTGGCATTGCTGCCACGCGACAGCGCCCACCGGCTCGACCGCCTGTGGACGCTGGTGCGGGACACATGCCCGCTGCCACTGCTCGATCGCTGGCGCGAGACCGTGCTGGAACTGCTGCAAACCCGCGAGATGCTGGCCCGTCTTCCGTTCGCCCTCGGGCCATTGGAAGGCCATCGGCTCGCCATCGACGTGCCGGCGCTGACCCTGGCGCTGGGCTCCCTGATCCGCAGTGACGTGCTCACCGCCTATCCCTATCCGGCCGAGATCTGGACGCCGGAAGCGGTAGCGGCTTGACCCCCTCGGAAGCACGCCTTGGCGTGCTTCCGCCATTCCTCCCCGCCAACCAGGAGACTTCCATGGCCCTCATGTTCCCGCGGCTCGCCCGCAATTTCGTGAAGAACGGGTACTTCCCCACGGACGAACCCACGCTCGAAAGAGCCCTCAACGCACTGATGCCCAGCGATGGGCCGATGTGCATCCTCGATCCCTGCGCCGGCGAAGGCGTGGCGATCGCCGAAGCTGCCCATGCCCTCGGGCGCGAGCAGGCCAAAGCGTTCGCCGTCGAGTTCGACGCGGAGCGGGCGCGCCATGCCCGCGGCCTGGTCAATCACTGCCTGCACGCGGACCTGATGGACACGATGGTCTCCAAACAGTCCTTCGGTCTGCTCTGGCTCAACCCACCTTATGGTGACCTGTCCAAGGACGCCAACGGCAACATCGGCTACCAGGGCCAAGGCCGTGCCCGTCTCGAAAAGCTGTTCTATCAGCGCAGCCTGTCGCTGTTGCAGTACGGCGGCGTGCTGGTCTTCATCGTCCCCGGCTACGTGCTCGACGCGGAGTTGGTCGGCTGGCTGACGCGCCACTGCGCCGACCTGCGGATCTACCGAGCGGTGGAGACGCAGTTCAAGCAGGTGGTGATCTTCGGCCGGCGGGTGCGCCAGCGCGAGCAGGCCTCGGATGGCGTCAAGGCCGTGCGCAATCTGCTGCTACAGGTCGGGCAAGGTGAAGTCGAAACCGAGGAACTGCCGAGCGAATGGCCGTTCCTGCCGTACATCGTCCCCACCAGCCTGGCCGAGCCGGAGCATTTCTTCCGCGTGACGATGGAGCCGGAGCAGTTCGCCGACGAGGTTGGCAGGCTGCAAGGCCTCTGGCCGTCGCTGGACACGCACCTGGGGGCCGCGCAGCAGTCGCTGCGTCCGCCGGCGCGGGCCTTGTCCCACTGGCATCTCGCCCTGGCTCTGGCCGCGGGTGCGATTTCCGGCGTGGTGCGCTCCAAGACCGGGCGTCTGCTCGTCGTCAAAGGTGACACCCACAAGGACAAGACGCTCCAGCGGGAATTCACCGAGCGCGAAGACGGCTCGATCTCCGAGACCCGCATCCTCACCGACAAGTTCGTGCCTGTCATCCGCGCGTGGGACATGACGCCGGGCTCCGCCACGCGGGGCGAGGTGTTGACCATCCGCTGAACGTTTCTCCACCGCAGACGGTTCGCCGTCTCTCTTCCCACCACGGGGCATGCCATCGCCCCGCTGGGGGTTGGTGCATGCCCCATTTTCTTGGAGCATCACCATGTCCCTCGATCTCGATACCACCGCCAACGATGCAACGCCCGTGCAGGGCGAACTGCTCGATGCGGAATCTTCCCCTCTGACCCTGAGCCTTCAGGATTTTGTCGGTGAGTTCGGCGACGAACTGCTCGACTCGCTCAACCGCGCCAACCCGCCGGTCTATAACGGCCAGCCGCAGGCGCACCGGCAGCTCATCGTCGCCAGCCTCAAGCGCAAGTTGTTCCAGGCCCAGGCCGACGTCGTCCATGCCGCTGCCGAGTTGCTGGTCGACCGTGGCGAACGCGCCGCGATCGTCAATGGCGAGATGGGCTGCGGCAAGACGACCGTCGGTATTGCCGCGGCCGCCGTGCTCAACGCCGAAGGCTACCGCCGAACCTTGGTTCTCTCGCCACCCCATCTGGTTTACAAGTGGCGGCGCGAGATCCAGGAGACGGTGGCAGGCGCCAAGGTCTGGGTGCTCAACGGCCCGGACACGCTGGTCAAGCTCATCAAGCTGCGCGAGCAGTTGGGTGTGCAGCCCACGGGCCAGGAGTTCTTTGTCCTGGGACGCGTCAGGATGCGGATGGGATTCCACTGGAAGCCCGTCTTCACCACGCGGCGCACCCGCCATGGCGACGTGGCAGCGTGCCCTGACTGCGGCACGATCATCACCGACCTCGACGGCGAGCCGGTCAACCCGGTCGCGCTCGAAGCCGAGGAGTACCGCAGGAAGTGCGGCCAGTGCGCTGCGCCCCTGTGGACGTTGATCCGTCCGCGCAGCCTGTCCGGCGGCGACCAGTCCTCGGCCGTGCTCAAAGCCCTCAAACGGATTCCTACGATTGGCGAAGTCACCGCGCAGAAGCTCATGCAGAAGTTCGGCGATGGCTTCTTGGCCTCGATGCTGGGCGACAACATCCATGAGTTCATCAACCTCATGGACGGCAACGGCGAGCTGGTGTTTTCCGACCGTCAGGCCACCCGCATGGAACGTGCGATGGCCAATATGGAGTTCGGCTTTGGCGAGGGTGGTTACCAGCCGTCCGAGTTCATCAAGAGGTACTTGCCGCAAGGCACCTTCGATCTGCTCATCGCCGACGAGGCCCACGAGTACAAGAACGGCGGCAGCGCCCAGGGCCAGGCCATGGGCGTGCTGGCAGCGAAGGCTCGCAAGACCTTGCTGCTGACCGGCACGTTGATGGGCGGCTACGGCGACGACCTGTTCTACCTGCTGTTCCGCGCCCTTCCCGGGCGGATGATCGAAGACGGCTATCGCCCGACCACGAGCGGCAGCATGACCTCGGCCGCGATGGCGTTTATGCGCGATCACGGTGTCTTGAAGGACATCTACTCCGAGAGCACCGGCACGGCGCACAAGACGGCCAAGGGCACCAAGGTATCGGTGCGCACGGTCAAGGCTCCCGGCTTCGGGCCGAAAGGGGTCTTGCGGTGCATCCTGCCGTTCACCATCTTCCTCAAGCTCAAGGACATCGGAGGCAACATCCTGCCGCCGTATGACGAGGAGTTTCGCGAGGTCCAGATGGACGTGGCGCAAGCCGCGGCCTACCGCGATCTGGCGGGTCGGCTGACCGCGGAGCTGAAACAGGCTCTGGCGCGACGCGATACGACCTTGCTCGGCGTGGTGCTCAACGTGCTGCTGGCCTGGCCGGATTGCTGCTTCCGGTCGGAGACCGTGGTGCATCCGCGCACGCGCAACACCCTGGCGTTCGTCCCGGCTCAGTTCAACGAGTTCGAGATCAGCCCCAAGGAGCGTGAGCTACTCGACATCTGCAAAGAGGAGAAGGCACAGGGTCGCAAGGTTCTGGCCTATACGGTCTATACCGGAACGCGGGACACCACCTCGCGTTTGAAGGTGCTGCTGGAGCAGGATGGCTTCAAGGTGGCGGTACTGCGCGCAAGCGTGGATGCCAGCCGCCGCGAGGACTGGATCGCTGAGCAGTTGGACCGTGGCATCGATGTGCTCATCACCAATCCCGAGTTGGTCAAAACGGGATTGGACCTGTTGGAGTTTCCGACGATCGTGTTCATGCAGTCGGGCTACAACGTGTATTCGCTCCAGCAGGCGGCACGCCGCTCCTGGCGCATCGGGCAGAAGCTGTCCGTGCGCGTGATCTACCTCGGCTACGCGGGTTCCTCGCAGATGACCTGCCTTGAGCTGATGGCCAAGAAGATCATGGTCTCGCAGTCCACCTCGGGCGATGTACCAGAGTCCGGGCTCGATGTCCTGAACCAGGATGGCGATTCCGTCGAGGTTGCCCTCGCAAGGCAACTTGTGATGGTTTGATCCTTTCCACTTGCGGCCCTTCGGGGCCTTTTTTTTGGCAGGAGCGCTGCCGGCAAATCGGACGCTGTGCGATTCGCATTGTTTGCTGTCGCGTGTAGACGTAGCGGCGATGGTGAGGGCTCGATGTTTCAGGACACCGTGCTATGTGCCCATCCCATCCCCGGTTCCACCATCCCGAACGCCGCCTGCTGTCGGGGTTTCTCGGCCTGCTCTTATCGGTCCTGGCCGGTGGCTGCGCGACGACGACCACGACGCAGATGGCGCCCGACGTCATTGCGATTGAGGAAGCCTCGCCCGGACCCCAGCCCGAAGCCGCCCAGTTCATTCCGGTCGTGCGCTACGGTCGCTACACCCTCGTCGAGCTTGCGCCGATGGCTGCACAGCGCGACTTGCTGCTGCAAACCGTCGATGTATCTATGCCCGAAGACGCCCGAGCAACGGTCGGCGATGGGCTGCGGCATGTGCTCAAGCGCAGCGGCTATCAGCTTTGCGAGACGGCGCATGCCGTGATCGAGTTGTACACGCTGCCGCTGCCAGCGGCGCACCTGCATCTGGGCCCCATGAGCCTGCGCGATGCGTTGCTCACCCTGGCCGGCCCGGCCTGGGAACTGCACGCGGATGACCGTACGCGCCAAGTCTGCTTTGAGCAGATCGGCGAACCCACTGGCGGCGCCCCGATTCTTGAACCGCCCGCCACCGCCGCCGCGGCGCAGCCGTTCCCCCTCGCGGGAGGCCGGCCATGAACACTTCGCAATCTTCCCGGCGCCCGACCGCCGCCGTGGTGGTGCAGAGCCTGCTCTGGCTTTGGCTGATCTGCCTCAGCGTCCTCGTGGTTCTGGGCTACCAGACGATGAGCGACCTGGCTGACCAGGAGCGGCTTGGCACCCGCCTGCAACGCCTCGAAGCGCAGGTAGCCGGTCTGGCCGAAACGACCCAGACCTTGCAACAGCGGCCCGCAGCCGCGACCGCCACAGTCCTGCAAGACGCCCGTCAGGCCCTGGAGGCGCGCATTGCCCAATTCGAGCAGGCGCTAAGCGACCGCGCAACTGCCGACGACCTTCAGGCGCTGCGCGCGGAGGTCGAGCAGATCAAGGTGCGCCAGACGGCAGCGCGTGCCGCCGTGCCGGTCCAGCCGCGCGCGCCTGGCAAGCCCGCTGCCGCGAAACCCGAGCCACC
>ERZ761610.156-NODE-156-length-61926-cov-106.815616_pt1 | contig 61926 bp, 44 predicted proteins | sample MGYA00512164_ERZ761610 | MGnify/ENA primary metagenome ERZ761610 (study PRJEB28899, sample SAMN02850038) | bioreactor sludge metagenome | biome: EBPR Sludge; feature: EBPR Bioreactor; material: flocular biomat | place: Australia: Thorneside Wastwater Treatment...
TGTACCGATAGCCGCCGACTGGTCTTCTTCGATGCCCATTCGGGGCACACACAACACAGGCCGTAAACCCTTTCAGCTTACGGCCTGCATCTGGCATAACAAAACAAGCGCCAGTGTATTTACATTGCATCTCGTAGCTCGCGGCTCGTGGCTCGCAGCTTTTGAGCGCTCACAGCACACCTGTTATTTATGTCAGGCTACTTTCTTCGAGCGATAGTAGGCCACGTCCTGCCAGGCGCCGCCGTTGTGAACATCGGCTACTCCCTGCGCTTTGAGGAAAGCTTCGGCCATACCGCTGCGGTTGCCCGACACGCAAAACAAAACCAACGGTTTCGACATGTTGCGGAATTCATCAATCCGTGCAAAAACCTGCCCCAGCGGAATGTTGATGGAGCCTTCTACATGGCCCATGCTGAATTCCCAGCTTTCGCGAACGTCCACCAGCGTGGCTTCAGGATGGTTGATCAAAGTGGCTAAACTCATTTGTGACAATCGTTTTTTTTAACTTGGTGATAAAATGATGGCGCAAAAGTAGGGCCGCCGCGTTCACCCCGTCAGTAATGATTGTCACAATCTGTTTTTTCTCAATTGCATCCCATCTGGAACCTCGAAAGCGGGTCGTTATTGGGGAAGCAAAGCCCCGACATGATCCGCTCCGGGACATAGCGCTGTAGATTCGGGTCGCGCAGACTGTAACGGATAAATGCCGTGAGGTCTGCCATTTCAGCCTGATCCATACCCAGCGGATGGAAAAATGCAGAGATTTGCCCCTGAGGCACGTTGCCGTTTTCAGGAACACCGGCGTTGAAGTAAGCTATCACCTCCTCCAGCGTTTCTTTGCTGCTGCCATGGAAATACGGCCCCGAATCGCCGAGATTGTACAACTGCGGCACTCTGAATTTGTACAGATCAGTCGGATTGCCCGTGAAACCACCCCTGCCGAGATTGCGCAGATCGGCCTCCGATGTTTTCAGTCCGCCGTTTTGGTACAAATCTTCCACGCCCAGCGCATGGAATGTCATAGAGCCGAGGTTGGGTTCATTGTGACAACGCACGCAGCCCGCCTTGCCGAAAAACAAAACCGCGCCGCGCTTCTGCTCCTCTGTCATGGCGCCTTTATCGCCTTTGAGCCAACGTTGGAACGGCGCCTGATTGGTCAATAAGGTGCGGAGGTAGGCCGAAATGGCAAAACTGGCGGTCTTGCGGGTATAGCGGTCTGCTTCCGGCACATCAGGGAAAGCCGCATCGAACATGGCTTTATAGCCGTTGGCTTCCACTAATTCTCTGTTGTAGAGCAAACGGTGTACCTTCAAGCCTTCTATGTTCTGGCCTTCCAACGCGCCCAGATGTTCGTGGTTGATGGCTGTACCCGGATCGGCTACGCCCCAGCGGTGTTCGGTGCCGGTATTGACTCCGCCCGCCCCGAACGAGCCGTTCCACATGGTGTTAGGCACAAATGCGACATTGAGCACACTGAGCGGGCGAGCGCCCTGTGCGTCAATCTCCGAAGCAGCATAGCCCGGATACTTATCGCGCGCTTCCCCCTTGAGGCCAAAGCCCACGCCTCCGTCGGCGATGCCCTGCATTCGGTTGGGCCTGAAACCCGCAGCCGGAATGTGGCAAGAGCCGCAGGAGAAGGTTTTAAACCCTTCGGCGTGCATAGACTCTACGCCGAACCCAGGCTCAAAAAAGAGCATCTTGCCCAGGTTTACTTTTTCCCGCGTCAAAGGGTTGACGGGTGACTGCGGAATGGCACTGTAGTCGTCGCTGTCGGGCAAGACATAGCGATTCTTATCGCCGATCAGTTCTTCCATTTCGTTGTCCAAAGAGAAAAAAGGTTCATGGGTGCAGGCAAACACCACTGTTGCCAACAATAAAAACACCCCAAAAGTCTTTCGCATAACAATTTGTTTTTCAGATGTTTATAGGATTAAAAAATGTCCAAATCCATTCCCCGGCTGCGGAAACACACACAGCGGGGAGCACGACAACCCAACAAAGCGGGCAGCAGAAAAAACGATATTGGTATGGAGATAACCGGGTTTTGCCAAATTGCTGATCAGCCTGAGCCGATCTTTGCACAAAAAATTCTCACAAAGCGTCGGCAAAGATACGCCAAAACTTTCAAAAAGTACAGGCTCAAATTTTTTTTCATTTTTTTTCCTTCATCACTTGCATATATGAAAACGGGTGCATTATCTTTGCACTCGCTTTCGGCAAACGAGCTGAATGTTGTTTAAAAAGGATCGGTAGTTCAGTCGGTTAGAATGCCGCCCTGTCACGGCGGAGGTCGCGGGTTCGAGTCCCGTCCGGTCCGCAAGAAAGAAGCCTCGGCAGCAGCCGGGGCTTCGTCATTTGTGACCGGAGGGGTCCCGCCTTGGATGAGATTAAGTGTAAAGTACTAACTTTCGGATTGTGGATAAGCGATCCGCAACTGAGCTTCCTCATGGTGCCTGAAGGCATTGGACACTTCCAGATGCTGCTTCATCGTTTCCACGTCTTCGCCGATGACGGTAGCGCTGAAATCCCGCGCACTCAGCAACATGCGCAGGTATGCATTGGGGTCCCGCTGACGGGTGAGCCTGCGAAGCGCGGTCATGTAATGGTCGCGAAAAACGGTTGGAATGATAATTTTTGCTTCATTTTGGCTGACCAACTCTGCATTCATCATCACCCGCGCAATGCGCCCGTTGCCGTCCAGAAAAGGATGTACTTCGCTGATAAGAAACATCATATAAGCCGCCCGTGCAAATGGGTGCGTCAGAGCTTGATAAAAATCAAACCCTCTGATCAGAGTACCCTTTACGAGGGTGTGATCTACAAAATAGGTTTCTCCGGCGCGGTTGTTTTGATCTTTAAATTGGCCGGGTTTCTTGGATGTCCGGGCACTCAGGAGCAGATTGTGCCGATGAAGCAGGATGTCCAAAAGTTCCTCCGGAGACCGGGGCGTTATTTGCATTTCCTCCCGACTGCTCACGATTTTCCAGGTGCCGAGTACGTCGTGTGAGTCTTCGCTGCGGGCAGGCATAGGCATTTGCATCTCAATGATGCGCATCGCATCTTCGATCTCGAATTCCGTGCCTTCGATAAAGTTCGAAAAATAGGCTTCAAAAAAAGCAAAATTCCTGAACGCCTGGGGAGAAATATTGGGTTCCGGCATATTGGAAAACTCCTCGCGTTTCAACGCAGACCACAATATCTCGAACAACTCCAACCTGCCCGCGTCGTATGGGTGGCCGAATGCCCTGGCCAAAGACAGCGGTGAGCGAAGCAATTTAGAAGGCCGGGAAACCAGCATCGCCCCAATGATGCTGTTCAGTCGAACAAATTCGGCCTCCATTCCTAATTGCGGGGCAATTTCCCGGGCGCGATCCCTCAACTCATTCAGCCCGGATTCTCCTCTCGTGCGGATGACTTGTTCCAACCGGTTTTCTATTTCTTCCTGTAAGCAAACTTTGGATTCCGGCCCCGGCCGTCTCGATGGTTGCAAATTCTCCAGCAAGGCCCTTTCCAATTGCGACGCATACAGCCCTCCCGACAAAGGGTTATCGCCGTTGATGTTGCCTGGCCCTTCCAACAGGCGAACCATTACGCCGGGGAGGGAGACTTTCTTTGTATAAGTATAGGTTAGAAAAATATGCCCCGCTGATGTGGGCTGAAATTCCAGTGCAGACCGATGGCTCAGAATGGCTCCGGGATACAGCTTGCCCAGAATGAGGTATAAATTTCGTCGAATGATGATCTCCGGCAGCTCGTCGAAATTCGATGTATAAATGCGCGGTGAGATTTTCCTCAGCTTGCCCGCTGCTACCAGCTTTGAAAGCTGCTTGCTGATGGCGGCATCTTTCGATGAGAAAACTACTTCTTGTAGATTGAGCAAGCTATTTTTTTCCATTATCGGTACACTTTGAAGCAAAAAAAGCAAATATTTTCCATCAAGTCTTATTTTTTGGAAAATATTTTCCATTAATAGATGCCCCACTCTTCCAGCCGCCTCCCACTCCAGATTCTCAACCATAACCGGAGACATCCTTTTGATGTAAAGCAACAGCGCGCTTTTTGAGAGGGAGACAAAAGCCCACCCACCCACAAAAATCACCCCCCCGCCCACAAAAGTCATTGCCCGCAAGGAATGGAGAAAAGTACATTTGCCAGATGTTGCCTTTTTGCGCATCGAACAAATCACAAGCCATGAAAAAGTCGCTTTACCCGTTGCTCCTTCTGGGCGCCGTTCTTTCTACGTTTCATACCGTTCATGCTCAATGTGACCGCACGGCGGATTCGTTGGAGCTGGTGCAGATGTACAATGCCTGGGCCGGCCCTGAATGGACAAATACCTGGGATTTGAGCGAGCCTTTAGATTCGTTTTATGGCACAACATTAAATGCTCAGGGTTGTGTAACAGGTCTTGATCTTTTTAAGAACAATCTTCAAGGTGAAATTTTTGATATCAATCTGCCTGCTCTTTCATCCCTGATTCTAAGCGCGAACTATGAACTTGGCGGATCCCTCCCCAATTTCTCTCAGATTCCACAGATTCATACGATTAAGTTATATGGAACCTTTGTAGGTGGATCGCTCCCTGATTTTACATACATTCCGAACCTCCGGGAGATTAATTTAGAATTCACCCAAGTGTCGGGGCAAATTCCGAATTTTTCCAACCTTCCTGCGCTTCAGAGTTTTTTCATTTCAAGTAACAACTTGACAGATACCATCCCGGACTTTACTAATTTGCCAAACCTCAGAAGTCTGAAAATTGGGGGAGGAAATTCTACGGGAACAATTCCAGACTTTGCTTACCTCCCTTTTTTGAGCACTATGAGTTTAGTTGGTAATTTTTCAGGTGATATTCCTGACTTTTCAAATATCCCCCTTTTGAACTCGTTGGAGATAGGAAGGGTGATTGGCAGTATTCCCGATTTTTCGTTCATACCCAATTTGAGAAAGCTAATTGTCACAGGTTCAGGGAATTTACCAGATTTTTCTCACATCCCCGAAGTCAGCGAATTGAGAATAGGAGGATTTTCCGGAAATCTGCCGGATTTTTCTCATCTGCCCCAATTAAAAACCATAGAAGTGTCCGACAGTGAAGTCTCCGGTAATCTGCCTTTGTTCCAGCATTGTCCTTTATTACGCCAAATCTTTTTTAGTTCCACACAACTTTCCGGAGAAATACCCAATTACCAACTTCCATATTTGGATGTATTGGAAATATCAAGCTCTCGAATTTTGGGTCAATTACCTAATTTTGATGGATTGCCGAACCTTAAATCTTTGTATTTATCCGACAATCACCTCATTGGGCGATTCCCAAAGATCGAAAACTGTCCCGGAGTTGAACATATTTATGCTCAAAACAACAACTTTTCTGGCCCTATTCCTTCTTTTGAGTTCCAAAATAATTTGACAAGCTTATACCTTTATGGAAATGATTTTACCGGCATTCTTCCTGACTTTTCAAACAAACCACAATTGCAAAGATTGGCGCTTGGTGAAAATAAGCTAACAGGTCTAATTCCTACTTTTACGGAAAACCCACTTTTACGAGAATTAAGCCTTGGGTCCAACCTTTTCGATTCATGCGCATTTATTGATCCATCCATCAGACTGGGATATGCCTTTTCTATAGGTTCTAACAGGTTGTCTTTGGACGACCTGTTATTAAACCTACCCTATGCTAGTGAGTATCAATATATGTTCCAGCAGCCAGTACCCAGCCCCAAACTCATTCCCGTTCCTTCCGGCGGCTACTACATCAATCTGGGCATTGATCAAGATGTGGTGGGCGGGCGTTTCCAGTGGTACAACAGAGGGTCTTTGCCCTACTTTATGGGGGAGACGGAAACGAACCAAATATTTGTAGAAACCTTTAACCCCCAGGATTCTTTCATCGTGTACATCTCGCACCCCGACCTGCCCGGCCTGACAGAAATGAGCACTCCGACTTTTTACATCCGGGATGCTTATCCGGTTGTAAAAGGACGGCTTGTTCACGATACGAATAGCAATTGTATTCCAGAGGAGTCCGAAGAGAGTCTGGCCAATTGGGATGTGCGAATGGTAGGGGCAAGTACTTACTATGGCAGGACAAATGCCCAGGGTGAATTCCATTTTGTAATGGACACCGGTCAATATCAGTTGGAAGTACTGCTACCCAACAATCAGTGGTCTTTATGCCCCGGCATTTACAATATACAGGTTACTTATCTGGACACCCTAGAGCTTTCCATCCCTGTTCAATCCTTCACGTTTTGCCCGGAACTTCAGGTCAATGTCGGTATTCAAAACCCTTTCTACAGAAGGTGTTTTTCCAATAAATATGCCATCGGATATTGCAACAAAGGAACCGCGCCTGAAGGAAATGCAAGGGTGGAGTTTTGGCTGGATGAATGGATTGTGCTGGATTCTGCCAGTGTGCCCATTGTCCATTTGGGCGGAGGACACTACGTCTCGGATATCGGGAATTTAGACGTTGGTCAATGCAAGACATTTTCAGTATATGTAAGTATTGATTGCGACGCTCCGCTAAACGCAGTCCAGTGTTTCAGAGCGCATATTTACCCAGATACCTTGTGCAATGCTCCGTCCGGCACATGGCCCGGCGCAACGATGGATGTTTCCGGCAGATGCGAGAACGACCAAGCCCACCTCCTCTTCCGCAACACCGGCCACCAAGCCCCCGCCGACTCTTTGGAATACCGCATCTACCAAAACGGAGTGCTCGTTGAAGCAGCGCGATACCGGCTCGCGGCGGGCGACAGCTTAGTCTTCCACAGGCCGGGCGGCAACAATGCCTGGCGATTGGAAACCGATCAGGCGCCGGGGCATCCTTGCAGCGTGTTGCCTTCCGTATTTGTCGAAGGATGCGGGCCAGGGCTGCCGGGACAGGCCGTTACGAGCTATGCCCTTCAGTTTCCGGATGATTCCAACTGCCCCTTTGAGGACAAAGTGTGTTTCCCCATCACGGGCAGCTACGACCCCAACGACAAAACCGCCTTTCCGGTGGGCTATGGACCCGATCACCTCATCGAACCCGGCACGGACATCGAATATCTGGTTCGTTTCCAGAATGTGGGCAACGACACGGCTTTTCACGTCTTTGTGCGCGATACCCTGTCGGCGTTTCTCGATCCGGCTACGGTGGAGGTCACCGGTTTCAGCCACCCGTATCAATTGAATGTGGACAGCACCGGGGCGCTGGAATTTGCTTTTTATCACATCCATCTCACCGATACGATCACCGATGAGCCGGGATCGCATGGGTACATCCGGTTCCGGGTATCGCAAAAGTCCGGCAATATCATCGGCGCCATCATCCGCAATCAGGCGGCCATTTATTTCGATTTCAATGCGCCGATCATTACCAACTTGGTTTTCCATACGCTGGGCGTTGATTTTGTCCCCGATGCCCTGGCGCCGGTATGGGAAACGCCGCCTGCCGATCTCGTTTTCAACTGCCATCGCAACATGGACGTGGATGCGCTCATTCAACAATGGCTGAACAACGCCGGCGGGGCTTTAGTGAGCGACCACAGCATGCCCATTACCCTCAGCAATGATTACACTGCGCTGAGCGGCGGTTGCAATGGATTCAGCGGCACGGCTACTGTGACTTTTACCGCCACCGACCGATGGGGCAACAGTAGTTCGAGCATTGCCACCCTGTCTGCTATGGATACCATTCCGCCCGTTTGGGAAATACTGCCTCAATCCGTTGAGATAGCGTGCAGCGAGGACCTGCCGACCAGATTGGCCGACTGGCTGTTGGACAACGGCGGCGGAGAGGTATCGGATGCCTGCGGAACGGTTGCCGTTACCTACGCGTACGAATTGTCGGGCGCCTGCACAGACTCCACCTTAGTAACCTTCATCGCTGTCGACGAGTGTGGCAATACCGCGCAGATACAGGCGTACTTCATCGTCAGCAACAGCCTGCCGCCCGCCATCACCGCGCCGGCCTCCGATCTGATTCTGCCCTGCGACGCGCCGGATTTGCCCGTCCGCATCCAGCAATGGCTGCTGGAACATGGCGGCGCACAGGCCGAGGGCGCTTGTTCTTCGGTGAGCTGGCGCCACGTTTTAGGCCAGCCGACGCCCGGTTGCGGCAATACGAGCGAAACAAGCGTCACCTTCATCGCGGAGGATGCCTGTGGTAATGCCGCCAGTCTGAGCGCCCGGATACGATTGGTGGACACCGTAGCGCCCGTGTGGACGGCGGCCCCGGAAAATCTGATATTGTACTGCGGCGCTGCGACGGAGGCCACCATTCAGGTATGGCTTCAGCAGGCCGGCGGCGGAGCGGCGACAGATGCTTGTTCTGCCATCGCCATGAGTTACAACTACAACGGTTTGAGCAATGGTTGTAATCCTCAAACCGGCACGGCTACGGTGGTCTTCACGGCTGAAGATGCCTGTGGAAACAGGAGTACCCGTTCGGCGATGATTGAGGTGAGAGATACTACCCCACCCGTTTGGACGCAGCTACCCACTCCGATTGTATTGCAATGCGGCGAAGACCTCTGGGGCGCGTTTCTGCCCTGGTTGGCCAACAGCGGCGGCGGCATGGTGGAAGATGATTGCGGAACGAGTTCCATTACTTATTTCTACACAGAACAGGTGGACTGTCTCGATCCGGACACCCTTCATGTGGTGTTCAGCGGCCGGGATGCCTGTGGGAATGTCAGTGAAATTACGATTCCGGTGGTCGTTTTGCGGCCTACGGACATCTACAATCCGGCATTTGAAATATCGTCCATTCGCGTATTCCCCAATCCGGCCCGGGAATCGGTGCAGATACAATGGCAGGGCGCTGAAAATGAGTCCTTCCGGCTACAGTTGTGGAACGCATCGGGCCATGTAATGACCACCGTAGAAGGTCGGGGACACGCCCTTGAATTGTCGGTAGCGGCGTACAGCAGCGGGGTGTATTTCTTTGCAATAGAAACAGCGGGAGGCAAAAAAGGCTACGGGAGGGTGGTGCGGATGTAGATTGCCAATAGATTACGAAGTTGGGCAAACCCTCAATGGCTCGATGACCGGCCGGCTGTGTTATTGAGATCGCAGAAAACAGCGAGTAATGGCACTTTTGGCCCCACCCTTCTCCCTCTTGCTCCTTTTCTCCTACATTTGCCCAAAAAATCGCCGCATGAAAAACCGCATCCTTCTCGCGCTTCTCTTTGGAGTGGTCCAACTCTCCGCTCAGCAAGACCTGAGCCAATCGCCCTGGCATATTCAGGCCCGCGACATTGACCCCGGCCGCTATTTCGGCATCACAGTGGCCAACGGCATGATCGGCCTGGTTTCCTCGCCCGAACCCATGCGCGTGCAGGATGTGGTGCTCAATGGCGCTTATGATTACTACCAAAGAGGCCGCGTGAGCAACATCCTCAAAACGTTCAACCATCTGAACATGAACTTGGACGTGGACGGCCGCCGCATCGGTCGCCGCGATATTGCCAACTACGCCCAGACTTTGAACATGCAAACCGCCACGCTGCTCACTACTTTTGACGTGGGCGATCAACTCAGCGTGCGGCACTCCACGATGGCCCTGCGGCACCTGCCTTACACGGCCCTGAGCGTGGTGGAAATCACCGCAAAAAAAGACGTAACCATCACGCCGATGAGCGTCATTGAAGCGCCCACTCACTTAGCCGATGTGCGCAATTATTACAGCGAAATTGACCGCCCGCACGTCCTCATTCCGCTGCTTACATCGGTGGGCAAAAGTCCTTCCGGGCGCTACACGGTGGCGGCTTCCACCAGTTTTATCTTCGAGGAGCCGCACGGACAGGAGCCGAAAATCATACACGAAGACTGGGATTACAACATGCACCTGGCGAAGTTTTACAAAAAACTGAAAGCCGGCGAAACCTACCGTTTCAGCTTGGTGGGCAGTACCGTGTCTTCCCACACCTACAACGACCCGCACAACGAGGCCGAACGCCTCACTATTTTTGCCAAATTGGAAGGCCGCGAACGCCTCCTGCGCCGCCACGAAGCCGAGTGGAACAAGCTCTGGCAAAGCGACATCGTGGTGGAAGGCGATCTGGAATCGCAGCGGGCCATTCGCTCGGCGTTGTACCACCTGTACTCCTTTGCCCGCGAAGGCACGGCCCTGAGCCTGTCGCCGATGGGCTTGTCGGGCTTGGGCTACAACGGCCACGTTTTTTGGGATACCGAACTGTGGATGTACCCGCCGCTGCTTTTATTGCAGCCGGAAATCGCCAAATCGCTGCTCGACTACCGCTTTGAACGCATGGAGGCCGCCCGGCAAAATGCCTTCTCGCATGGTTATCCGGGCGTGATGTTTCCCTGGGAATCCTCGGCAGAAGGCAGCGAGGATACGCCGGTATGGGCGCTCACCGGGCCTTTCCAACACCACATCACCGGCTGCGTGGGATGGTCGTTCTGGCAGTATTATTTGGTCACCAAAGACAAAGAATGGCTGCGCGAAAAAGGCTATCCCATGCTCAAAGAAGTGGCCGATTTCTGGGCCGGCAGGGTGGAGCGCAACGGTCCCGGCAAGTACGACATCAACAACGTCATCGGCGCCAACGAGTGGCAGGAAAACATAGACAACAACGCCTTCACCAACGGCATGGCCGTCACGGTGCTGCAATACGCCGCCGCCGCCGCGCAGGAACTCGGTCTGACGCCCAATCCCGATTGGCTGCACGTCGCCCAAAACATTCCCATTCTCAAATTCCCCGACGGTACTACCCGCGAAAATGCCACCTACGACGGCGTTACGATCAAACAGGCCGATGTAAACCTGCTGGCCTTTCCGCTCAAAATCGTGACCAAAGAGGCCGATGTTCGCAAAGACCTCGCTTACTACGAGCCGCGCATGGCCCCCGACGGTCCCGCGATGGGCCACTCTGTGTTGGCTGCCCTGCACGCCCGCCTCGGCAATTCAGAAAAAGCCTACCAGATGTTTGTAAAAAGCTACAAACCCAACGAGGTGCCGCCTTTTGGAGTGCTGGCGGAAACTGCAGGCGGAACCAATCCGTATTTCGCTACGGGCGCGGGCGGCATGTTGCAGGCCGTACTGATGGGCATCGGCGGCCTGGATATTTCCGAGCAGGGCATTGTACAGTTGAAAACCAAGTTGCCTTCCCAGTGGAAATCATTGACGATAAAAGGTGTAGGAAAAGAAAAAAAGACTTTTACCATCCGGTGAGGCAGTGCCGCGTTCTGCGGTTAGCCTGCAAGTCTGGGTTTTGTGAAGGGGTGATGTTGCCGCCATTTTTGGCACATCGCCTCACCTCTTCACCAACGGGCCGGGTGGCGGCTGTGTCGCTTCGTTTACCATACTTTTCTCGATAAGTGTTTTCATCTTTAAACAAAAATCAATGGTGGAAATGAAAAAGATTTTCCCTTTTTGCATCGTGTCATTCCTGTTTGCTCTGCAAACACCGGCACAAACACGGGCCGACTCCTTGCGAATAGCTGAAATAAACAGAACCTACTGGGCGGAGGTATCCAGATCGGTAAAAAAAGGTGATTTTGAAGGCTACAAAGCCACTTGCCAAAAAAATGCCGTGTTGGTGGCTACTGCCGGAAAAAACAAGCGTTCAGAACCCATGACCGCTGCACTGGCCCGCTGGAAGCGGGGGTTTATGGATACCAAAGAAGGAAAGCAAATAGATCATGTCTCGTTTCGCTTTTCACAAAGAATAGGCGGCGAAACCACAGCGTATGAAACCGGGATTTTCTATTTCACTTCTCATGATGCCACGGGCAAACTCCTTTCAGAAAGTTATACGCATTTAGAAGCATTGCTGGTGAAGAAGGGCCGCAAGTGGGTATGCCTGATGGAATATCAGAAATCTGCTGCCACCAAAGCGGAGTGGGATGCGTTGAAATGAACAAGGCCATTAAAATGTCTATCTTGCACAAAATTTCAATCTGAAGGAGTACTCATTTGCATCACCTAATGTACCTGACTCCATCAACCGTACAGATAAATCTTGTTCCAATGAAAAAAATCAATAAAGCAGATATCCGGCAGGAAGTGTTCGATCTTTATGACGATTATGCCCACAACCGGCTGGATCGAAGGGATTTTATGGAAAAGCTCAGTGTCTTCGCTGTGGGCGGTTTGACCGTGCCCGCACTTCTTGGTTTTATCATGCCCGACTATAAAGGAACGCTTCAGGTAGCGCCCAACGACCCGCGGCTCAACTCGGAATATGTGGAATATGATTCTCCCAAGGGCGGAGGCAAAATCAAGGCTCTGCTTTCCCGGCCCAAGGGGAACACGGGTAAATTGCCCGGCATCGTGGTAGTGCATGAAAACAGGGGCCTCAATCCGCATATAGAAGACGTGGCCCGCCGGGCAGCTCTGGAGGGCTTTATTTCCATTGGCCCGGATGCGCTGACACCTCTGGGTGGTTATCCCGGCACCGACGATGCAGGCCGTGAATTACAGGCCAAAAGGGACAGGGAGGAAATGTTGCAGGATTTTATCGCTGCATTTGAGTACCTGAAAACCCACCCCGAATGCAATGGCAAAGTAGGCGTAGTCGGTTTTTGCTTTGGCGGCTGGGTCTCCAATATGATGGCGGTGCGGATACCCGACCTGATGGCCGCAGTACCTTTTTATGGGGGACAGGCCCCTGCTGAGGAAGTGCCTTCCATCAAAGCGCCGCTGCTGCTGCACTTTGCGGGGCTTGATACGCGTGTCAATGAAGGCTGGCCCGCCTACGCCGCCGCGCTGCAGGCAAACGACAAAGAATACAGCGCCCACCTTTATCCCGGGGTCAATCACGGTTTTCACAACGATTCCACACCCCGCTATGATTTTGAAGCCGCCCAATTGGCATGGCAACGGACGGTGGCGTTTTTCAGGGAGAAGTTGAAGTAGGGAGGGATGGCGGTCGGCCGGGAGAGCGATGCCTGGCAGTATGTGGATAAGAGGGGGAATTTAAAAACAGTCAGGATTGAAAGAAAAACTTCAATTCATAAACACCACCGCCCCATTCACTTCCTGATTGGGGTTGATTCAAATTGAACCCGGCTGTAGAAAAAATAAAAAAAAGCAAAGAATTAGGTTGAATTTTGTAAATATTATATGAATATTTGCGAATATTTATCAAAAAATAAACTTATTTTGAAATGATACTTGAATTTTCAGTTGAAAATTTTCGCTCCATAAAGAACCGGCAAACGCTTTCGATGGTCGCGGAATCGTCAAAGGCCAAGGGTGACAATGTGTTTTCTATGGCGCTGCCCGGCAACGATACGGTTCGGCTGCTCAAGTCGGCGGTGATTTACGGGGCAAATGCATCTGGAAAAAGCAATTTGATTCGGGCATTGGGGGCAATGAAGGAGTTGGTAGTACTACGACGAGCATCCGCCGGTTCGTCCATCAGGCAATATGACCCGTTTGCATTCTCCCCAGAGACCCCAGATAAGCCTACTGTGTTTGAATTGGTCTTTGTATTGAACAACGTAAAATTCAAATACAGGATAGTTTTTGAAAAAATGCAAATAGTAGAGGAGGTAATGGAGCATTTCCCAAAAGGGCAGACCAAGCAGATTTTCAAAAGGATAGCACAATCTGATGGAGCTTTGCATAAAGTTAAATTGGCAAAAGATTATGGCAATAAAGAATTGAATGTTTTTTCAAATCACAGTGCTTTGTCAACGTTTGGTCGGGAGCACCCGCATGAATTGCTTACACAGGTATTCATTTATTTCAGAAATATAACCATCAGCTATTTTGACAGAAAGCTATCCACAAGTTCGGGCTACTATGAAAGATTGACCCAGGCCGAAGAGCAGCCTGCTTTTACCAAATTACAGAAATTGATCCGGGCGGCCGACACCCAAATAGAAAGTCTTGGAATTTTGAAGGAAGAAGTGCAAATGCCTGTTACCGCCCCTGATGAAGCCGGCAAAACGCTTGTTCCAATGCGGAAAGTCAGTTTTCTCAGCGTACACAATGTGTTTGATGCCTCCAGCCAAAAAACAGGTATAGCGGCCATAGACTTTGAGGAGGAATCCGAAGGCACCAAAGCGCTTCTTTGGCGAGGCAGCCTGATTTTAGAAAAGTTAGAAAAAGGCGGCGTACTCGTTGTAGATGAAATGGACAACAGCCTGCATCCCAAATTGGCAAAATTCCTCGTGATGCTGTTCACCAATCCGCAATCCAATCCGGGTAAAGCTCAGCTCATTTTTGCAACGCACGAGGTTACCTTGCTTGACCGCGATTTATTCCGTACCGACCAAATCTGGTTTGCAGAGAAGAACAAGTTGGGGGAAACCGAGCTGTACTCCGCCCAGGATTTTGAGGGTGTTCGGGAAGATGTGCCTTTTGACAAATGGTACATGGCTGGGAAATTCGGTGGTTTGCCTAATCTCAAGGACATAGAAACTATTTTCAGTCATGGCTAAAAAACTCCGCAGGAACCTATTGCTGGTCTGCGAGGGCAGTGTGACTGAACCAGACTATTTTGCTCTGCTGAAGCAAAAATCGCTCGAAATAGGTGTTTGGGATGCCATTACCATCGAGCCTAAACCCAGAAGCGAACAAGACGATGAACCGGTCAAAGCGTTCCCCGCTCATAAATCTCCACGTCCGCGCAGACAATTGAAAGCCGTCCCCGTAGAAGAAGATGCAGATGAAACGGAGCGTAGATTCAACCACAGACAAACGCCCGTCAATTTTGTAAAAGCCGCCCGAAACGGCCTGAAAGACAATGTATTTGAAGAGGTTTGGGCCGTTTTCGACCGAGATGGGCACCCGGGACATGAGGAAGCCTTTCAACTTGCCGAAGAACGTATTGAAGGTAAAAAAGTAAACATCGCTTTTTCAAGCATCGCCTTTGAACATTGGATTTTACTCCATTTTGAGAGAAATCTGACAGCATTTGTAAAATCAGAATGTAAAAGCGAGAATGGCCGCTACTTGAATTGCGGCTCCGACCAACACGACGGTGATTGTCGGGGCGAGCGCTGCGTGGCAGGCAGGTTGCGTATGAATGGGTATCTGGAAGGTTCAACTAAACATTTTGACGAATCAAATCGAGCATTTTTTAAAAACCTGATTGAACCGACCATGTTCCAAACGGCTTGCACCAACGCTGCATGGCTGAGAAACAAAGTTTCCCATGACCCCAGCAAACCATTTTTGACCAATCCGTTTACCAATGTGGATGATATTTGCAGAAGGCTTTTAGGAACCGACCATGAAACAGTGGAGTGGGCAAATCTGGGAGAACCCAAAATCTGGCGTACTTTGGTTTTGCTGCTGGAAATAGAAAATGATGTTTTGAAATGTTCCATTTCAAACGAGGGGCGCCATTCAAGGCTTTTTAACGGCACGGATATTTCAGCGTTTATGCTTCAAAATGGGGAGCAGATTGTTTTAACCCCAACACCCGAATCTTCTGTACTGATTTCAGTGGGCGAGACGAAAACCTTTCATTTCACAGGCAGGCCAGATTGGCAAAGCATACTTTTGGGATTCCAGACAGGCAGCCATTATTTGTTCATTGACCCCGCAGTCGAGTGATCTGGTTATCACTGCTCAGATAATCCCCCCCCCTCAAAACACCGCCCCTACGCTCGCCCTGCCCACATGCACCATCCGGCCCGCGCCGGTTTGTCGCCCCTCGTATTGAATGCTGAGTTGGAGATTTTTGGCCAATTGCCGGTCTAAGCCGATGTTCCACAACCAGTTGTTACCGCGTTGCAGGCCATTGAGGATGGCGAATCCCACCGGTGAATTGGCAGCCCCATCAAATGCCACCCGGATGTACGAAAACCGGCTGCGCAAAGCCCAGGCTCCCGCTTTGTTGAAGGCTGTTTCCGCGCTGAGGTCGTGCCGCTCCGACTGCTCGCCGCCGCCGGGCAGTTGGTTGAAATCTGTTTGAAACTTGTAGCGGGCCGTGAGCCGGAACTGCCGCGCGGGCTGCCAATTGAGTTGCGGTTCCAGTGCAAAACCGGCAATATCGAAATCGCGGTTGTTGAAAAACTCCGAATCGCTGCTGCGCCGGCTCCAGGTGGCTGTGGCCAAAGCGCTGAAGGGCTTCGACAGATTGAGGCGGCCCCTCAAAAACTGCTCCCGGTTGCGGCGGTCTTCAAATCCGGTGGTTTGCACGGTTTTGTTCCACACGTCTGAAATGCCTGCCTGCAAATCCCATTTGGGGTGCGCCCGATTGAAAAACAAGAGGTGCCGCGTGGCTGCATTACCTGCCACCAAAGCCGTGTCGGGGATGTTCCATTGCAGCGGGTTCCAGGTTTGTACGCCGGGAGCGGATCGGGTGCGCTGCCCCGTTTTGATGGAAGACTGGAGGGCAAATTTGCTCAAAAACTGCTTCCAACCTTTGGTATTAAACCATATTGCGCGCGGCTCCAACTGCCAGCTTTGCAGCAAATTTACATAATCGGCGCGAATGAATTCGTTGCTCACCGTGGGCACGCGCACAAAATCGGCCAGATCGGAAAACGGCGCAGGCTCCATTTCGTTGGGCTGTATGATGCCGTCGTTGTTGTTCAGCGAGTCGAGCCAGATGTGGGTGCCTTCGCCCTGCCGCACCCGAATGTAGGTAAACTCCAGGCGCGGTTCCTGCCCGGAGCCGATTTCGTAGGTCGTGTTGGAACGGAAGGCCCCTTTCCAGAGGGTGATGCCGAGGTCGGTGCGGGCCAGAAAAGTTTCAGCGGGCTGTTGGGTGGTTCTGGCAGGGTCTTGTACTTCCAAGCGGCGCCAGGTGAAATTGCCGGCCCATTGCAGCACCCTGCGAATATTGCGGCTGCCGTTGAGGTTGAGTTCGGTGGCGCGGGTATTGCGCACAAAATCGGCGCCGGCGGGCGCGTAATCTTGCCGCCGTTGAAAATGCGCACCGAGTACGAAGTTTTCTTTCCCGGCCGGGCTTTCGATAAATGCTTTTTGGAGATCGTAAAAAAAACTGTTGGCCTCCAGGGTGTCGGCGCTCAGCAGGCGGCGTTCGTTGCGCTCGCGTTCTGCATAAATGCCGGCCCGCCAGCCGCCTAATTTTTCAAAACTACGGCTCAAACGAAGGCGCGGCCGCACAAAGCTGTTGCGCTGCCCGGCATTGACGGCCTCTAACCAACTGCCCTCTGCTTTCATCTCCCAGCCCTTGCGCAGCAGGTCCAATTGCGCCGTGTGCCGCGATCCGCGATAGACGCTGCCGCGCAAAAAGGCCGCGAAACCATACTGCAAAACGCCCCAGCCGGAACGCCGAAACGCCAAATTGGCCCGCCCCAGATTTTCGGTAGCCGCCTGCACATTGCCCAAGCCCTGAATGTCGGTCAGGCTCCAGTCGCGCTGAAATTCCGGCGAACGGTAAGGGTTCAATGCCTTGAAATGGCGCTGCACCCACTCGTAATCGGCGGCCAGTTCGAGGCGGGTTCCGGAGGTGTCGGTAGCATTTTTGCCGAGGGGCAACTGATGCCGGAGCGAAGAAAACAGCGCCGTGCCGAGGTCGTCCTTGTTATCTAAATCGGAGAAGCGATTGAGGTCTTTGCGGCTGAGGGCCAATTCGGTGCGCCACAGGGATTGTTTGGAAAAGCGCTGCTCGGCGCCGAGGGTAAAGAGTTGCTGTTGTTGGGGCGCCGTGAGTTGTACCACCGGTTCGTAGTCGCCGCGCGGGAGGCAGTTGAGCGGGTCGGGTTCTACCCAGCGATACACGCGTTCGTTGGCGGTCAGGGTGGGATCAAGCACATAATTTCCGCGCCCCTGCCCCACAAATGAAAACCGCGCGGTGTATCGGGCCAATGCCGGATCGGTGCTGAAAACCAGCACAGTATCACGTTCCCCGCAGATGCTTAGGGTATCGGTCAGGCGGTATTGCGCCCGAAAGGGCAAAAACTCTGCAATGCTGTCTATGCCGGAACTGACGGCGGTGGTAAAATCGTCGCCGGCATTGCGGAGGACGCTGCGTTGTTCCGCGCTGAGCGGGCTGATGCCGGTGGAGGTGCGGCTGTCCTGCTGACTGAAAACATTGGCGTAAAGGCGACTTTTGGGGCGCACATATTCGGCGTTGAAAGCATACAGGCTGCGCAGGTAGCCCTGATCGGCGTACTCAAATTCCACAATGATGCGGCTGTCTTTGGTAATGAGGCGTTTGTTGGTGAAGGTGATCTCGCCGCGATTGTAGTCAATGACGTAATCCGTTTCAATGCCGCGCTCCATCAGGCGGCCGTCGAGCCATACCTTTTCGGTGCCCGCCAGCACGATGATGAACAGTTCGCCGGCATTGCCCCGCAGCCGGTACGGCCCCTGATTGCCTTCCTGTTGCGCAATCAGATTGCGGGCAAACTGCCCCCGCGAGATGGCCAGAGCCGCATCTCCGCGCCACAGCCCTTTGCCGGCATCCTGCGATTCTATGCGAAAGGACAAGCCCTGGAGCCGCTTGAAATAATTCATAAAATAACTCTGCGGTCGCAGCAGGTCGTAGTCGCCGGCCACAAGCTTGCCCTTGCCTTTGCTGAGTTGCACAAAAACGCGGTCGAATTCGCGCAGTTGTCGGGTGTTGCCTTCCGGTTGCAGGGGAATGTTTTCGTCGGTGATGGCGGCCACGATTTCCAACCCGTCGCCGAGGCGGCCTGCCATTTGCAGGTTGAAATTGGAATTGAGCACCAAATCCTGGCTGTTGCCGAAGGAAAGGCCGCGCGCAAAACTGCCGTTGTATTGCAAGCCCCCAAAACCCAACCCGGCCGGCCCCGATGCGGCATAAGGATTATACGTTGCGGTGCGAAGGATGCGGTCTTCGGGAGGTACTAAGCTGCTGCTGTCTATGCGAAACAGCGCCGCGCCCAGGCGGTAGGGCAGCACGCGAAAATCAATGCGAAGCGACAGCGCGGAAGTGTCGGAGCGGGAGAAGCAAATCTGGTTGTCGGCGATGCGATACAACAAGCTGCCAACGCGCTCTCCAGTGGCGGGATTTTTCAAAACCACCGAAGCAGGAATCACCGTGAGGCTGTCCAATTCATAACAGCCGTTTCTGATTTCCAGCAGTCGGCTGCGCTGATTCGACCAGACCGATTGCGCCTGCGCAGTACCGAGCAACATGCAGCATGTTGCAGATAATACGAGTCGGAATATCAGAAATTGGAGGCTCAACCCCGCCGCATGTTCTTTGGAAATAACTGAGATTTACCGCGTTTGGTAGAAAGTTCGCCTTTCCGGTTCGTATTAGGACGGGCGCTTTCGGTGACCGGGCAGCCCACTTTGGGCGAACAGGCAGCAGCGGCGGTTCCCAATAAAAACAAAACGAGCAAGAAATAAATGGTCTTTTTCATTATTGATAATCAATTGATTGTGTTGAAGATTGACAAGAATTAGACAGAACGAATCGCAAAATTAACTCGTTTTTCCCGGCTTTGCATCTCCCCTATCATGTACCTCACGGGCCGGAACCCCTGTAAATACAAGGGGTTTCATTTTTTTTCAGAAAAAAAAAGTTGACGGTACCAAAGTAAACGCTAATTTTGCGTCACCATTATTTCACAAAAACTCATTTTGAAATGAACAAAGGAGATTTGATCAGCAAAATCGCCGGCGATGCAGGTATCACTAAGGCCCAGGCAGGCGACGCTCTCAATGCCGTATTGGACGGTATCGCAGGCGCCCTCAAAGATGGCGACAAAGTAACCCTCATCGGCTTTGGCACTTTCTCGGTAAACAAGCGTGACGCTCGTACCGGTCGTAACCCGAAAACGAACGCTAAAATCGAAATCCCTGCCAAAACGGTTGTGAAGTTCAAACCGGGCAAAGAACTGGCCGACTCTATCGGCTAAGCCTGAGTCTCTCAAAAGACTTACAAAAGGGCAATCCGGGCGTGTTTCGGGTTGCTCTTTTTCGTTTCCAGATGGAAAACCAGCTCCTCACCGCCGCTATACTGGGCCTCGACCGGCAGGAATTGCCCGCCGAAGCCAAAGCCGTCGCATTGCCCCACGACGACGAAGCCTCCGCGCTACTGAGAGCCTGGGCGCGCCGACAACTGACCGACAAAGCCGCTGCACTGCTGCCGGATGCGCCTCCCATGCCCGCCCCTGACAATGCCGGGGAGCAGGCCGCCGGAGAAGAGGCCGCCCGTTTCGTACAACAAATCCTCAGCGGCCCCTACCGCGAGGCATGGGAAGAAATGCTGGACCTTTTGAGGAAAACAGGCCAGGTTTTGCCGGCCGCCTCCCTGCCCTTGGTGCTGGAATGGTTGGCCAAAGAAAAATCCCGGTTCGAGGAGGCGCGGCCTTTGCTCGGCGCCCGCGGGCGCTGGCTTATGGCACAATTGCCTGAATGGCAGCCTCTTTTAAAAGAAACTGACCCTAAATCCTGGCAAATTGCCTCTTTGGAAGAAAGAAAAAAAATCTTACTGCAAGTCCGAAAAACAAACCCGGAAGCGGGACTGCAACAACTCCGCTCCACCTGGGCCGAAGACGGCTGGAAAGAGCGTCACGAGTTGCTGAAAAGGCTGGAAACCGGCTTATCCCTGTCGGATGAATCCTTTCTGGAAACTTGTTTGGATGACAAACGGCGGGAGATTCGCCAAACCGCCGCCCGACTGCTGGCACTGCTGCCGGGTTCCGCCTTGTCGGAGCGCCTGCAAAGTTATGCCCGCTCCATGCTGAAATTTTCGCTCACAGGCGCCTGGCAATTATCGCCGCCGGAACAGCCGCCCGCAGCCTGGCAACGCGATGGTATAGACGGCGGCGGAGCAGGCACCGGTGGTCCCAAGGCCCTGTTGATACGAAAACTTTGGGGGCACATTGCACCGCAGCTTTGGGCGCCGTTGTTGGGCGTGAAGCCGACAGAGCTGCCGCGGCAAATTGAGCGCGGGGAGTGGTCGGGCGCACTGACGGAAGCGCTGACAGACGCCATTGTTCTTTTCCGAAGCAGCGAACAGGCAGATGCTTTAGTGCGGTACTGGCGCTACAAATTCACAGACGAACTGCCCGGCGGCTGGGAGCGCCTGATGCCCTTGTTGTCGGAAGGCGCTTTTGCCGACATCGTTCGGGAGGCACTGTCCGGCTCGGCCACGCTCCTACCCGACCGCAGTTTAGCCTATTATTTATTGCTCAACAAAACGCTTCCCTGGCCTGCCGACATAGCAGCCCAGACCATCGGAGGGCTGCGGCAATGGCTGGCGCAAAGCACCGCGCCCGACTGGAGCGCCATGCACTACCGGGCCTTGCTGAAAACGGCGGCCTACCGCTGCCCCGTTATTTTACTGCCCCAATTGGATAGAGACTGGCCCGCAGCCAACGGCAAGGTATGGTATTACTGGGAAAACGATGTGCGGCTTTTCCTGCGGGTACTGACTTTCAGAAAAGAAATGACGGATAGTTTTTTCTAAAAAAAAGCCCCGAACGGCTTGCAAAACCGGAAACTCCATTATCTTTATTGTCCATTGATTCAACTACCAATAATGGAACAGGAAGAGAGCTTCATCGCGCCCATATCGCATAAGTACAAGTTCAGAGAACTCAAGGTCTATGCCTCCACCGAATGGCTGGCCGACAACAAGAAGAAGTACCGGCAAGTGTTCGACCGGTACGAGACCAGCTATATATACGCAGAGTTGTCGTTGTACAACAAATACTTTGACCTGCAAGACTGGGAGGCCGATATCCAACTCAAGTGTTTTTCGCTCAAGCGCGGCCGGCGGGAAATCTGCACGCTCGATCTCAAAGGCAAAAAAATCAGCAAACTCGACCACATCGTTTACATCCGGGAAGGCTGGGGCAACAAAACCGAGGGCGCTTTCTGGAAGCGCGGCACCTATTTTTGGGAAGCCTGGGTGGACGGCCAGAAAGTGGGCGCCAAGTATTTTTATGTAGAAGATCCCGGCAAGGATTTCTACTCCATCAACGATGCCATGTATGCCGACGTACACTCGCTCCGGCTGTACGAGGGGCCTTACGATGATGTGGCCGAAGACGACCGCGTATATCTCAAAAAATTCAGCGCCGAGGAATCCCGCTACGTCTATCTCGAAATCTCGCTGCACAACGAACTCTACGGCCGCCCCTGGCAATGCGAGTTGTTTGTCAAATTTTACAACGATGCCCGCGAACTCAAGGGCCAGGTAGTGCGCTTGCAGCAAATAAGCAAGTCCGACGAATTCATCAAACTCACCGCAGGCTGGGGGTCCAACGTAAAAGGCTCCTGGCGCAAAGACCGCTATACCGCAGAACTGATCTTCATGGACCGGCTGCTGGCCGTAGTGCCTTTTGAGGTAGGCGATGAAATAGAACAAGGCGTAGCGCCCGCATTGCTGCCCGATCAGCAGGCCCCGATCATCATGGGCATAGAAGAAGACGACCCCAACGAGACCTTCGAGGACGTGATGACCAAGTTGGACATGCTCATCGGGCTGCGCGAAATCAAAACCCAAGTGCGCAACCATGCCCGCTACATCCAGTTTTTGCAACTCCGCAAAGAAAAAGGCTTTGAAGAAAACGAGGGCATCAATGTACACTCCGTTTTTATAGGCAATCCCGGCACCGGCAAAACCACCGTAGCCGGCATGATGGGCAAGCTGTACAAAAAAATGGGCCTCCTCACCAAAGGCCATGTGCATGAGGTGGACCGTGTGGACCTCGTGGGCGAGTACATCGGCCAAACGGCCCCCAAAGTACGCGAGGCCATCGAGCGGGCCAGAGGCGGCGTGCTGTTCATTGACGAAGCCTATTCATTGGCCCGTTCCAACGACGACAGCAAAGACTTCGGGCGCGAAGTGATTGAAATCTTAGTGCGCGAACTCTCCAACGGCCCCGGCGACCTGGCCGTCATCGTGGCGGGTTACCCCAAAGAAATGAAACATTTCCTCGCCTCCAATCCGGGCCTGAAATCGCGTTTCAACCATCATTTTGAATTCCGGGACTACCTCCCGCAGGAGCTTTCCGAAATTGCGGAATTTGCAGCCCGCGAAAAAGGCATCGAACTGACGCCGGAAGCCCGCAAAAAAATTGACGACGTCATCATTGATGCCTACCGACGCCGCGACCGCACTTTCGGCAATGCCCGTTTTGTGTTCGATACGCTCGAAAAAGCCAAAATCAATCTGGGACTGCGCGTCATGGCCATGCCCGACCCCCAACTGTTGGAGCAGGAACGCCTGGCCAGGGTGGAGCTGTACGATGTGGCCGGTATCGGCAACACAGAGCGCCGCGATCTGCCCAATATTCCTGTGGACGAGCAGCTTCTTCAGGAAAGCCTCGACGAGATGAACCGCCTCATCGGCATGGAAAAAGTGAAAGCGCAGATCAAAGAGTTGGTGTGGTTGGTGCGCTACTACCGCGAAACCGGCAAAGACGTGCTCAACAGTTTCTCGCTGCACACTGTGTTGGTGGGCAATCCCGGCACCGGCAAAACCACCGTGGCGCGCATCCTCACCAAAATATACAAAGCGCTGGGCATGCTCGAACGCGGCCATGTGGTAGAAACCGACCGCCAGGGTTTGGTGGCGGGCTATATGGGCCAAACCGCCATCAAAACCGCCGAAAAGGTGGAAGAATCTATGGGCGGCGTGCTGTTCATTGACGAAGCCTACGCCCTCACGGCGCGCATCGGCCCCAACGGCGACTTTGGCGATGAAGCCATCCAAACGCTGCTCAAGCGCATGGAGGACCATCGGGGGCAGTTTTTTGTGTTTGTGGCCGGTTACCCCGACAACATGGAGCAATTCCTCAAGGCCAATCCGGGCTTGAATTCCCGCTTCGACAAAGTGCTGAAATTCGAGGATTACGAACCCGAAGACCTCAGCCGGATTGCACACATCATGCTGGCCGAGCAAAACTTAGTGCCCACGCCCGAAGCGGAAGCACACCTCAAGGATTACCTCAATTTTGTGTATGAATACCGCGACAAGTATTTCGGCAATGCGCGTACCGTGCGCGGCGTCGTGCAGGAGGCTGTCAAAAACCAGCATCTGAGGCTCGCCGCTTTGCCTGCCGAAGAACGCGACGCCACCTCCATCAACATCCTCACGCTGGAAGATGTGGCCGGTTTCCGCACCGATAAAAGCGATGCGGTGTTCACGAAAAAAACCATTGGTTTCCGTCGGGCATCGGGCGAGGGAACCGTGGGCAGCGCGGCGGGGAGCTGAGTTTTTTCTCAAAAAAAACTTTCTCTCCGAATAGGGGTACCCGCCCCCTCCCTGCATCCTCCCAACAGCAAAGACGATATGGCAGATCAAAATATGAACGCTGAACAAATCGGTAAGTACCTGAGCGGTGAAGCGTCGCCGGCCGAGGTAGCCGAATTGATGGCCTGGGTAGAGCAATCTCAGGCCAATAAAGAGTTCTTTGACAATATGTTGCAACTGTGGGCCATCCCGGAGCCGCAGCCTGCAATGCCTCCATTGAACGCCTCCAAAGCCTGGGCAGCGCTGGAATCGGCCATAGACCAAAGAGCGCCCGCACCGAAAAATCGGGGCATCATTTCCATGAAAATGCTGCTGCGCGTGGCCGCCGTCCTGTTGCCCCTCGCCCTTGCGCTGTGGTGGACGCTGGGCCGAAATGACGCGCCGACAGAGGTGCTGATGGCCCAAACCATCGCGCAGGAGCGCAAAACCATCACCCTTCCCGACGGAAGTACGGTGCAGTTGAATGAAAACTCTGCATTGCACTACCGTCAGGATGCCGATGCGCGCTACGTCACCCTGAGCGGCGAAGCGTTCTTTGAAGTCAAACACCTTGATGGCAAGCCTTTTATCATCGAAAGTGGCGAGGCGCGTACTACGGTGCTGGGTACCTCCTTCAATGTGCGGGCCTACCCGAACGAGGAGCGCGTGGAAGTGAGCGTCAGTACCGGCAAAGTACAGGTGGAGGCCATTGCGGCGCCGCAACAGAAAGCAATGTTGGCCGCCGGCGAGGCCGTAGCCGTTCAGAAAAAAGACCTCCGATTGGCCGCAGCCGAGGAAATTGCGAACAATGCAACAGCCTGGAAAAACCGCCAATTCCGATTTGACGATACGCCGGTAGATGAGGTAGTTCTCACGTTGGAACGGTATTTCGGGGTGGACATAGCGTTGGAGCGGGCGGCGATAGGCGCTTGCCGATTCAGCGGACACTATGACAACCCGCAATTGGAAGAGGTTTTGGAGGCTCTGTCCTTCGCCATAGATGCGCAATGGGAACAGCGCGCCGAAGTGATTAGCCTGTCCGGCAACGGTTGCCGATGAAACAACGCCAAAAAACCAAATGAATCATTGTATTAAAATCCTGTTGTTTTGCTTGGCGCTGTTGTCGTGGCAGGGTCTCGGCGCCCAATTGCTCGATCAGCGCGTATCGGTGCAATACGCCGACGCCTCCATCTCCGACGTCTTGTCAGGCATCAGTCGCAACTACGGCACCCGGTTTGCATACAGCAGTGATTTCGTGCCGGTGTCGCGCCGCGTGAGTGTGGAAGCGCACAACGAACCGCTGCGCCGCGTATTGGATCGGGTGTTTGAAGATCAGCCTGTGCAATATGCCGCCATCAACGGGCAGGTAGTACTGAAGGTGGACCGCAACCGGCAACAGGAGGCTTTAGGGCGCATTGAAAAACCCAAAATCCGGCCCGTTCAGACCAGCCCGATTTACCCGCAAGAGGTCAGCAAGGATGAAATGGCCGCCATCCGCCGGCAGCGCGAACGTTGGGAGCATCTGGCCGATATAGAGCGGCGCAAGATGGAAAACATTGAGGGCGGCGTACAAGCCATGCCGCCTCCGCCTGTGCCGGTGATGAACGAACTACCCGACGACGATCCGGTGCGCCGTTTGGCCCAAATATCGCTGCTGCCCATGATCGGCACCAACGCCCTGCGCAGCGCGCAAATCACGAACGACCTGTCGCTCAATATTTTATGGGGCGTCAGCGGGGGCGTTTCCGGCATTGAAGTGGGCGGTTTCGGCAATACCGTGCTCGGCGATGTGACCGGTGTACAGGTGGCCGGCGTAGGCAGTATTGTGGGCGGCGATGTGACCGGCACGCAGATAGGCGGCTTGTTCAACATCTGCGAAGGGCGCGTGACGGGCGTGCAGGCAGGAGGCGTTTTCAATATTTCCGGCGAGGCCGAAGCGGTGCAGGCGGCGGGGCTGTTCAACATTTCCCGAAACAACATGAGCGGCGTACAGGCGGCCGGGCTGTTCAATATAGCACATCAGGGCGCGAAAGGACTACAGGCCGGCACGCTCTTCAACATCAGCGGCGGGTACACGCATTTGCAAACCGCCCTGCTTTTCAACTCGACGCGCGGGGATGTGCGCGACGGACAGTATTCGCTGTTGTACAATCGCGCCCGCCAGGTAGAGGGCATCCAATTCGGCCTTGTCAACGTAGCCGACACAGTAGCCGGGATGCCCATCGGGCTGTTCAATTTTATAAAAAAAGGCTACAACCGGGTGGAAATTTCCGCTTCCGAAAGCCTGTACGGCAACATCGCCGTCAAGTTTGGAGCGCATGCCTTTTACAACATCATTCTGGGCGGCGCTCGCTGGGAATCGGGCAATCCCGAAGAAACGGCCTGGGGCTTAGGCTACGGGTTGGGGTCGGTCAACAAGTTGGGTTCCAATGTTTTGATCAATACCGAACTTACAGCCATGCACATCCACGAAGGCGGACAGTGGACGCGCCCGCTCAACCTGCTCAACCGTCTGCACCTGAGCTTAGATGTGCGTACCAAAAGCAACCTCAGCTTTTTTGCAGGGCCGACGCTCAATTTCATGCTCTCCAAACGCATTGATCCCGACACCGGCCTGCGCGGGTCCGGCCTGCCTCCACACACAATATGGGAGGGCAATGCGGGAAAAGCGCGGGCACAAGCCTGGATTGGATTTACTGCGGGAATTCGGGTGTGAAGCGGTTCTCGGTGGGCGGTTTTCAGGGGTGAGGGGTGAGTATGTGAGGAGTGAGCAACCCGGAACCTTGAACCATGAACCTGAAACCAGCAGCCGTTCCAACCCGAAACCTTGAACATTAAAACCTTTTTCCTTTCATCACAAAACTTCAAAAAATCATGAAACATCTGCTTTTTTCAACGGCACTGCTTTTGGCGGGCCTTTCACTACATGCACAACATGAGACTATTTTCGGGCGCGGTCGGCTCTCCGGCGCTTTCGGCGGGCCTATAGTGGAAATGGGATTGCGCGAAGGATTCGGCACCAGCATCGGCGGCGGCGGCGGCTTAGTACTCGGCAATGTCATTCTGGGTGCGTACGGCCTGGGCGCGGTTGACCTCAAGGAGGTGCTGCAAAACGACGACATTGACCGGCTCGAACTGGCCCACGGCGGCCTTTGGCTCGGATTTACCTATCCGTCTTACAAAGCCATTCACCTGTATGGCGGCGCAAGGCTCGGATGGGGCGGCATCAATATCGAATTGGATAATCCGCGGGTTACCGACTTTGATCAGATATTCGTGGCCACTCCCGAAATGGGCATCGAACTCAACCTCACCCGTTGGTTTCGCGTGGCCGGCACGGCAGGCTATCGCTTTGTCAATGGCTCCGCTCCTGGCGCGGCATATACCGACAAAGATTTTTCAGGGCCGGTAGCCGCACTGACTTTCCGCTTCGGGTGGTTCGGCAACGGGAGATTTTAATTAAAACAAAAACAACATCACCATGAAAAATTTCAAATGGATACTGGGCTTACTGGCTGTGACGGTACTGGCGCCCGGTTGCTTTTTCGACTTCGACGAAGACGATGATTTTCTCAGTTGCGTCAACGGCAGGGGGAGCATCGTCAACGAAAGTTTTGACCTGCCTGCCTTCGATGCCATTGTACTTGACATGAGTGCCGAGGTAATCATTCAGCAAGGCCCTCAGCAGGAAGTGACCATCGAAGCGCAGCAAAACATCATTGACCGCATTCGCCTCACCGTGCGCGACCGCGAATGGATCATCAAGCCCGATCGCTGTCTCCGCGATTTCAGCGATGTGCGCATTTTTATCACCATGCCCGATGTCAGGCGGCTCGAATTGGCCAGTTCCGGTCGTATTTTTGGTGAAAACACCTTCAATATAGACGACATCGAACTGCGGCTTTCCGGCTCCGGCTCCATTGACTTAGGGCTGAACTGCGACGATGTGACGGCTGCCCTGCCCGGCTCCGGCACCATTGCACTGGAAGGAACGGGAGATGAGTTGGACTTCAATCTCAGCGGCTCCGGCAAACTCAAAGCCTTTGGCATGCAAATGAATGAAGCCGATATTTCTATCAGCGGCAGCGGCGATGCAGAAGTTCGAGTGGCCAATCGCCTTAGTGCGCGCATCAGCGGCAGCGGCAACGTACTGTTCCGGGGCAATCCGGTAGTCAATTCTACCATCACCGGTTCGGGGCGTGTGATTGATTCGAATTAGCGGTTTCTCCGGCAACTCATGACGAACCTGTGGCGAAGTAAAGGTCGCAGGTTCGTTTTTGCAAGCCGTAAGTAGCCGATGGACGAAGTATTTGTATTGTGCCGATTCTCTGCGGTTTTTCTAACTTTACCACCAAAACAACAAGAACATGGCACAAGAATGGTCAAGACGCGATTTGCTCAAAACGATGGGCGCTCTTTCTGTGGGCGCAGCCATGAGCAACCAACTGTGGGCCGGCCCGATGCAGGAGGCTGACTACACCTGGGATTACACCCAACTGCCCAAAGCAGGCCGCAAGATCACCGCCATTACGCTGGGCGCGGGCAGCAGGGGCAATGTGTATGGCAACTACGCCCTGAAACATCCCGATGAGCTGGACATCATCGGCGTGGCCGAGCCTATTCCGCTGCGCAACGAACGCTATTCAAAAAACCACAACATCATAGACGCCAATCGCTTTGTGACCTGGGAGCACGTCTTCACCCGGCCCAAATTTGCCGACGCCGTCATCATCACCACGCCTGATGGCCTGCACTACGGCCCGGCCATGAAGGCGCTCGAAATGGGCTACGATCTATTGCTGGAAAAGCCCATTGCGCAAAGTTGGAAAGAATGTAACGACATCCTGCAACAGGCCAAAAAATACAAGCGCATTGTGGCCGTGTGCCATGTGTTGCGCTACTCGCCGTACTACCGCAAGGTGAAAGAGGTGATAGATTCGGGCGTGCTGGGGAGCATCGTCAGCGTGCAGCACTTGGAGCCGATACAGCATGTTCACATGTCGCACTCGTATGTGCGGGGCAACTGGCGCCGCGAGGAAGATACCAACCCCATCATCTTGGCCAAATCCTGCCACGATTTGGACATCCTGCGCTGGTGGCTCGGCAAGAACTGCCGCTACATCTCGTCTTTCGGTTCGCTCAAGTGGTTCAAAAGTGAAAATGCGCCCGCCGGCAGCACCGCCCGCTGTACCGACGGATGCGCCGTGGAGGCCCAGTGTCCCTACTCGGCATTGCGCATTTATCACAAAAACCGCACCTGGCTGCACCATTTCGATCTGCCCGCAGAAAAGGAACTTCAGGGCGACGCCATTATGAAGTACCTCAAAGAGGGGCAGTATGGCCGCTGTGTGTATCGCTGCGACAACAACGTGCCCGACCATCAGATCGTGTCTATGGAGTTTGAAGATCAGATCACCGTCAACTTCAGCATGGAGGCGTTCACCAATTATGCAGGCCGCCGCACCCGCATCATGGGCAGCATGGGCGATCTGGTGGGCGACGAAAACGAACTCTACATAGCTGATTTCCGCAACGGCGAGATCACGAAATGGAACGTACGCGACCATGCCGACATCAGCAGCGGACATGGCGGCGGCGACTGGGGACTGGCCCGCGACTGGGTGCGCGCGGTAGAACAACAAAACGCCTCCCTGCTCACTTCCTCCCTTGATGCTTCGATGGAAAGCCACCTGATGGGATTTTTGGCAGAAAAAAGTCGCAAAGAGCGGACGGTAGAGCGGGTGGATATGGGCTGATGCAAATGAACGAGGGAAATAATCGTGCTAAATACTTCTCGACGCTACCTCTGTTAGAAACCGTTTCACCTCGTCATTGCTCACCTCAAAGCTGGGCAGGAAGGTAACTTCTTCGGAGTAGTCAATAGATTGCCGGTGGCCTATTTGCAGAGCAATGGCAGTGCCTCCCACCAAGTAAAACTCGCGTTGCAAGCTACCCAGAATCGGCAGCAATTCCTTTTGGCCGTTAGAGAGGATATTCGGGTACATGCCTTGAAAAATAGATATCGAAAAAGTTGGCTACCTGTGGGAAGTAGTTGTTTCGAGGTCTGTTCTTATAGGTTTTTGAGAACAGGAGCGCTACCTGTTGCAATCCCATCAATGAAATCAGCTCCCGCACGTCTTCCAACGTGCCGTAGTTCAGGATGTTTTCCACCAACAATTCGTCGCTTATCTGATCGAGTTTTTCGTCGCCCACAGACCAAAAAAGCCCGCGGCGTTGCTCTATGTATCGACGTTTTTCAGAAGACATTACCCCAATATTATGAAGGTGATTATTAAGATAGCTAAATCAACAGATGAGGACAAAGTTAGCAATTTTTCAGGAAAAACGAAGGCTATTTTTGTCACGCAGCTATGGCAACGCAGCAGGTTTTGTACCTTCGGGAAAAATTTGAATCAATGAAATCGGCAAAGTACTTTTTTGTTGCCCTGTCTGTATTCATCGCAGCAGCCTGCGGCAACCCAGCACCCGACAACTCCGGCGCCACTACGACTACCGACACCACAGCGACCACTCCGCCGCCGCCGCGCGCTACCCATGATTGCAAAGTAGCCGGCAAAATGCTCGACGAAGGAGCTTCGATCTGGATTCGGTCTCAGGAAATTCTCGTGGCCGTCACCGCCGATTCCTCTACGTTTGACGCCGACTATGGCGACAGCTACCGCGTATTGGAAGTGTATGACACGCGCAATTGCAGTCTGCTGGAGCGCAAGGTGTTGCCCGTCAATGTCAGCCCCGATTTTCCGTACTATGTGGCCGAAATTAGCTACAATAAAGTACATGAAATGGCTGCCGTTCGGGGCTTCAACTCCATTTACCTGTACGATGCGGAAAACCGACGCTGGCTGCCCGAACTCAAGCCCAAATTCGCCTCCGCCCGCAGCGGCGCCGACGCGCAGTCGGGCATGATACAGCGCTTAGAGCTTTGGGAAGACTACCTCATCGGCTATGCGCAGGATTTCGGCGCCTTTGCTTTCACCCTCGCCGACAAAGCCAAACCCGCGCCGGTACTGGCCTTGGCCGAATACAAACCGGCATCGGGCGCTGCGCAATCGCTGTTTTTGCTGCCGGTACAGGGCGCTTTTCAGGCCATTTCGCCAAGTTACAATGCAGATGCGGGCACTTTTTCCGTCAATCCGATGCTGGATGCGCCCATCGCGCTCAAAACCGACATCCAGAAAAGCGCCGCCAACAACCGCTACATCGTGCTGCGCGAAAATACAAGCGCCAATACCGCCTACGCCTTCGATCTGGCTAAAAATGAGCGCGTGGCTCTGCCCGCCGAAGTGGCTGCCCAACCTACGCAGGAAGTGCTGGCCTGGATCAGAGCCAACAGGAAATAGTACCAACATGGAAGAAGAAGGCAGCGATCTGCAACAACTCACAGCATTGGTGGCGCAGGATTTCGACCCTGTGCCTTTGCAGGAAGCCGTTTCCGAAGAGCGCCTGCTGGAACTGCTCTCCGAACAGGTGGCCTGGCTCATCGAGCACCGCTTGGAGTATCTGATGAGCCTGATGTACCGTTTGGATGTGGACGAGCGCAAGGTAGATCGCGCGCTCTCTCCCGCCGCCGAAGAGCCGGCGCACACGGCATTGGCCAAGTTGATTTTGGACAGGCAGCGGCAGCGCGCATTTACCAAAAAACACTACCGGCAGCAGTTTCCCGAAAATTGGGATTGGGATGATTAAAACGGAATGTCCTCGTCGTCGTTCATGCGCGAAGGCCGGATGATGACATTGGCCGGGGTGGGGTCTTGAAAAACGCCGGAGGGCAGTGCATCGAAGTTGAACTCGTCCAAATCGGAGAAGCGGGCAAACTTGTCGGTAAACCTCAGTTTCACGGTCTCCAAGGCGCCGTTGCGGTGTTTGGCTATGATGATTTCAGCTACCCCCTTGAGGCTCTGGCCATTCTCATCTTCCATAATTTGGTAATAATCAGGACGATAGATAAAGGAGACAATGTCTGCGTCCTGTTCGATTGCGCCGGATTCCCTCAAGTCCGACAACTGCGGGCGCTTGGTGCCGCCGCGTGTTTCCACAGCACGACTGAGCTGCGACAGGGCAATGACCGGCACATTGAGTTCTTTGGCCAAGGCTTTGAGCGAGCGCGAAATGGAGCTGATCTCTTGTTCGCGGTTGCCTTTACCGCTGTCGGGGCCGCCGCTCATCAACTGGAGGTAGTCAATGATGATGAGCTGGATGTCGTGCTGGAGCTTCATACGGCGGGCTTTGGCCCTGAGTTCGAAGATGTTGATGCCGGCGGTATCGTCTATATAAATAGGCGCTTCGCTGATGCGTTCCACCGATTTGTGCAGGCGTTTCCACTCCTCCTCTTCGAGCTGGCCGTTGCGCAGTTTGCTGCCCGAAATCTCGGCCTCCATAGAAACCAAACGGAGTACCAATTGCAGGCTGGCCATTTCCAAAGAAAACAGCGCCACCGGTTTTTTGAAATCAATGGCTGCATTGCGGGTCATAGAAAGGACGAAGCCCGTTTTACCCATACCGGGGCGCGCCGCTACAATGATGAGGTCGGAGGGTTGCCAGCCGGAAGTGAGGCGGTCGAGGTCGGTGAAGCCGGTAGGAACGCCGGTGAGTCCATCCTTTTTACCTTTGAGTTCCTCTATTTGTTTGAGCATTTTGCCGGCCAGGGTACCCGTACTTTCGTAGCCGCGACTCATATTGTTTTGGGCGATGTTGTACAGGCCCTGTTCCGCTTCGTCCAGGAGTTCAAACACGTCGGAGGTGTCTTCAAAGGCGTCGCGGATGGTCTTGGTAGAAACCCGAATCAGTTCACGCTGTATGTACTTTTGGGAGATGATGCGCGCATGGTACTCAATGTTGGCGGCAGAGGCTACGCGGTGCGTGAGTTCGGCGAGGTAAGCAGGGCCGCCCACCGCCTCCAGGTCGCCCGATTTTTTGAGTTCCTCCATGACCGTCAGCAAATCAATGGGTTGCGAACGGTCGAACAGGCGGCGCATAGCGCGGTAGATGTGCTGGTTGGCTTCGAGGTAGAAGCTGTCGGGCTGCAGGATGTCAAGGATAACGGTGAGGGCATTTTTGTCGAGCATGACGGCGCCGAGTACGGCCTCTTCCAAAGGCAAAGCCTGAGGCTGTACCTTCCCGAACACATAGTTCGAGAGGTCTTCGCCTTTTCTTGGCACGCCGGGTCGTCGTTGTTGTGCGCCGGCCACGGGTTTGTTTGTCGAGTCTTTTTGCTCTGCCATAGTGTTTTAAGTCGCGGTTCTGTCTTAGGAACGGGTTCCGAATAACCTACACATCCTCAACGGCATCTGAGCCGCCTGCACTTCACATAAAAGCCTCGCCGCAGCACCACTGCGGCTACGTTTTTCTGCTCGTTCAGACGACCCATCTGCTCCCTGAAAATGTGTACTTTATTTCGACCCCGTTCCTTGCTCACACAAAGCTAAGCCAAAAACCTGAGAAGGGACGTTTGAAATTTTCGGGGTTTGTTTTCGGCCTTGTGCAAAACCGCCCGCAAACCTGTGGAAAAGCCTGTGGAAAAGTGATACGGGGTGTTGGGGATTGAGGGCATGCCGGCTCAAGTGATTCATTGCGAAGAGGTTTGAAATGGTAGCGGGAAGTAGAATAATGTGGAAAACGTTTGTATGATGGAGTGGGCTGTGTTCAATCATGTCATCCAGACTTGTTGAGTGTCAATGTGAAGGTACTTCCGGCGCCAAATTCGCTGTCAACAATAATTTGCCCTCCTTGTGCTTCAATAAACTCTTTACTGATGGCCAAGCCGAGTCCTGTGCCTTCTTTCTGGGTTCCCGGAACGCGAAAATAGCGGTCGAAAATTTTGTCTTTGTATTGTGGCGCAATACCTTGCCCAATATCTTTAACGGAGATCGCAACTTGATTTTCTGTTTCCCGGATCATCAAATAAACCGAAGAATGATCGTAAGAGTAGCGAATGGCATTGGAAATTAAATTGGTGATAACCCAAGCTGTTTTCTCACTGTCGGCAAGTATTGGGGGTATGGAATCGGGACAATCAATTTCAAAAATTATTTGTTTTTGTTCGGCCTGAGTTTTTGTGGCATTGATGGCATATTGCAAAATATCTTTCGGATTGACAGGTAGAATGGTAAGCTGAATATTGCCACTTTCTACCTGTGTCATATTCAGTAGTTCCCCTGTGATTTTCAGCAGCCTGGTTGCATCGTCCTTGATGCTTTCGAGCAGATTTTTTTGCTCCTCGTTGAGCTTGCCTATTTGCTCATTTTCCAATAGTTGTAAGCTCATTTTGATGGAGGAGATCGGGGTTTTAAATTCGTGAGAAATGGTAGCTATGAAGTTTGTTTTTGCGAAATCCAACTCTTTGTATTCGGTTACATTGCGGAGTAAAATAACGTGCCCGATGGTCTTAGGTCTCAATTCGCCTGTGGGAATGATGGTAATGTGCTGAACATCTCTTTCAAAGTAACTTTCTTTATCATTTGCGTATATTTTTATGGGCTTTATGGAGACAGCAGCCTCATCAACTGGATGAACGTCTTTAATCAGTTCACGCAATAAATCATTTTTTAAGGCTAAATCTTTTGAAGGGAACCCAATGAGTTCGGAATATGGAAGCCCTAAAATATTGGTAGCTTCTTCGTTGGCAAAAATGATCAACATATTTTCATCCAGACCTATCACGGGATCGTGCATTTTATCAATCAGTGTCTCTATTCTCTTTTTTTCCATCATCAGTTTGGCCAAGCTGCTGTTGTTGTATTCTTCGAGTTTTTCAGCCATGGCGTTAAAGGATTTTGCCAATTGCCCAAATTCGCTGTGACTTTCAAAATGAACACGTTCCGCATAATTTTTTGTGGCGATCTGTTGAATGCTTTGGGTCAGCTCTTTAATTGGATCGGCAATATTGGCAGGCAGATTAACCAATAAAACGAATGCAATGAGGAAACAAAGTGTTCCGGTGATGAAGATTCCCAACACGGCGCTATCGGCTGTTCTTTTCGCCAGTTCACTCTTGCGTTGAATGGCCTGCATATTCATATCCATTATTTTAAAAATATCTTTCCGGATTTTTGATTGGATAAACGCGTCAGATGGATTGGTTTGATAGGTTTTAAAATTGATTCTTAGTTCCTGGGTGATTTCTTTTTCATATATTTCAGTTATATTTTTTTCTGGTAGTGTCATATAACGAGTGACACTACCAAAATAAAACTACATGCAACATTCAGAACACAACAGTAAACACGTCGGCAGGTGGGGGATAAACGTCCTATCCGCAGAGGTGTTGTGCGGAGGACTCCCAGCGACAGGCGATGGTTGCCGCATTAAAGATTTTTTAATCCATTTCAATAACTTGTAATAACTTTGATTCCGGTGGTACACTTTTTGTGCTTTCTGATCAGTGGTAGTCCGTTTAGCGCGATACCGCTGACAGAAAATAAGTGAAATTTTGACTTTTAAATAACGACAATAAAATGAAAAAACTACAATTCAAAAAAGAGATAAACGCAATAGCTCAAAAAGTTTACGAAACAATGCTGGGCTTGAAAGACAAAAGCACCTATGAGCATTGGACATCCGTGTTCAATCCTACTTCTACTTACGAAGGAAGTTGGGAAAAAGGAAGTAAAATTCATTTTGTGGGCATGGACGAAAATGGCAAAAAGGGCGGAATGGTTTCTGAAATCGAAGAACACCAACCTGCCCAATTTGTATCCATAAGGCATTACGGCTTTTTGGATGGCGATATCGAAATAACAACCGGCGAACAAGTCGAAAAATGGGCGGGCGGACACGAAAATTATTCATATCATGAAGACAACGGTGTGACAACTGTAACTGTAGATTTGGATACGGTTGATGAATATCTGGATTATTTTGAAAGCACGTATCCGGCAGCATTAGATAAATTAAAAGAAATGTTGGAGCGATAGTTACTTGATACCCGATGAAAAATGGTTTGCGAAAAATATAAACCATTTTTCAAAGGAGGCGGCTTTATTGTTCCCCTTGCTCCAACCACCTCCTTGCATTCAAAAACGCCTCCACCCAGGGCGAAATATCGTCACTTTGCCGGTCGGCGGGGTAGTGCGCCCAATTCCAGCGGAACATCGAGCGCTCGAAGTGCGGCATGGTGGCTAGGTGCCGCCCGTCGGCGCTGCAAATCATAGCGGCGTTGTAGTCGCTGCCGTTCGGGTTGGCGGGGTAGGCGTCGTAGCCGTATTTGGCCACAATGTTGTACGCGCTTTCCGGCAGGGGCAGGTGGAATTTGCCCTCTCCGTGGCTCACCCAGATGCCGAGGCGGCAACCCGCCAGCGAGCGCAGCATCACGGAATTGTTTTTGGGAATGACCACAGAGGTGAAAATGCTCTCGTGTTTGTGCGAATCGTTGTGCAACATTCGGGGCGGCGTGGCGTGTTCGGGATGGATGAGATTCAGTTCTACGAAGAGTTGACAGCCGTTGCAAATGCCGACGGAGAGCACGTCGTCCCGCCGGAAGAAATTGTCAAGCGCCTGCCGCGCTTTTTCATTATAGAGCAATGCGCCCGCCCAGCCCTTGGCCGAGCCGAGCACGTCGGAATTGGAGAAACCACCCACAGCGCCGATAAAGCGCACATCTTCCAGCGTTTCCCGCCCGGAAATGAGATCGGTGGTATGCACGTCCTTCACATCGAAGCCGGCCAAGTACATGGCGTGCGCCATTTCCCGCTCCGAATTGCTGCCCTTTTCGCGGATGATGGCTGCTTTGATGCGGGGCTTCGACTCGTCTCGTACGGGGCGTTTTCCATCAAAACCTTGAGGGAAATTGTAGTGCAGCGGCTGTGTTTTGTAGTTGTCAAAACGAGTTTTGGCTAATTCGCCGGCAGTCTGATGGCTGTCGAGGAGGTAGGAGGTTTCGTACCAGACATCCCGCAATTCGGCGACATCGAAAGTGTGCGTTTCATCGCCGTTTTTCACGGATAACACTGCACTGGACGTGGCTTTCCCGATTTTGAAAAAGGAAATTCCAGCCTCGTTCAGCAGTTTTTCCACGGAATCATTTTGGGCCTGTATCACCACGCCGGCATTTTCTGCAAACAGCAATTTCACCGAATCAGACTCGCCCATCGGGGTCAAATCCAACTCCGCTCCCAGATCGAGGTCGGCAAAACACATTTCCAACAAACAGGTCAAAAGCCCACCGGAGGAAACATCGTGTCCGGCCAGTACAAGACCGCTTTTGATCAGGTTTTGCAGGGCGTCAAAAGCCTTTGCAAAATATGCCGCATCATTGACGGTCGGAGCTTTATCGCCTAAGCTGTTTCTGGTTTGGGCAAAGCTGGAGCCGCCGAGTTGGAAGTCGTCGCCGGAGAGATTGAGGTAGTATATCGGCCCGTCCGTTTTTTGCAAAACAGGCTCCACGATGCCGTAGCGGTCGTTGCAATGGCCCGCCGCCGACACGATGACCGTGCCGGGCGAAATGACCTCGTGGCCGTCGGGGTATTTTTGCTTCATCGAGAGCGAGTCCTTGCCCGTCGGGATGTTGATGCCCAGCGCAATGGCAAAGTCTGAAATGGCCTGCACTGCTTCGTACAGGCGGGCATCCTCGCCGGGGTTTTTGCAGGGCCACATCCAGTTGGCGGAAAGCGAAACGGAGCGCAGGCCTTTTTCCAAAGGCGCCCACACGATGTTGGTCAGCGCTTCGGCTACGGAGTTGCGACTGCCCGCTACGGGGTCAATCAGGCCGCTGATGGGGCTGTGGCCGATGGAGGTGGCGAGGCCGCTTTTGCCGTCGAAGTCGAGGGCCATCACGCCGCAGTTGTTGAGGGGGACTTGGAGCGGACCGGCGCATTGCTGCTTGGCCACGAGGCCGCCGACACAGCGGTCCACCTTGTTGGTCAGCCAGTCTTTGCTGGCCACGGCTTCGAGGCGCAGCACGTCCCGGATGTAAGTTTGCAGTTGCGAGGCGTGGCTGTCCACACCGGCATATTGGGTGCGCCGGTGGGTATCTGTCATAACGACCTTGGGCGAACTGCCGAACATATCGGACAGTGCCAGGTCCATCGGACGGCTGCCTTTGGAGGCCGATCGGAAGCTGAAGCGCAGGTCGCCCGTCACATCGCCGACTTCATACATCGGGGCGCGCTCCCGCTCGGCGATGTGGCGCAGCGTTTCCAAGTGTTTTTCTAAAACCACCAAGCCCATGCGCTCCTGTGATTCGTTGCCGATGATTTCTTTGGCCGACAGCGTGGGGTCGCCAACGGGCAGTTGGTCGAGGTCAATGCTGCCGCCGGTGGCTTCCACCAATTCGGAGAGGCAGTTGAGGTGGCCGCCCGCCCCGTGATCGTGGATGGAGACGATGAAATTCTCGTCGCTTTCCACAACGCCCCGAATGGCGTTGGCTACCCGTTTTTGCATTTCGGGGTTGGAGCGCTGTACTGCATTGAGCGTGATGGCGGTGTTGAATTCGCCTGTATCTGCTGAGGAAACGGCCGCTCCGCCCATACCGATGCGGTAGTTGTCGCCGCCCATCACCACGATTTTATCGCCGGTTTCGGGCGTGCCCTTGAGTGCCTGCGCCGCCTTGCCGTAGCCGATGCCGCCCGCCAGCATGATGACTTTGTCGTAGCCGAGTTGCCGTCCCGCTTCCTCGTGTTCGAAGGTGAACAGCGAGCCGGCGATGAGCGGTTGCCCGAATTTATTGCCGAAATCGGAGGCGCCGTTGCTGGCTTTGATCAAAATATCGAGCGGGGTTTGGTACAGCCATTTTCTTTCGGGCATGCCCTTTTCCCAGGGGCGATTGTCCAAAAGTCGCGAATAGGCCGTCATATAGACCGCCGTGCCCGCCAATGGAATGGAGCCTTGCCCGCCTGCCAGCCTGTCGCGGATTTCGCCGCCGGAACCAGTGGCCGCGCCGTTGAACGGCTCTACGGTGGTGGGAAAATTGTGCGTTTCGGCCTTCAGCGAGAGCACCGATTCGAAGCGCTTTTTTTCATAAAAATCAGGCCTGTCGGGGCGCTTGGGAGCAAACTGCGAAAGGACGGGACCTTTCAAAAATGCCACATTGTCTTTGTAAGCAGAAACGATGTCGTTGGGATTTTCTGCGGAGGTCTTTTTGATGAGTTGGAAAAGGGAGCGCGGTTTTTCCTCGCCGTCAATCACAAAGGCGCCGTTGAAAATCTTGTGGCGGCAATGCTCGCTGTTTACCTGCGAGAAGCCGAAGACCTCCGAGTCGGTGAGTTTGCGCCCGATGCGTTGCGCGAGGCCGTCGAGGTAGGCGATTTCTTCGGCGCTCAGGGCCAGTCCTTCCTGCTCGTTGAAAGCCGCGATGTTGTCTATTTCGAGGATGGGCGCCGGTTCGATGTGGATGGTGAAAATGTCCTGGTTCAGCTCCGCAAACTTCTGCGAAAGCATGGGGTCGTAATGGCCGCTTTCCTCTATTTTGAAAAACTCCTCCATGCGCACGATGCCCTGGATGGCCATGTTTTGGGTGATTTCCACTGCGTTGGTGCTCCAGGGCGAGATCATGGCGACGCGAGGTCCGACGAAAGGGCCGGGCACGCGCTCCGCTTTTATGAGCGGTTCGTTGCCGAAGAGCCAGCTGAGTTTTTGGAGGTCGTCGGCGTTCAAAGCTGTCTGCAACTTTGGGTCGAGCTGAACGGTGAAGATTTTGAGGAGCGGGTTGCCGAAAAACAGGATCATGGTGGCGCGCTGTTTGCTGTGAAAGGTTGAGGCGGCAAAGGTAGCGCATACCGGCACTAAATTCCAATTTCGATTCGGCTTGTGCTGAGATTCTATCTTCGTGTTTAGTCCACAGTACATGTCTGGTCGAAATAATCGCAAGGCATTTGACGGAATCCGCCTAAGTTTGCAGACAGATAAAAACACCACGCCATGAGCCTGCTCGCTTCCCGTTTCGATACGCTCAACTATTTGGCCAAAAGCCTGGCCGAGGGCCACAGTTTTGAGATTGATGCCCGCGCCTTTGCCGATCTCGTGCTGCAACTGCGCGACGACCTCTACGACTACACCTCGTCGCCGGCCATCTTAGACCGGGTAGATCAGATTCCCGACCTCGATCTGGCGCCCCATCAGCGCTCGTTTCTGGAACAACTCCTGCCTTCCGGTGCGCGCAGCATGGTGGGCGATTATCAGGTAAAACAGAAAATATTAGCTCAGGTCAACGACATCACCCGCGCTTTCAATCGCATCCGGGACATGCTGCCGATAGGGCCTTCGGAGGAGGATTTTGTGTAGCAGAGGGTCACTTCATATTCCGAAAGCACGCCTTATACTGAGCCAATTAACGTTAATTAGCTCAGTGAATAGAGTTAATTAACGTTAATTAGCTCAGTTGATGGTTTAAATTTCCGTACTTTTGCACAAAAACGAACGATGGAATATCTTAAGAGAAGCATCGAGCCGCTGATAAAAGAATACCTTTTGCCCAACAAAGTGTTGGTGTTGCTGGGGCCGAGACGAGTGGGTAAAACCGTCCTGCTTCGCCAGATTTTGTCAGAGATAACAGAGCCTTTCCTGCTGTTGAATGGTGAAGATATCAACACGAAAGAGTTGTTCAACAGAAGGAGCCTGCCCCATTTTTTACAACTGTTGGATGGAAAAAAATTATTGATCATAGACGAGGCGCAGAAGATACCGGACATCGGACATGCCCTGAAACTAATGATTGACGAAATAGTGGGACTTAGGATTTTGATTACCGGCTCCTCCGCCTTCGATGTGGAAAACTTTACCGGCGAACCTCTTACCGGCAGGAAATTTACATTCAAACTCTTTGCGCTCTCGGAGGCAGAGTACGATCAACGAGATTCGATTCTGATCAGAAAAGACAAATTGAGAGAACGTTTAGTATATGGCAATTATCCAGAACTGCTCCAATTACAAACTACCGAACAAAAAAACAGATACCTGAACGATCTGGTGAGTTCATATTTACTGAAGGACATCCTGACATTTGAAAGCATCAAAAATTCGGACAAAATACTGGCCTTGTTGCGTCTCCTGGCTTTTCAGACCGGAAGCGAGGTTTCTACCACCGAAATCGGCAAACAGCTGAGTATGAGCAGCAATACGGTAAGCAGGTACTTAGACCTGTTATCCAAAGTTTTCATCATACACAGGGTGGGGGGCTTCAGCAGGAACCTGCGAAAAGAAATTTCCAAAAGCAGCAAGTGGTATTTTTTCGACAATGGCATCAGGAACATTTTAGTGGCCAATCTAAATCCGATAGATCTCAGAAATGATGCCGGCCAACTATGGGAAAACTACATCATCAGCGAGCGAATCAAGTTTCAGCAAAATACGGGCATGATCGTCAATAATTACTTCTGGCGCACTTACGACCAACAGGAAATTGATTGGATAGAAGAACGGGGTGGCGACTTGCACGGGTATGAGTTTAAATGGAATGAGAAAAAACAACCCAAAGCGCCTGGCGGCTGGAAGGAGGGCTATCCTGACGCAAGCTATCAAGTATTGACGCCGGAAAATTATGCCGATTGGGTGAGAAACGACTTGCCTTATATTTCCACCTCAATCTGATTTCTCAAAATATCCTCCATCGTTTCCCGGCGGCGAACCAAATGCGCTTTTCCCTCATGGATGAGCACTTCGGCAGGACGGTAGCGGGAATTGTAGTTGGACGACATGACAAAGCCATAAGCACCCGCATTGTGTATGCAGAGGATATCGCCCTCCATGATTTCGGAAATGCGGCGGTTGATACCGAATGTATCCGTTTCGCAGATGTAGCCCACGATAGCGTAAAAGCGCGGCTTGGCGTCGGGGTTCGATACGTTGGTGATGTGGTGGTAGGCATTGTAAAACATAGGCCGCAGCAGGTGGTTCAGCCCCGAATCCACGCCGGCAAACACCGTTGAAGTCGTGTATTTGATGACGTTGACTTTGACAAAAAAGTAGCCCGCGGCGCTCACCAAAAACTTGCCCGGCTCGAACACCATCTCCAGATCGCGGCCATACTCGGCGCAAAATTCATTGAAGCGCTCCGAAATCTTTTCGCCCAACTCCTCTATGTCGGTCTCGATATCGCCGGGTTTGTACGGCACTTTGAACCCGCTCCCGAAATCCACATAATCCAGATCGGGAAACTCGCCGGCATATTTGAGCAACACATCGGCACCGGCTACAAATACATCGGGGTCGAGAATGTCCGAACCGGTGTGCATGTGAATGCCTTCCACGCGCAAGCCCGTAGCCTCGATGACGCGATGCACCATAGGAATCATGTGGATGGAAATGCCAAACTTGGAATCTATATGCCCCACGCTGGTTTTGAGGTTGCCGCCCGCCATGATGTGCGGGTTGATGCGGATACACACCGGCACATCGGGGCGCGCCTGGCCAAATTGTTCGAGGATGGAAATATTGTCAATATTGATGCGTACGCCGAGTTCTACGGCTTCCAGCAGCTCGTCCAAGCTCACACAATTGGGCGTAAACGTGATGTCGCGGGGGGCAAAACCGGCCTTGAGGCCCAGCATGACTTCCTGAATGGACACAGTGTCCAAGCCGGAGCCAAGGCTGCGGAATAGCTTGATCACGTTGATGTTGCTGAGCGCTTTGACGGCATAGTTGATGCGGAGTCGTTTCACACTGAACGCATTGGCCATGCGGCGATACTGGCGCTCCATCACGGCGGTGTCATACACATACAGCGGGCAGCCGAATTGTTGTACCAAATCGAGTGGATCAATATTGCCCGACAGGAGCAGGCGGTTGGAGGGTGATTCCATGTTGTTTTGATTAATCAGGGGCGCAAAGGTATGCAACGCGTTTGAAAAAAAAGCCTGCCTGCCCATACGCCAATTTCGGCGCGGCTTGCATCTTTACGTCGGAAACAAAAGACGCGTGACCGAGCAAACACTCATACAAGCCTGTATCAGGCAGGAGCGAAAGGCCCAGAAGATGCTGTATGAGCAGTACGCGCCTTTGGTAATGGGTATTTGCAGACGCTACCTCAAAAGTGAGGAAGACGCCGAGGACGTGCTGGTAGAAACGATGTATAAGGTGTTGTCGAAGTTGCCGGAGTTCAAAAGCGAAGGTAGTTTCGAGGGCTGGGTGCGGCGCATTGCCGTCAACGAATGCCTGATGAGCCTGCGAAAAAATCAACGCATGAGTTTTTCGGAAGACATTCAGGATTACGACATGCCGACTGCTGCTACTGTGACGGAACAACTCAACATGGAGGAAATTCTGCGCGTATTGGACTCGCTGCCCGCCGGCTATCGCACGGTTTTCAACCTCTACGCCATCGAGGGCTACAAACACCGCGAAATTGCCGACATGATGGGCATCAGTATCAATACCTCCAAGTCGCAGTTTGCCCTGGCCAAAGAACGGATGCAGGATATTTTGCAGAAGCGGGGGTTTGGGTGAGAGGGGTAATCTGCTGCGCAGTTTATCTTGTCGAGTGGAACCTTGAACCAGAAACCCGGAAACGCGAGTTTTAACGCGAATCTTGGCGAAGGGCGCGAATCCGCCCCGGCGGACAAGCTTTCGCGAAAACGAGAAAAAACGCGAATGATGCTCCCCGCACGGCTTGCGGCTTGCAGCCAGCAGCTTGAGGCCGGCAGCCAGCGGCCAGCAGCCGTTCCAACGCGAAACCTTTTTTGACAAACAAAATTCATGGCCGACAGCCGTGGAAAATATATCAGGAATCATGGAAGATCAATTGAAACATATCAAACAGCAGGCCGAATCATACCGGATGCAGCCCTCGCAGCAAGCATGGGAGCGCTTAGAACGTCGTCTCGGCGAGCAACCTAAAAGCGCGGTGGTACGTCGCCTGTCGCTCCGGCATTGGGCGGCAGCCGCCTCTGTGCTGGGCATGGCAGCCATAGCAGCGTTGCTGTTGTTGCGGCCCGACAACAGTGCGCAACCGGAGTCTGCCGCCGTGATGGAAATGCAACAGGCGCCCGAATTAGAAATGTTGGACATGACCAATACCGACGAGGTAGCGCTCATGGCAGTAAACTATACTCGCTTTTTGGAGCGCAACCACCCGGAGATGATGAGGGATTTTTAGGTTCAAATGCCTGATGGCAGGCAGATCAAAAAGAAGAACGTACATTTGGCGGACTTTGGAATTTGCATCACTTTTTTTTGAATCTCTGCCATGAAAAACACGCTCATTCTGCTCATTGCTGTTATAGCTGCCTTAGTGCTCACGGCCTGTTCCGGCCCCCAAAAGGACGCCGCTACCGAAACGACCAAAGAGGAAGTTCCAGAACTTTACGCCGGCTATGCCGCCGTGCCCCCCATCATAGACGGTATGCCCGGCGATTCCTGCTGGCGCAACCTGCCCTGGTACCCGATAGATCAAATTTGGATCGGAGATTCTATTGACCATCAGGATTTTAGCGGAAAATACAAAGTCGCATGGTCGGAAGATTACCTCTACATTTTGGCTGAAATCCGAGACGATACACTGATAGACATCCATCCCGACGGCCTGGCATTTTACTGGGACGACGACTGCCTCGAAATTTTTGTGGACGAAGACGCTTCCGGCGGCAACCACCAGTACAGCCACAATGCTTTTGCTTATCACATCGCCTTAGACGGTAAGGTGGCAGACATCGGCCCCGACAGCCTGCCGCACTACTACGATCACCATATCCAGCAGCGCCGCAGCACCATCGGCAACAGAAGCCGTTGGGAAGTAGCCATCGCCCTCTATCCGGATACCTACCGCGACGGCGCTTCCGACAACCACCCCGTAAAACTCCACAAAGGCAAAACCATCGGGTTTGCCCTGGCTTATTGCGACAACGACCGCAGCCCCGAACGCGAAAACTTCTTCGGCTCGGTTTTTGTGCCCGGCGAAGACAAAAACCGGGGCTGGATAGATGCGGGGATTTTTGCAAAATTGCCGCTGAGGTGATACCTACTTCACCACAAACCCCAGCCGCTGCTGTAGCTCCGCCGGCAAAACGGGCAGGCTCCTCCGTTCAATGAGGAAGGTTGTCAACGCAGCAATTTCATTAAAAATATAGTGCCGGTCTAAGGCCGCTTTCAGGTAGTCTTTGCCGGTGCTGCCGCCCGTTCCTGTGCGCAGGCCGATGATGCGGTTCACCATGTTGATGTGCCTGAAACGCCAGGTGGACATCATTTCGTCCATGTCCAACAGCAGGCTGAGGTATTGGTAATGCAGGTGAAACAGCGGAAAATCGCGGTATAGCATGATGAACAGCGCATTGCGGCGGGCCTCGAAACTGAGTTTGCCGAAAGGCGTCTCTTCGTCGTTGATAAAAAAGCGCTCAAACCGGGTGAGATTGCCGCGCTCATTGTCCAAAAGACTGAGGCCGTACAGTTGGAAATAATCCGACCAAAACGGATGCAACCCCTCCTGCACAGGAAAAGCCGGCGCATAACGCTCCCACAAACCGGCATCTTTGAAAAAAGGCATCCGTTCGAGCCACTCGTTGGTCAGTTCCAGCAGCGAGCGGCGCTCCTCGATTTTTTGGATGGCCGCCGCGTGTTCGGGGCGCAATTGCGAGATGTAGTATAGCTCTCCATGGCGGTCGGGCTGTTTGAGGCCCAGCGCCGCTTCCACCACTTTGAACTGCACGCTCTGGAACCCGGAGGCCGGCCGCAGGAGGTTGCGGAAGTCGAGAAAATCGAGCGGGGTCATGGTTTCCATGATGTCAATCTGTTTGACCAACAACTGCAAAATGGTCTTCACCCGGCTGAGGCGATGGAAAATGGTATAAAAATCGGGCGAGTTGTCGTGGATGACCGGCTGCTCGAACAGGCAGAGAATGGAGTCGATTTCGTAGATCACCTGCTTGAACCACAGTTCGTAAGCCTGATGCGTGACGATGAAAAGCATTTCGTCGTGGGCGGTTTTGCCGGCCTTTTCGCTTTCTAAGTCCTGCGCGTTCAGGATTTTATCCAATTGCAGATAGTCGCCGTAATAAATGCCTTGTTCAGAGAGGTGCATGGTTTTGATTTGGTTAGAATACGTTTGGAAAATGTATGGCCTGACTTTCAAATGCTTGCAACTCCTGATGGTGGAAAGCCGCATCTCAGACCGGAATGCAAAAATAATATTCTTCGCTTTTGGCGTACCTTTCGGGCCATATTCCACAATCCGCGACTTTATGAAAGTACACATCATTACCGTAGGAGATGAAATCCTCATCGGCCAGATCATTGATTCCAACTCGGCCTACATGGGCCGCCTGCTCAATCTCAACGGCGCTCGTGTAGAGCGCATCATTTCCATCGGCGACCGACATGAGGAAATCGTCCATACTCTGGCGCAGTCCGTTGCTCAGGCCGATGTGGTGCTGATGACCGGCGGCCTCGGTCCTACCAAAGACGATATTACCAAAAAAGCCTTAGCCGACTACTTCGGCGTAGAGATGGTCTTCAGCGAGGAGACCTACCGCCGCATATTGAAAATCTTTGAACAATTGGGCCGCCCGGCTACCGAGGCGCACCGCCACCAATGCTACATGCCCGCCAACGCTGCTCTGCTGTACAACAAAATGGGCACCGCTCCGGGTATGTGGATGCAGGCGGAAAGTGGCGCGGTCGTCGTCTCCATGCCCGGCGTACCTTACGAAATGGAGTACCTCATGGAGCATGAAGTGGCGCCCCGATTGCGCGCACACTTCCCCGGCAAACCCATCGGCCACCGCACCCTGCGCACTGCCGGCGAGGGCGAATCGCGCATTGCCGAGCGCTTGGATGCTTTTGAAGAAACCCTGCCGGAGGGCATGAAATTGGCCTACCTGCCCAATCCCGGACAGGTACGCCTGCGCCTGAGCTTCAGCGCCGATACGCAGCAGGAATTGGATGCCGCATTGGATACCAAAGCCGCCGAGTTGCACGCCTTGCTTCCCGACATCGTTTACGGCTTCGGCGAGGACGAATTGGAAACGGTGCTGGGGACGTTGCTGATGGAACGCAAGCTACACATCGGCACGGCGGAAAGCTGCACCGGAGGCTATCTGGCACATCGCATCACGGCGGTGCCCGGCGCGTCGCGGTATTTCAACGGCGCTATTGTATCGTACAGCAATGAGGTGAAAATGAAGAGTTTAGGCGTGAGTGAGACGACACTTCGGGAACACGGCGCCGTCAGTGAAGCCACCGTGCGGGAGATGGTGAAAGGAGCGTTGCAGGCGCTGCCGATAGATGTGGCGGTGGCCATTTCGGGCATTGCCGGCCCCGACGGCGGCACCCCCGATAAGCCGGTGGGTACCATCTGGATGGCGGTAGGCAATGCGGATCGGATAGAAACGCATCTCATCAAAGGAGGGAAACACCGGCTCAGGAATATACAGTACGCAGGTACGCTGGCGCTGGAAATGACGCGCCGCTTTTTGGTGGGCTTGCCTGGGGTATAATGAGTGAAGGGGCGACTCCGCCAAGACTTAGCCTCGTGTGGTCACCCCTTCACTGCCTCCGGCATGGGGTCAGGCCGTAACTTCGGGTACGCCCTGACTTGGCGGGATCATTCCGCCGACCCTACTTCCGGCGATCCGGTAGCCGGCTGTTTTTGTTGCGACAGGTTTTTGAAAGTAAACAGACCGCAGTCTAAGAAGTCGGCATATTTTTTCACCCCTTCCTCGAAGCCGCGCGCAGGGGCGAGTACCTCCTCATTGGGGCTGACGAGGACATACAAAGGCTGCGTATTTTGTACAAAGTTGACGATCTGGAAATCGGCCCACTTGTTGCCCACGTTGCGCAGTTTTTCACCTGGGCGGTGCTTGGAAAGCAACATTTCTTCGAGCCGCTCCCGGTCGTCGGTATAGAGCGAGATGAGCACATACTCGTCGTTGATTTTTTTCCAAACGCGCTCATCAATCCAAATATGTTCCTCCACCTTGCGGCAGTTCACGCAGCCATGACCGGTGAAGTCGAGCAGGATGGGTTTGTTCACTTCGCGGGCGTAGGCCAGACCTTCGTAGTAGTCTTTGAAGCAGTTGAGGTTGTTGGCTGATTTGGCGTAAGACGGATAACGGGACTTGATGTCCGGGTCGAGATCGTCGTTTAAGTCTTTGAGAAACAGGTTGTAGCGAGCCGGCGGGGCCAAACCGCTGAGTGCGCCCGGCGATTTGTACGACTGCAATCTTTCGTCAAACCTGAAACCGAGGGCCAGATATACGACGGCCAGTGCCATGAGGCTGCCCAACACCAAGCGATAGGCGGGCAACTTCTTCTCGCGGCTGTCGTGCGAGAACCGCAGGATACCAAAGAAATGCAGCGCCATCAGTGCGGCAATGAGTATCCACAGCCCCATGAACACCTCATAAGGCAGAATACCCCAGTGCATGGTCATATCGGCCACAGAGAGGAATTTGAGGGCCAGAGCCAATTCTAAAAAACCGAGTTGTACTTTCACCAAATTCATCCAGCCGCCCGATTTGGGAAGGCTGTTGAGCCAGCCGGGGAAAGCCGCAAACAGGGCGAAGGGCAGGGCCAATGCGGTAGAAAAACCGAGCATGACCACAAACGGCCCCAGTTTGTCGGTAGCCGATTGCACCAGCGCCGTGCCGATGATAGGGCCGGTGCAAGAAAACGAAACAATGGCCAGGGTAGCCGCCATAAAAAAGATACCGATGAGACCGCCTTTTTCGGCCATGGTGTCGCTCTTGGTACCCCAGCTGCTGGGCAGCGTTATTTCGTACAAACCAAAGAAAGACAGCGCAAAAGCTACAAAAATGACGAAGAACAGGGTATTGGCTATCCAGTTGGTGGACAATGCCTGAAGTGCCGTTTCGCCAAAGAACGCCGTGATAAACAAGCCGATGGCCACATAAATAACGATGATGGAAAGTCCATACAGCAATGCGTTGCGCAGGCCCGTTTTACGGTCTATGCTGCGCTTGGTGAAAAATGTAACGGTGAGCGGAATGAGTGGAAACACGCAGGGCGTGAGCAGCGCCAGCAGGCCGCCGAGGAAACCTCCCAGGAATATCCAAAGGAGGGAACTGCGGTCGCCGGTTTTTTCCTGGCCGCAATCGCTCAGCGGTTCTTTGTAGCCTGCCTGCAATGCCGGAACGACCTGATCTATCACATTGCCTTCCAACTTGGGGCCTACCATCGCAGAGGCGGCGGCTTCGCTGAGGTTGAAGCGGAAGTCTTTGGCGCCGGTGGTGCATTGCCCGTCGTCGCACACCATATATTCTGCAAAGCCGATGATGGGCTGCGTGGCGTCGGTGACTTTCACGCGCTGGGTGAACACAACGGGGCTTTCCGTGAATTTGACCACCAAGGCATTGGCAAACAAAGGATCGGGCGCCTGCTTTTTTTTGCCGGTTTCCTGCATTTTGCCTTCCAACGAGAAATGCTCGCCGGGCGTAAACGTGAAGGTGGTGGGCAGCGGGCCGTTGTTGGGATCGGTAAATTGAGAGTAGATGTTCCAGCCTTTGTCCAATGTAGCAGTCAGGATGAGATCGTACTCCGTATCGCTGATTTTTTTGTAGTCAAACTGCCATTTCGCAGGGTCGTACATCTTGGGCGCAGCGGGCGCCGGGGCGATGTCCGTTATGGTAGGGGCGGCGGGTACTTCCTGCTTTTGCTGACCGGGGGCGGGCGTTTTTTCAGTGCCTCCCGAAGCGCCTCCGCCTTGTTTGGCATCGGGCGGGGTGGTGCTGCCTGCGTTGGAATCTTTGAGCAGGAACTCAAAATCCACCGATTTGGGCGGCAGGCACTGCTCGTCGTCGCAGGTCATAAATTCGAGGTAGCCGGTGATGGGCTTGCTCAAATCGGTAGCTGTAACGCGCTGGGTGAAAACGCCTTTTTTGGTAATCTTGGTGAGGTTCATTTCAAAAACCTTGTCGTACACCGTTTTGATGTTACCCGACTCTGAGCATTTGCCTTTGAGCTGATAATGATCGCCTTTATCGAAATTGAAGGAAGTGGGTACCGGGCCGTCGTCGCTGTCGAGAAACTGCGAATAGACCGTCCAGCCGTCTTCAATCGTGGCGGTAAAAACGAGGTCGAACTCGGTGGCAGAGACCTGCTTGTAGGAGGTGGACCATTTTACAGGATTCTTCATTTGCCCCCAGGCGAGGGCGGAAATAAACAGCGCGAAAAGCGTGAGAGACCATCTCATATTTTGAATGATGTTTTTCAGTTAGAGCCGCAAAAATAACCCCTTTCGGGGGAACGAAGGGTAAACAATAAGTAAACATTAACAGTTGACGCCTTCCGTTCCGGCGCCGCAAAATTAGCAGGCGTTCAGGGGCTTGTGCTGTGATGCGGGTTACAAAAGCGGGCGGATGGCTGTGTAATACATTTAACATTGCCGTAACCACCCCCGGCTGAAAAAGACAATATCTTGCGTTGTGTTTTCGCCCGAAGCCAACGTCCAAGCCTTTGGCTCCGGTCTTATAAGTTCAAATTCTTTCACCCAAAAATTTTCTGCCATGAAAAAATTTATCCTTTTAGCCCTTCTCCTCTCAGCATGGAACACCCAGATATTCAGTGCAGTAGCTGCCGTGATGCCCGCGCTGGAAGCCGTTGTGGAAACGGAAGCCGCCCTTGCGCCTGCGCTCTCTTTGGGAGAGCTGACAGAAATGACGCCCCGCGAATGGGAGGCCCACAGCGGCGATAAGTTGTCTTTCGGCGAGCGGCTTGCCTTCAAAATGGTGCAAAAAAAGATCAAAAAACAAGCCGCCAAAGACAAACTTGACCTCTCCGCCCCGGCCGGGAGTGAAACGATGAGTACCCTGTCGCTTATCTTTTCAGTAGTGGGCCTGGCACTGCTGTTTGTGCCTCTTATCGGCATTCTGGGCTTTATACTCGGCATCTCAGGATTCGTGCTGGGCTTGGTAGCGTTCAAAAAAGAAGGAACCAACGTGAAAAACATTCTGGGCGTCGTGTTTGGAGGTCTGATGATTCTGTTCCTGCTGCTCGGTATTGTTTTTGTGGCGATAGCAATAGCAGCTGCGGCTTCTATTCGTTGAGAAAAAAACATCATCATCCATACTGATTCCGAATGAAAAACCATCTTTTACACCTCATCTGGGGCGCAGCCCTTTTCCTGCTCGCAGCCTGTACGCCCCGGCCTGCCAATATGCCTGCTATGAACCATCCCACCGCCTTCGACTGGCAGGGCCACCGCGGCGCGCGCGGCCTGGCGCCCGAAAACACCGTGCCTTCTTTTCTGAAAGCGCTGGAGTTTCCGCTCGTTTCCACCCTCGAATTAGACGTGGTCATTTCCAAAGACCGTCAAGTCATTGTATCGCATGAGCCGTGGATGTCGCATGAAATTTGCAGCCATGCCGGCGGAAAAGCCGTGCAAAAAAGCGAAGAGGAAACGCTCATTATCCTGCAACTGACGGCTGCCGAAATAGCCGCCTTCGACTGTGGCAGCAGGGGCCATACCCGTTTCCCGGAACAGGAGGCCATGCAGGCCGCCAAACCGACGCTGGAACAGGTGGTGCAAGCCGTAGCGGAATACTGCGCGGCCCACAACCGCCCCCTGCCGCAGTACAACATCGAAATCAAAAGCCAACCGGCATGGGATGAAGTCAAAACGCCCGCTCCGGCCCTTTTTGCCCGTCTTGTGGTGGATGAAATCCGCCGATTGAGCATTGCCGGCCACACTTGCGTGCAATCGTTCGACCCCCGCAGCCTGCGCGAAGTACACCGTTTAGCGCCCGATATGGTTACGGCTTTGTTGGTAGAAAATGTACGCGGTCTGGAGCAAAACGTCAAAGAATTGGGGTATGTGCCGACGGTTTACAGCCCGTATTTCAAACTCGTCAATGCGGAAACGGTCAAAAATGCGCACGCTCAAAAAATGCGCATCATTCCCTGGACGGTGAACGAAACCGCCGATATGCAGGCGCTCATCCGCCTCGGCGTGGACGGCATCATCACGGATTATCCGAATCGGATTCCGGGAAACTGAAACTTCAGTCAGGGCCCCCTTATGTACTCAAAACTCCGGGTCGTGCCAGTGCGCGGGGTTTTGCATGTAGTGCCGGATGAAGCCGGTGAGTACAGCCAGGCCATTGTCGAAGCCCTCGTTGTTGGTAATGATGAGGTCGGCGTCTTCCATATAAGGTCGGATGTAGCGCTCGAAGGTGGGCAAGACGTGGTGCTGGTAGCGATAAAGCACGTCTTCGAGCGGGTAGTTGCGTTCCACCTGGTCGCGTTTGATGCGCCGGATGACCTTGAGGTTTTCTTTGGCGTGTAAAAACACTTTGAGGTTGAGCAGTTCGCGCACTTTTTTGAAATGAAACACAAAGATGCCTTCTACCACAATGACCGGCGCGGGCCGAAAGACGAGCGTGCGGGGTTTGGCCTGTTCGTTGTTGAACACATACTCCTGCCGCGACACCGATTCGCCGGAGATGAGCTTGAGCAGGTCCTTCACAAATGCCTTGCGGTCAATGGATTTAGGGCGGTCGAAGTTGTTGACGCCCATCGCATCGGTTTTTTGTTTGGCGCGCGGGTAGTAGTAATCGTCTAAAGACAATACGCACAATTCGCTTTCCGAAAACCGGGCTTTCAAGTGCCGTATGAGGGTGGTTTTGCCCGCTCCGCTGCCGCCGCAAATGCCGATGATGAGAGGTTTCATAGATGGTTATTTCACTTCGGCGGCAAATATAGGCGCAATATGTGAACGGTTTTTCCTTACTTTGGCCTGTTTTCACAAAATAACCGGACTTGGTATGGAACTACTCAACAACATTCTTCGCGGCACGCTGGGCATTGCCTTCCTTTTGGTCATAGCCTGGCTGCTGAGCAACAACCGCCGCGCCATCAATTGGAGGCTCGTGGGCGCAGGTATGGCCCTGCAATTGGTCTTTGCCTTCGGCGTACTCAAAGTGCCCCTTGTCAATAAAGCCTTCGATGCCATTGCCTCCTTTTTTGTGGTGGTGTTGGATTTCACCAAAGCCGGTTCGGCCTTTATTTTCGGCAGCATCATAGAGCGTACCGATACCTTCGGCTACATCTTCGCCTTTCAGGTATTGCCCACAGTGGTGTTTTTTTCGGCACTGTCGGCAGCACTGTATTACTTCGGCATTTTGCAGCGCATCATTTACGCCATATCCTGGGTGATGACGCGCACCATGGGCTTGTCGGGGCCTGAGAGCTTAGCGGCGGCTGCCAATGTGTTCATCGGGCAAACCGAGGCGCCGTTGGTCATTCGGCCGTATTTGGAAAAAATGACCCGCTCCGAACTGCTCTGTCTCATGACCGGCGGTATGGCCACCATTGCCGGCGGCGTGTTTGCAGCGTATGTGGGCTTCCTCGGCGGCGACGACCCCGAACGCCAGCTCTACTTTGCGCGGCACCTGCTCACGGCCTCCATCATGTCGGCGCCGGCAGCCATTGTAGCCTCCAAAATGCTCTTCCCGGAAACGGAGCGCCAACACACCGACGAAGAAGTAAAAATGGAAATAGATAGCGGCTCCAACCTCCTTGATGCCATCTCTCGCGGCACCACCGACGGACTGAAATTGGCCGTCAATGTGGGCGCTATGTTGCTGGTTTTCACGGCTTTGGTGGCAATGGTAAACTATATCCTTGAAAATTTCGTAGGCAGTTGGACCGGCCTCAATGACTGGGCCTCGGCCATGACCGGAGGCAGGGCCGGCGGCTTCAACTTTACCTATTTGCTGGGCCTCATTTTTGCACCCATTGCCTGGTTGTTGGGAGTGCCGTCTGCCGACATACTCACGGTAGGCGAGCTGCTGGGGCAAAAAACCGTGATCAACGAGTTTGTTGCTTATGCAGCCCTGGGCGATATGCAAAACGCCGGCGTGCAGTTGCAGCCCAAATCCTTGCTCATCACCTTGTATGCCCTCTGTGGTTTTGCCAATTTTGCTTCCATCGGTATCCAGATCGGCGGCATCAGCGCCATAGCGCCGGGGCAGCGGCGGGCGCTCACGGAGTTGGGCGTCAAGGCTCTCATCGGCGGCACCATTGCCTGTTTCCTCACGGCGGCGCTGGCGGGGATGATTGCGTCCTGATTATTTTCTGTGTTTAGTGAAGGGGTGACTACGAAGTGTATCCGGCCGAGTCGCCCCTTCACTATCCGGCAAAACTCGCAGCTTTTCCGCGCCTTTAATATTAAAGGAATAATTCTCCATAATCCTTAATTTTGCCCCCATTGAGTCGTTGCCCACCCGGCCGGCACCATCAAACCAACATACCATGTGGCAAACCATCACTGATTTTTTGTTCCAAACCGAGCGGTCCTCTTATCGCAACTGGGCTGTATGGATGTGGCGGCTGCTGTTTATCGGCATTGGCGCCGTTGTTTTGATTTTTGTATTGTTGTCGTTTACCAATCTTCCTTCTGTCAGTCAGTTGGAAAACCCCAAGAGCGAATTGGCCTCGGTGGTTTATGGCTCCTCCGGCACAGAAATAGGGCGTTATTATATAGAAAACCGCGTACCGGTGGGTTATGAAGACCTCTCTCCGCACTTGGTCAATGCGCTCATTGCCACCGAAGACGAGCGCTATTACTCACACACCGGCATAGATTTCCAGGCATTGGGGCGCGTAGCGGTCAAAACCATTGCATTGCAGAAAAAAGGTTCCGGCGGGGCCAGCACCATCACGCAGCAATTGGCCAAACTTTTGTTCACCGGCCAGAAAGCCGAAGGGTGGGGGCGCGTATTGCAAAAACTGCGCGAGTGGATCATCGCCGTGCGCTTAGAACGCAGCTACACCAAAGAAGAGATATTGGCCATGTATCTCAATAAATTCAACTTCATCAATGGCGCTTACGGCATCAAGGCAGCCTCCGAAATCTACTTCGACCGCCCACAGGACTCGCTCGAAGTACAGGAGGCCGCCATGCTCATCGGTATGCTCAAAAACCCCTCGCTGTTCAATCCGCTGCGCCGCCCGGAGCAGGTGCAACAACGCCGCAATGTCGTTTTTCTTCAAATGTACAAAAACGGCCTCTTGCGCAAAGATGAACTGGAGTCTCTCAAAAAACTGCCTTTGGGCCTCCGCTTCACCCGCCAAACGCACATAGACGGCCTGGCTCCGTATTTCCGTATGGAACTCGGCAAGTATGTCAAAGAGGAAATCTTGGCCAAAGAACAATACTACAAACCCGACGGCACGCCCTACGATATTTATCGCGACGGCCTCAAAATTTATACCACCATAGACCCGCAAATGCAAAAAATTGCAGAGGAGGTCATGGCCCGCCACATGGCCAAGGTGCAGGATGCTTTTTTCAAAACCTGGAACAAACGCGATCCCTGGAAGTACTCGCAGGGGTCTGAAACCGAAATTCCGGTAGCCGTACGAGCACAAAGACTCAAGGGGCTTGTCCGCGCCTCCGAGCGCTATCAGGCCCTGCGCGATAAATACCTGCTGGAAGTGGCCGAAAAAGTGCGCGCCGAAATGGGCGACGACAAGCTGCTGAACGATGACTGGGAAGTGGAACTCGTGATGGCCGAAGCTGCCCGGCCCGATTCATTGGCCCGTTTGGTGAAAGCCAAAAAACTGAGCGAGGAAACCGCCCGAAGACTCAAAAATGTACTCCGCAGCAGTCACCTGTCTCAACTTCAGACCGCCTGGAGCAAACTACAGGACGCCTCCGACCGTGAGTTCAGTACGCCGGTAGCCATGCGCGTATTCGCCTACAACGAGGAAATGGAAAAAGACACCGTGATGTCTCCATTGGATTCCATTCGCTACCACCGTATGTTTTTACAAACGGGCATTCTGGCCGTTGATCCCGCTACCGGCTATGTAAAAGTGTGGGTAGGCGGCATCAATCACAAGTATTTCCAATACGACCACGCCACCATCAACCGGCAGGTAGGCTCTACTTTCAAGCCTTTTGTATATGCCACCGCCATAGAGATATATCGTTTCTCGCCCTGTTATACCGTGGCCGATGTGGCCAAAACCATATCGCCCGGAGAGGGCAATTTCGGCTTGTTCCAGTCTTGGACGCCCGCCAATGCTTCAGGCGGTTATTCGGGAAAGACTTTCAACCTGCGCGACGGTTTGCGCAATTCCGTCAACACGGTCTCTGTGCATCTCGTCAAAGAAATCGGCGATGTAGAACCCATTCGCGGTTTGGTACACATGATGGGCATAGACAGCACTACGCGCTACCCCAACGGGCGGCATCGGGTGCCCAAGTCTCCGGCTATCTGCCTGGGCGCCACAGACTTATCTGTGATGGAAATGACGGGCGCCTACACTACGTTTGCCAACAACGGGATGTATGTGAAGCCGGTTTTTGTCACCCGCATCGAAGACCGCAACGGCAGGGTCATTTACAGCGCCATGCCGGAAGAGAAGCAGGCCCTGTCGCCCAGCGCCAACTACGCCATGCTCGATTTGCTCAAGTACTCCGCCACCAATATGGGCGGCATCAAAAGCGAAGTGGGCGGTAAAACGGGTACCACCAACGACTACGTGGACGGCTGGTTCATGGGGGTCACGCCGCGTTTGGTAGTGGGTACCTGGGTAGGCGGAGAAGACCGCTGGATTCGCTTCCTGTCTATAGCCAATGGGCAAGGCTCGTACATGTCCAAGCCATTCTTTTCAGCTTTCATCAAGGCCCTCGAAGAAGCGCCCGGCATAGATTACGATGCTTCTGTGCGCTTTGCCCGCCCGCCGGGAGATATGGACATCGAGTTGGACTGCTCCAAATACTCCTCCGGGCGCCCGGCATTTAAAGACTTGGACGACGAATTTTCCAATGACATTTTCGGCGATGAAAAGCCGGAGGGGGAAGATGAATAAATTTGCCATTCAATACTTAAAAAACATGCTCAGAACTGCCTTCTGGTCGGCTCTCTTTTTCCTTTTGGCCCTGGCCGCCTGCCGTCCTTACCAAAAAGACGATACGTTCACCGATGTGGATATTGACCTGAAAGACCCTGTGTTCAGGCAAATTTATGACTTGCAGGACCGCCGCCAATCCGACAGCCTCTACCAATGGTTGGCCAACGATAACCCTAACTATCGCTATGCCGCGGCCCTGGCATTTGCTTCCATCAAAGATACTGCCGCCGTACCGAAATTGACCGAATTGCTGGCCGACCCTGTGGACGAGGTACGCGCTGCAGTAGCGTATGCCATCGGCCAAACCGGCGCTGCTGCCGGCGAGGCGCCTCTCATTGCCGCTTTCGATCAAACCGATACGCTGGGGGCATATCGCAAAAGCAACCGGGCCATCCTCGAAGCGGTGGGCAAGTGCGGCAGCCTCAATACCCTGCGCCAACTCAGTACTGTGAGCACCTATCTGCCCTCGGATACCGCCCTGCTGGAAGGCCTTACGCGCGGTATCTATCGCTTTGCTTTGCGCAACATCATTGCCGATGAAGGCACCGCCCGCATGATTCAGATTGCCGCCGGCACAGAATACCCGCCGAGCGCCCGTTTGGTAGCTGCCAACTACCTCAGCCGAGCCAAAGATTTGGTCATTGACAGTACCGCGTTTATGCCCGTCGTCAAAATTACAGGCTCCGAAACCGACCCTGCCATCCGCATGGCTTTAGTGATGGGATTGGGCAAAGCCAAAAATCAGGCGGCATTGGCCACCCTCCTCGAAATGCTGCCCAAAGAGCAGGACTATCGCGTGAAAGTCAACATCTTGCGCGCGCTGGGCAGCTATGACTATGCAGCCGTGCAGTCGGCGGTCATTCTGGCGCTCAAAGACCCCAATCCGCATGTGGCGGCGCGGGCAGCCCAGTTTTTTGTAGAAAACGGACAGGCCCAGGATGCCGCATTTTACTGGCGCAGCTCTAAAGACTCCATCCACTGGAGCGCCCAATTGCAACTTTACACTGCCGCTCAGAGACACCTGCCCTCTTATCAGGCAGAAACCCGCAACATCATCAACTGGGAACTCCGGCAGCGTTTCAGCGGGGCCGCCAGCGCCTATCAGAAAGCAGTGGCGCTGCGCGCTTTGGCCGAGTTTCCCTGGAACATGCGCTACATACAGCGCGAGAGTTTCGCTTCGCCCGATGCCGCCGTGCGTACTGCCGGTGTGGAATCTTTGGACGGGATAGCCCGCCGCGCCGATTTTGCCAAAGTATTCGGAGCCAATGCCCGCCGTACCTCCATCGAACTGGCGCTGTATTTCAAACAGGCCATTCAATCGGGCGATCCCGGCATGATGGCCGCCGCCGCTTCGGCCCTGCGCAATCCTGACCGCAACTTCAAGGCTGCACTCGATTCCGTCGGCACAAGTTTCCTCGATTCGGCATTGGTGAAACTGCCTCTGCCCAGAGAGATCGAGACCTACAACGAAGTACAGCGCACCATTGATTTCTTTGCAGGCAAACCGGAATCGCCGGCCCGCAAACCCGATTATTCGCACCCCATTGATTGGAAGGTGTTAGACGAGTTTGAAATAGAACCCACCGCCATCATCCGAACCACCAAAGGCAATATCCGCATCCGGCTGCTGCCCACCGTGGCGCCCGGTTCGGTGGTGAACTTCATAGAATTGGCCCGCGATAAATTCTACGACGGCAAGTTTTTTCATCGCGTGGTACCCAATTTCGTCATTCAGGGCGGCTGCCCGCGCGGCGATGGCTATGGTTCATTAGATTATGCCATCCGCTCCGAATTGCCGCCCATTTCCTACGACCGCGAAGGTTGGGTGGGCATGGCCTCAGCCGGCAACGACACAGAAGGCACACAGTTTTTCATCACCCATTCGCCGGCCCTGCATCTGGATGGCAACTACACCATTTTCGCCCGCGTCATAGACGGCATGGATGTGGTGCATCAGATTCAGCCCGGCAGCAAAATTGAAAGTATTATCATTCAATAATTCCTAACTATGAAAAATACTCCGCTTACCGATATTCACCTCGCGCTCGGCGCCCGCATGGCCGAATTTGCCGGCTACAACATGCCCATTTCTTACGCAGGCATCCAGGACGAACACCACGCGGTGCGCAAGGGCGTGGGCATGTTCGATGTTTCGCACATGGGCGAGTTCATTGTGCGCGGCAGGCAGGCGCTCGATCTGGTGCAATACGTCACCTCCAACGATGCCTCCAAACTCTCCATCGGCGAGGTGCAATATTCTTGCCTGCCCAACGGTCGCGGCGGTATCGTGGACGACCTGCTGGTGTATCGCCTGCCGGAAGAAATGTGTTCCGAGGGAGAGCAAGCCTTCATGCTGGTCGTCAATGCCTCCAACATGGAAAAAGACTGGAACTGGATCAGCGGCCACAACCGTTTCGACACCCGCCTCATCAATATTTCGGAACAAACGGCACTGATGGCTGTGCAAGGTCCCAAAGCTGCGGAAGCCCTGCAATCGTTGACCGACATAGACTTGTCGGCCATGAAATACTACACCTTTGCCAAGGGCCGTTTCGCCGGATTGGACAACGTGCTGGTATCGGCTACGGGCTACACCGGCGCGGGCGGTTTTGAAATATATGTGGCCGCCGAACACGCCGTACAAATCTGGAACGCCATCATGGAGGCAGGTCAGGCTTTTGACATCAAACCCATCGGCTTGGGCGCGCGCGATACCCTGCGTTTAGAAATGGGTTACTGCCTGTACGGCAACGATATAGACGACAACACCTCGCCCTTGGAGGCCGGTTTAGGTTGGATTACCAAGCTGCAAAAAGGCGATTTTATAGATGCAGAATTTCTGCGCAAGCAAAAAGCAGCAGGCGTTCAGCGCAAACTCGTGGGCTTCAAGGTGGAAGACCGCCGTGTACCCCGTCATGGCTATGTGATAGAAGATGCGGAGGGCAATGTCGTGGGCGAGGTCACTTCCGGCACGCAATCACCGACGCTGGGCTACCCCGTTGGGATGGGCTATGTGCCGACAGGGATGGCTGCCGAAGGTACACAAATAGCCATTGTGGCGGGAGGTAAGAAATTGCAGGCAGTGGTGATGAGGGCGCCGTTTGTGAAGTAGAAGGGCGTACACCCTTCGTAAAAGCATGTTGATGACCATTATTAAATTTACAACAACATGACTGACCATGCACTGCGAAAAGTATTAGTCATAGACGATGAGGAAAAGCTACGACGACGGCGCACAGGCTTGGCAAGGTATCCGGCAATATTTGGAGTTCTACAACAACCTACGGCCTAACACCCATCTCAATGGGCATACTCCCGCCGATGTTTTTTTCGGGAAGGTAAAAGTTCCTTCCATTCAACTTTGAAATGTCAAAACGTGGGGCTAACTTTGTCCTGCCAACAAAATAGGATCAGGACGGAGAGCAGCCCAACGGGCTGTTCTTTGTTCCGATCAGGATTGTTTCCATGCGTCGGCTCTCACCTTATTGAACCCGTTTTTTTGTCCAATGAATGGGGAGTACCTCACAATTAAGTATTCAACTTTATACATCTTGTTATTTTTCATTTTTTATCGCAGAACGATAGTGCAGACGTAGTGCCGATATTTAGGAGGCATTGCAGTTCTGCACAGAGTTGGTGGATGTTTTTTATATTCTGATTGCGGCTTCAGTTTTGTCAATATAAATAATACCATCATACGATTCGGTTAAAATAACCTTTGTATATCTCTGTTTGCACCCTTTTTGTCCGTAACAACCCAATATATCAGAGCAAAGTTGCTTTTGGCTAAACCATTCAGGCATTCTTTTCCCTTCAAAATCAATAAAACAATCTTGACCAACTGATGTAGAAAGCAGAAAGCCGAATGTTCCATTCTTTGAAGGTTCAATTGTCAAATCACGAAAAACCAATTCATCATTAATAAAGTCAAATCCCAAAGTTTGACCTTGATTGAATTCATAACCTAAAGCATAATATTTCGAACCATATATTTGTTTCAACCAATATCCTGCTTCTTTTTGCTTAATAAATTTAGTTAGATGTCCATTATGGGCAGAGAGAACCATTTTTACTCCTTTTCCTTCAATCTCCAAAATATTACCAACGTTTTCTGCCATATACTTTGCACGATTTAAAGCATTGATTCTTTCTTGGTTTTTTTCTGTATCACAAAAATATTGCAGATTTTTCAATACAATTAAAGATGTTTTTTTAAATGCTTCATCTTGGTTAGCTTCCAAAATGCTTTTCTCTAATTTTATTGCAACCGTTGACAATCTTGGAGAGATGTTTTTTGCCAACTGCTTATCTCTTGTTGATTGCAGGTTCATTAAATCTTCAAGTAATTGAAGTTCAGATTGGTCAAAATTATAGTCAATCAGGCTTTGAATAGATTTTAGGTATTCAACTCCACCTTTGGACATTTGACAATCAAATCCATAAAACTTAACTTGTTCTACTAATGCCTTTCCTAAATTGTATTCTCTCATCCATTCAATAAGCTCAACAAACTCTTCTATTTGCCAAACACCATAATTCAGGTATTTCAATCCTTCTTTGGCGCTTCCTTCTCCATAAAGAATGTATTTATTAATTTTCAATACTTCGGAAAAGCCAGCTTCTAATGCAAATATCTTGTATCCGGCATTTTCAACCAGCCATTTAAAACTATTTATTTTGTGTTTAAAAAAACTGCCTTGTCCATGAGAGGCTTCCCCAAAACCAATCAACTGGACATTGTGATGCTCAATAAGGGAACTCATTCCAAAAGAATGGTTCAAACTCTCGTTGTTTTCCTTTACCCAAGCTATTGGCAAAATAGATTGAGCTGTTGCATTAAATGAAGTTAGGAATAATATTATTATTAAATTTTTCATTTGTTTTTAATTTCCACCAACGGTGGCACTCACGCATGCCGCAGCCTGCGTTGGGCTTGCGGGTTGGGTTTGGCGGCGGTTGGCGTTGAGTGCATTGTGTGTGCCCCGAATGGGCATCGAAGAAGACCAGTCGGCAGCTATCGGTACAAAGATAGCCAAAAGCCAGAAAACCTTCTACTCTTGAGAGATGA
>ERZ761610.169-NODE-169-length-60275-cov-48.420691_pt1 | contig 60275 bp, 70 predicted proteins | sample MGYA00512164_ERZ761610 | MGnify/ENA primary metagenome ERZ761610 (study PRJEB28899, sample SAMN02850038) | bioreactor sludge metagenome | biome: EBPR Sludge; feature: EBPR Bioreactor; material: flocular biomat | place: Australia: Thorneside Wastwater Treatment...
ATCTCATTTCAAGTGGGACAATCAAATTATGAAGTCGCTATTCACAATTTCATGGCCTGCCTCTTTACAATTTTTAATTGGTAGTGGTAGTTGGATCTTACTTACTCGCCTTGTCGCAGAAACCGGCGGCACAGCGGCGTCTGCTGGGTACCAAATAGCATTCAGAAATTTTGCCTTCTTTATATTACCCGCGTGGGGACTTAGCAATGCAGCGGCTACACTCGTAGGACAGAATATCGGCGCTAAGCAATTTGACCGTGCCGAGCAAAGTGTCTACACCACAGCGAAGTATTGTTTGGTGTTGATGATCTTCGTAACTTTATTTTTTGTGTTCCTAGCGGAACCCTTAATCGGCATCTACACGAATGACCCAGAGGTTGCGGCCCACGGAGTTCAAACTTTGAGAATCTTAGGATCGGGTTTTATTTTTTATGGGGTTGCCATGGTTATGAATCAAGCTCTGAACGGTGCTGGTGATACCAAAACACCAACACGTTTGAATCTATTATGCTTTTGGGTGTTTCAGACTCCGCTTGCTTATGTCCTTGCCAAATACTCGGGGTTGAGTGCCACTGGTGCTGTTATTGCAATACCCGCATCAGAAATTCTACTTGCTATACTAGCATGGTACTATTTCAAAAAAGGAAACTGGAAACAAATTCAGGTATAGAAACCCATCGTGAATAGATGTTAAGAGGTCTGTATGAACGTTAAAGATAATGAAATTAAAAAGTTACTTTCGGATTACAAAAAATTTTCTGTGTATGGGCTCAGTCCCGACCCCAACAAACCTAGCCACTATGTTCCTTTATATATGAGAAATCACGGGTGGAATATAGTGGGCACATATCCGAAAAATCATTCTGTAGGCGATTTTAAAATATACAATCAATTGAGCGATATACCCGCCGAGTATAGAAAGTTTATCGATGTTTTTCGCAGCTCCGATCGTATTCCCGAAGTTGTTGACGAAGCAATTTCCACGGGAGGAGTTGACGTACTATGGCTACAACTCGGAATTTCGCACCCTGACGCTGAATTAAAAGCAGAAAAAGCAGGGATTAAAGTAGTTTCCGATCGTTGTTTGATTATAGAACACAAACGTTGGTTTTAAACAGTTCCTCAAGGGGCATTTTTCACCTTGGTATAAGATATGCTTCCTCATCAGCCATAGGAGGACACATGCAAAAAAATGCCCCAGCAACACGAAAGCCTAAACCACCATTCCCGGGACAAAAGCAAAAATCCCCAGGACTAGAATGGCGAATTTATCCTCGTCCCCAATTTACCGCTCCTGACTACCGCCCAGCTGGAAAACTTTTTGGGAAACGGGCTTTAATTACGGGTGGCGACAGCGGCATCGGACGTGCCGTCGCCATCTTATATGCGCGCGAAGGCGCCGACATAGCTATCACGTATTTGCCTCAAGAAATTAAAGATGCAAAAGAAACTCAAAAGCATATTGAGGAGATCGGCCGAACATGTATTTTGATTAAAGGAGATTTAACCAAAGAAAGCTTTTGTAAAAAAGCAATCCAAAGAACCGTCGCCTCTCTTGGTGGAATCGATATCTTAGTCAGCAATGCCGCTCATCAAATGCGAAAAGAATCTTTAGATGAAATTAGCAGTAAGGAGTGGGATCGAACATTTAAAACAAATATCTATGCTTATTTCTATTTAGCCAAAGAAGCTCTTAAACATATGCAACCCGGTTCATCAATTATCGCAACCAGTTCTGAAACCGCTATGCAGGGACCGAAGGAGCTGCCAGATTATTCAGCAACAAAAGGCGCAATCAATACATTTACTAAATCGTTAGCGCAGATGCTGATTGAAAAAAAAATACGTGTGAATGCGGTGGCACCGGGACCAGTTTGGACGCCACTGAATGTTTCTGATGAAGGAACCAAGATATCAAAAGTTAAACAATTCGGCAAAAAACAACCGATCAAACGACCTGCACAACCAGAAGAGATTGCACCAGCTTACGTATTTTTAGCCTCTGAAGCTGACTCAAGTTACATTACGGGTGCTATCATTGCAGAAACGGGTGGTTTGCCAATAAATTAATTTGATATCAAAACTAAATCACTTTAGTTTAATCGCCAAAGTCCATTTTTGCCTTCAAAAAAAATTGTTTTTACTTCGATATTGCCAACCGATTTTAATCGTGGGACAAAACCATTTTACTTTAATTTGTTTTTCAAAAAAAGGATGTATGGCGACTCAATCCGAATTTCCAAATTCTACTAATAGATATGGAAATAATATCTTAAAAATGGATCCCGCCCAGTCATACGCTTTCTTCATGGAAGCGCCTGTCGCTATTTGTGTCTTAGAAGGATCGGATCATATTTTTAGACTAGCCAACCCGTACTACGTAGATATGGTGTGTGCTCAAGAATCAGACCTAATTGGCAAGTCAGTTTTTGATGCCTTACCTGAGGTGTTATCACAAGGGTTTAAACCATTCCTCGACGAAGCTTATCTTAAGGGAAAGTCATTTAATGGGAAAGAATTTCCGATGGAAATCTATCGACCAGATGGGTTGATTAAAAAACTTTTTGTCGATTTCGTTTGCCAACCTTACACAAATGCTGAGGGTAAAATCGTTGGACTTGTTTCAATCATTACAGATGTGACGGAAAAAATAGTTGCCGTCGCTAAATATCGCCGCGCTAAAGAAGAAGCCGAACGCGCTAATGAGCTTAAATCTGCGTTTTTAGCGAACATGTCTCACGAAATTAGAACGCCTCTAAGCGCAATGATTGGTTTCGCAGACCTATTACGTGAAGAAAATCTAACTCCGGAAGAGCGTAAAAGCTGCGTTGATGTTCTCATAAAAAATGGCCAGCAACTTTCGTTTATTATCAACGATATTTTAGATTTATCAAAAGTTGAAGCTGGACATCTACGTCTTGAATATTTGACAACCAAACCTAAACAAATTGCCGAAGACATAGTTTCACTATTCCAGGTTAAAGCTAAAGAAAAAAATCTAAATTTAACGTTTGCTCCAGATAAGTCCACTCCAGAGGAAGTTTCTTCAGACCCGGTGCGTGTTCGTCAGGTACTTACGAACTTAGTAAGCAACGCCATCAAATTTACCGAAAATGGATCGGTCACAGTAAAGAGCATGACATTAAAGCATCCGTCTGGAAGAAACTTGATAGCATTTGAAGTTACCGACACTGGTATGGGCATACCTCTAGGTGCAGAGGAAAAGCTTTTTGAAATGTTCGTTCAAGGCGATACATCCACTACCCGCCGCTTTGGCGGCACAGGTTTAGGCCTGGCTCTTTCCAGAAAACTCGCTAAAGCGCTCGGAGGAAACGTGATTGTCAAATCATCCATTCCTAATTTGGGAAGTACGTTCATCTTTACATTTGATGATTGCCCCGAGAGACGAGAAGTGCCTTGCGAGGTGGCAGAGAAAAAGAAGGAGTTCACCATCAGTGCTCTCACTGATGGTGGCCTACTCTTAAAAAATATTAAAGTTTTAGTGGTCGACGATGCTCCGGATAATCAACTTTTAATTTGGCACTTTTTAACAAAGGCTGGGGCCTTACTAGAATCGGCCGAAAATGGCTTGGATGGCTTTGAGAAGGCTATCAACGGAGACTATGACCTAGTCTTAATGGACGTACAAATGCCGTTAATGGATGGCTATGCCGCAACTCAAAAACTCAGAGCACATGGATACAAAAAACCCATAATCGCATTGACCGCACATGCCATGAGTGAAGTTCGTAAAAAATGCTTATCCGTCGGCTACACTGACCATTTAACAAAACCTATTAACCCAAAAGAACTTATTTCCTGCATCGCTGGACACGCATATCAGTGACGGGTCCGCATTGTCTGCTATTGTTTGTTTTCAACTAGTGCTTTTAAGCTTGTAATCCCTTGATTGAACTGACCGCCGACCATGGCTTCACAATCGATAAGCACCGTCATCAGCTTTCCCATGAATCCACCATCACCTGACATTGACCAAGAAAAACGAGTACCCTTTTCTTCTGGAGTAAGTTTGTACGTAACTAAGTTTACTCCATAGAATGGTTTTAACATCGTCAATCTGATTTCGACCATTTCGTTTGGTACGATCTTCAAAATTTCTAACTTACCTGACCCAGAATCCATATTTCCTTCAAATTCCATTACCGAGCCAACTTCACCGTCGCTCCCAGTAAACGTTTTTTTCATGTTAGGATCCATTTTTTCATATGGCGACCACTCGTGACCCAATTTAAAATTACTTATATGCGGAAAGATTCTTTCGGGCGAGGCCTCGATCAACCCGTTTCGTTCGTAATAAAACTTTCCTTCGCGTGTAGATACATAACCAATGAAAACCAAAACTAATGTAAGTATCAGTAAACCTATCTTCTTTAACATCGAATCTCCTCCGGATTGGACAATGACAACATACTGAATAGTATGTTGTCAAATCAGCTTCCTGTTGCTAGACTAAACTCATGCGTAAAGGTCGAGACCTAGACAAAACTAGAAAAGAAATACTGGAAGTTGCCTTCATAGAAGTATTTAGTCATGGCTTTCAAGGCGTAAGTGTAGATGACATCGTAAAGAAAACGTCTCTGACTAAAGGGGCATTCTATCATCACTTTCCAACAAAATTGGATCTTGGGTATGCATTAGTTGACGATGTTATTAAGCCCATGATTATCGATCGCTGGATTACGCCACTCGCTTCATATGAAAATCCTCTAGATGGAATCTTGAAGCAAATGAAAAATCTGATTGGAAAATCAACACCCGAGCATTTACGACTAGGCTGTCCTTTAAATAACTTGGTTCAAGAAATGTCGCCTATCGATGCCGGATTTAGAGAGCGACTACAAATTGCCCTTAATTTGTGGATCGACGAAACAGATACTGTTCTTAAACGCGCTAAAAAATCTGGCATTTTGAAATCCGACGTTAATACTCGGCATGTGGCTAACTTTATCGTGATGACTCATGAAGGAATATACGGAATGCTGAAAGGCCTAGATGATCCTAAGGTTTTTGATTCTCTTTATGATTCTTTAAAACGATTTTTTCAAACCATTCAAGCACAGTCGCGTCTTTAGATAAGGCCGGCTTCTTTATACATCTCCATTTCATCACCTGCCACAAAACCGAATATTTTAGGCACGTCCTCTGGATGTCGAACAAAATAGGTAATCTCGAAATCCATAGAGACGGTCTCTCCAGTTTTTTTTATATAGTCGGCATTGTATTGAACTTTAACCATGTCATGAAAGTAATCAATTGCTGTCACCGCGAGCTTTTTTACTCTCAACTGCTTGGTTCCAATCTTTCTATAGAACGTGTAACCCTTCTTCAAAAGAATCGAGAAAAAGAAACCGTTTTTTTTGGTCGAGACTGTTAGCGGACCCGCAGCCAGAAACGTGTCGGCAAAGAAACTTCGAATCAAATCTATATCAAGCTTACCGGTTAAAGCCTGATTATATGAATCAACATAAGCATCAAAAAACGTGTGGTAGTCTGGTTTCAAGACAGCCTCCCATTAAATCTCTTGCTAAGAATATTTGCATATTCAATGCCATAGAGCGCTAGTTAGATACGTACAGAATTTAACACGAACTCCAAATTTGCCTTCAGCATCCCTTTTCTGGACAAAATGATTTTGCTGGTCCAGAATTAATTTAGTGAAAACCGTTCCAGTTACAAAAAGTTTCGTTAAAAAGTATTTGCCTGTTCGTTCTCGAAGAATGAACAAAACTCATGGGGGCAAATTACTAGTTATCGCCGGCTCGAAGGGCATGTATGGCGCTGGTATTTTAAGTGCATTAGCGGGAACACGTACAGGCGCGGGTTACACTTATTTAATGATGGACTGGTCCTCAAAAGATCTTCTTACACATCCTGATATCCTATTTGTAAAACAAGATGCAAAAAAATTAAATTCTCTAAACGTAGCGGCCCACGTGTTTGGCCCTGGCATCGGACAGTCCCCTAAATCTTTAAGCCTTTTAAAACTGCTCATTAAAAACAAAGCTTCCTCGGTGGTCCTAGACGCTGATGGTTTGAATTTACTCGCCAAAATGAAGAACGTTAGACTTCCTCAAAATTGGGTTTTAACTCCACACGAAGGCGAACTTTCACGACTCTTGGACATTCCTTCCGAAAAAATTAGAAAAAATCCCAAGGTCTTCTTAACACAGGCTCAGAAAAAATATGGCTGCGTGATTTTATTAAAAGGCCCTATCACTTACATTACAGACGGAAATAATATTTTTACTTCCAAAGCAGGTACCCCTGCTCTAGCCAAAGCTGGAACCGGCGATGTGCTATCTGGAATTATTGGTGCTTTACTAGCTCAACAAGTTCTCGCACCAACGGCCGCAGCAATTGGAGCCTATATCCATGGATTGGCATCAAGACGTTTTTTGAAAGCCGGAAACGATAGTCTAAGTCTTAGACCAACAGATTTGATAGACTACTTACCGAAAATTTTAAAAACGGTACGCCGATAAAATCATGTTCGTACTTTGATTTAAATTTTGGCCCGTCAATAAATCCCAGCGATTGACGGCTATATGATGCTGACTTATTGTCAATTGCTATGAATCACCTCCACTCCCGCACTAAATCGCAAAACTTCTTTTTGATCTTGATGCTTGGCTCACTGAATGCGCTCACACCTTTTTCAATCGATCTCTACCTGCCTGCATTTCCGCAAATTGCAGAAGCTTTGAATACCTCATTAGCTCGGGTTGCATTTTCTGTTTCGACCTATTTCTTTGGCTATTCGTTCGGACAATTAATATACGGTCCACTTTTAGATCGCTTCGGTCGCAAGCCCCCATTGTACGCTGGCCTAGTTCTTTATATCATTGCTTCATTTGCATGTATGACTTCAGTCACTGTCGAACAACTGATGCTGTATCGCGTATTTCAAGCCCTTGGTGGCTGCGTCGCCGGTGTTGCCGCGACGGCCATGGTAAAAGACTTCTTCCCTCAAAAAGAAGGAGCTAAAGTTTTTTCACTGTTAATGCTTGTACTGAGTACCTCACCTCTACTAGCACCAACTATTGGAAGTTTCATCTCAGAGTCTTGGGGATGGCAGGCCGAGTTTGTTGCTCTTGCCATTATGGGCGCAGCCCTACTGAGCTGTGTATTTTTCTTTTTGCCGGAAGGGCATACCGGTGACCACAGCGTGGTGCTTCATCCAAAGTCTATTTTTAAAAATTTCGTGGAAATTTTTAAAATCCCGATGTTTCACGTACATACGTTGGCGGGATCATTTTCATTCGCTGGCCTATTTGTGTATGTTGCAGGTTCACCCGCGATATTTATGGAAGGTTTTAAAGTCAGCGCTCATATCTATAGCGCTATCTTTGCCTTTCTCGCTGTAGGAATGATCGGTGGCGGTCAACTGAACTTACTGCTAATGAAGAAACTCTCGAGTCGGAAGATTTTGGCTGCATCACTAACCGTTCAGGTTCTGTTTGGTGCCGTTTTCTTTTTGGGAGTCTGGCAAAACCTTTACGGCTTAATTCCAACAATTGCATTTCTATTTGTTCTGCTATCATGTGCGGGTATTTCGTATCCGAATGCGGTATCGTTAGCATTATCGCCATTTACAAAAAATGCGGGATCAGCTTCAGCCCTTTTGGGTTTCCTTCAACTAGGAATTGGGGCTGTTATTTCAGGAAGTATTGGATTGTTTGACATTAAGGGTACGCTACCAACCGCCGCAGTCATTTTCTTTTCCTCAGCGGTTGGTCTAATTATTCTTAAAACGAAAAAAATTAACTAAGGACGAATTGGCTTTTTTGCAATTTGCAAAATTCCAACAGGCTCACCCATAAAGGCCTGAGCAAGTATAAGCTTTTGCGAAAACTGCTGACCCTTGAATAGATCACTTAGAACTTGTTTAACTTTAACTTCTTCAATTTGAAGATCTTTAAATTTGAAGAAACATTTTAAACTCACCCACGGACCATAGCAAAGAGCCGAACCTGATGAGGATATATAAAGTGCCGTCTTTTCCACTGGGTCTATGATTTGCGCGCGGTGAAACTCCAAAGTATTAACCACACCCGTAAGCTCAATAGGCAATGTAAACTGAATAACTGGATCTGCGGAATTGGGCTCGATAATTTTGTAATTAGTTACTTTGAATTGAGCTGCCTGAGTTAAATTTTTTTCACTCGTTGGAACCACATAAACACCTGAAAGAATTAATTCTTCAGCATCTGCAAGCGTGTTTAGAGTTAATACCAATACGATAACTTTAGCGATATAAGACATAACCGACTCCTCTACCTTTTCCTAAACTGGTAACCTTTTTTTGTAAATGCAATTCACGTAAATCTCTAAACAATGTCATCCGGGACACCTTTACTATTTTTAAAAGGGCTCCGATAGAAATAGGCGCAGTAGACATTGAAATAGTTTCCAAAATTTGAAACTGACGATAGCTCAAAGACATATCTGAAGCAGCAGCTCTCTGCACCCCTGTTTGAGTAACTTTCAAAGCTAGTTTTTCCGTGAGCTCACTCAAAAGCAGTGGTTGACTTAATTGGTATACTCCTTCGCTTACGTTGATTTTCAAGCCCAGGTTATCTAAATATTTTCGAGCTCGTTGTATTAGTGTCATAAGCATTGGATCATGAGCTAATGGGCTGTATGAATAACCCCAAATTAGGTTTACCAACTGTTCCTTAGACAAGGGTTCTGTACTGAGTTGATTTAATAGCTTCTTTTCCAAAATCGTAGGCTCGGGAACAAATGACCAATTTCCGTCTGTTAGAAACAACCCCTTATTCCCCTCAAACCCTAAAACCAATACTTTCTTATATCCGTGGGCCCTAATTAGGGTGTGATCTAATTGATCATGAAAATGAATCCAACGTTTTCTAGAAATAAGCTGCTTAACTGAACCTGAACTACCTAACTGGTAGTATTCATTAATCATATTTCCAATCTGATCTTGTGATTGCGATGCTGTATGATCACTGCGGATTCGCGACAGATGACTCAAGGATTGATTGCTGCCGCTAACTTTGTGCCAAAACTTTAAAAGCTCAAAAATCTGAGCCGCTCGTTCAGGATTTCTATCTTTCAAAATTTTATAGCGAAGACCATAGATTTGTGACAACAGAAGAATGTCATTTTTTGTCGATAAAGCCTCTTCAATTTTTGCAAGCTCAAGCAAAGCTGCTTCGTAATTAAACCTTAGAAATTCCCAGTGTGCCCATTTAAATCTAAGTAAGATTTGATGTCGGGGCTGTTGAATTTTAAAAATTTCTTTCTGCGCTAAAGGGTAATGAATTTCAAAGTCTCTCAAGCGACCTTGATTTAAGAATTGATTCATTAGCGCCAGCCAAATCAAATTCCGAGAATAAGTATTTTGAGGATGGATTTTTTTTAGATGCCCTTTCAATGTCAGGATTGGGTTACTCAGCAATCCGTATTGAGATTCAAATGAAATGATACTCACGCGAATAGATTTCGCTAGATTCATATTTCTAACTTTAAGAGATCTAACATAACATTCACGAAGCCCTTCAATACCTGAATAAATCTCACCGGAAATAATTTGGCTATTTGCTACCAAATCATCTGCTAAAATAATTAGACTTTCTTCATGGGTTTCGTAGGCAGATTCTTTAGCTGCCTTGGCATATCGCAATGATTTACGAAACCTAGATCTAAAATAACTTAGAAACCCAAGGGATTGAAAAAAACTAAATCGTATAAATGAATTCTTCGGAGTCTTTCTATACAAGGAAAAACACTCTAGTATTAGGCTTTTCGCTTGCTGAATGTCCCCGCTGCGCGTGAAGCCGATAGCGAGGTAAAAAATTGAAAGTGCATGATCTTCCAAGGCGAAGTGTTTCTTGAATTTCTTAAATAGACCGTTCGCTTTTTTGGTTTCACCTATAAATACATAGCTACCAATAAGGACCGAGATGACCGAATAGTTAGACTCATCCAGTTCAGCCTCTGCCATTAAGGCACTTTTCTTGTAATCTCCAGAATTGAAGAGTTTTTTCAATTTTATATTTTTATTAATAATTTCAGACATTTAACCTATATTTCTTATTATATCAAAACATACCATATTTTGTTTAGTAACGTTAATTTAAAAATGAAATAACACGCCGTAAATTAAGTACATAAACAACGGCGAATTAATCGCCTCTTAAAAGGAGAAAGATATGAAAAACTTACTTAAATTTACTGCGGTCGTAATCGCGATGGCTCTAAGCTTCCAAGCGAATGCCGAAATCACCAAAAATGAACGCGTTTTGGTAGTAGTTTCCGAACTAGACCAGCACGGGCCACGTGATCTAAGAGATCTCTACCGCACACTGGAAAGTTTAACTCGCGCTATTCCTGATGGCATCTTGGCCAGCGAATACAGCCGAGTTATCGGACAATTCGATCGCTCAGCAACAAGCAACAACTTTGTCAACGCTCTTAGAACGCTGGCTCTTGATGAACGAGTAAAAGCAGTTGACGTCGTCCTATCTCTTCACGGCAACACAAATAGACTTTATTTCTTTGAAGGGGGAGTTAGAATATCTGATTTGATGACACGTCTATTGCGTGCAGATACTCCGGCACAAAGAGACCTAGTTGCTAAAATGAAAAAGAAACTTCGTCTAATGTACAACCTGTCGTGTTTTGGTGACTCTGTTAATGAAGAATTCGTATCGGCTGGTTTTGATACCAGTGTTGGTTCATTAGCCGTAAATGCAAATTCAGATGTAGAATTCCCTAGCTTCGTAGGTTTATGGAGAATGGGTTTCAAAGTTAGTGAAGCATTGGCGCCAACAAATAACCCAGCCGCACTATTCGCACACGACGGAGCTTTACGCACACTTGGCCAAGTCACTGGAAATGAAATGCTTCAACGAATTAACAGCAAAAAAGAAATCGAAGGACGCTCGGCACTTAGAATTGATACTGATCCCCGCTAACTACATCCACCACAAACTCTCAATAGGATAAGTATTGGGAGTTTGTTATAGTTTGATAGCCAAACGGGAAATACAGCTGACCAAGCCGAAAACGAAAGTTCCCCAGGCCATGTCCACCATCATAAATTTAATCGGGTAGTTTTTTAAGATCGCTAAATTAGTAAGGTCAAAAATTCCATAAATAATTAGGCCGAGAGCAGCACCGAATAAAAATGTTTTCCACCATGGGTCCGATTCCATAAAGGTAGGAACCACAAACATCGCCATTGCGAGTGCCATCAATAGATAGGTAACAATTGCAGGACCAAATAAAATATCAAACTCGCCATTCTTTATACGTCCAATCTCTGCTAATTCTTTTAGATTGAAATCCTTAACAACAAATTTAAACCAAAGAAAATCTAAAACTGTAAAAGCAACTACTGATAATCCGAATGTTTTAAAAAAAATCATATCGCTGAGCTTATTAAGATCTGAATCTATTGCAAGCTAAATACTGGGATCTGCACCAAATTGCAAAAGTAGATCTATCGATTCAGCGGCATTAGCAGCTATTGCTTCTTTTAAAGCCGTCTTTTCCGACGTACTCTTTTTGTTAACATCAGCACCGTGCTGAACTAGAAATTGAACTAGATCCAAATTACAGTTAATGGCGGCAGAATGGAGCATCGTGTACCCGTTAAACTTACTTGTAGCATTAATATCTAAACGTCCCGCAGTTACCATTAATTTTACCATTTGGGTACGATTCCAAGCAGCCGCCAAATGTACCGTTGATGCCTTAAAAGAATTTTGTACGTGAATATTTGCACCCGCACGAAACAAAACTTCAAACGCGTCATAGTGCCCACCTAAAACTGCGTACTGCAAGGCCGTTCGCCCATAACGATCTTTCATATCAATGCGCTCGCCACGAGCAAGCACGGCATGAATGCGTTTGACGTTGCCCGAGTATGAGGCTCTCATTAGCGGAGTTAAGAATACCCCTTTTTGAATAGAATAATGATTAGATTCCAAATTTTGACGAATGGTCGAACATTCATTTTTAATATTTAAAGCAGTGGAATTTATAGGCGCACTAATCACAGGCGCTGCTGATGATTTACCAGACTTGTTGCAGCCAATTTGCGCAAACACCAAAACTATCGCTGGAATAAATTTCAAAACCTTGAACATAAATACCCCTTATTTCACTCAAGAAATACCTGTTCAAGGCTTAGCAATTAATGCGCCGAAATGCCTACTCGGTTTTAAGCCATTCGCTTGGAAATTTGCCATCACTTACGAAACTTTTTACAGGATGGCGCGCATTTGGTTCTTCGCGAGTTTGCAAATGTTCAGGCAACGATTTTTTGTCACCTAGTTTACCTATAGCCACCATAGCTTCGATAGTGAAGTTATCTGGTAATTGAAACTCTGATTTAATTTTAGCATGAGAAATCCCCGCCATTCCGTGAGTAAACCAGCCTAACTTTTTCATTTCTAGAGCAAAACTAATCCACGCAGACCCAGTATCAAATGAATGCGTGTCCGAAAAGGAAACTTTATCTCCTGATTTAAAATCTTTTTTAGATAAAATAACGACTAAAGCAGCCGCTTTAGAGGCCCATACGCGATTCGCTTCAACCATAAAACTATTAAATAGTTCCCACGCAGGTGAACCACGACGTGCGTACAAAAATCTCCAAGGCTGGCTATTGCTGGCTGAAGGCGCCCAGCGAGCTGCTTCAAAACCGGTCATCAAAGTTTCGTCTGAAATTTCTTCAGTCGAAAAAGCACGTGGTGACCAGCGATCAATAAACTGCGGATCAATTGGATAATCTGGTTTTCTAGAGTTCATATTTCCTCCGAGGAAAGTTCAACGGTTAGCTAGAGAAATAGTTAACTCTGGACACTGTTGTCGTCAACTATGTAGTCTAAAAACAAGTAAGGTTAAAATGAGTATTCATTTTTTTGAGTCTGAACTAAACATGCCTACCAAGACGATAATTTTGCCTGTGCGAGCGACGATTTGGGGACAGGAAGGTTGCGCGGAAAAAAGTTCCGATATTAAGTAGAGCAAAATTTTGAATTGTAAATCATGGCCTTATCAAAATGAAATTGAAATGTTACAGCTACAAGGTGTACCTAAAGTGAACGAAGTCGTCTTTTTCCACAAATCAACACGCTCTCTGGTGACGACCGATTTAGTATTCAATATACAAAAACCGAAAGGCTGGGCGGCATTTATCGTATTAGGACTAGCAGGCACGTATAAGAAATTTGGAATCAGTCGAATACTGCTAAATATAGTCAAAGACCAATCTGCTTTTTTAGGGCCAATTAAAGAAATAAAATTAAGACGGCACTCCAACAACGCGGTTTCAAGATTTAGTTTTATATCCACAAATTTCTATCCCTACCGTTTTTGTTAATCATCAAAAAACTAAAGGAACTATTTTTGCAGATCTATAAATAAAAAATCTAAAAGGAGGCTATTTTATGGCAACAACGGTACAACAAGCCAATGCACCTTCGCAGGCAGCTGAATCACTTCCTGCCAAAGTTGTTTATTGGTTAATCGCATTTGCAGTTATTATTGGACTCGCAGTCGCATTTTCGATGATGAGAGAGCGATGGATTAGCACACCCGCTGGAGGCATTTACAATACTCCAGCCGAAGTAGCGCCTACGAACGCAATACCGCCTCAATAGATCTTTTAACTATCGCATTGTCAGGGGTTACGTCGGGAGCAAATCGCTCTACCACCTGCCCTTGACGATCTATCAAAAATTTTTCGAAGTTCCACAGAATATCTTTTTTCACTTTGCGTGGAAAACCAAATTCGACTAGGTCTGCCTCTAAACCCGAATTAGGTATTTCAACTGCCTCGGGTTTAGCATCGGTTAAATAGGTATACAATGGATGCCGTCCCTGCCCCGTTACTACGATTTTTTGAAACGTTGGAAACTTAACCCCAAATTTCGACTCACAGAAATCTTGGATTTGTTGATTGGTACCTGGCTCTTGTGCACCAAATTCATTTGCAGGGAATCCAAGTACTTCAAAACCTTGATCTCTGTATGTTTGGTAAATTTTTTCTAAGGCTTCATACTGAGGTGTTAAACCGCATTTTGATGCTACGTTAACAACCAAAAGAACTTTTCCTTTGTATTCAGATAAGCTAAATTCTGTTCCATTTATTTTTGGAATCGAAAAATCATAAATACTTTTCGGCATTTTAAACCTCTTTTGTTTTCACTTTAAATGAACACAGCATCTTCAGAAGCTCAAGAAAAATTGGCAAATAACAAAAGCAGTTTTCTAATCTCTGTGATTTTCTCGAGACGGGCCCGGAGAATAGCGAATAAGTAACGAAATCACAGCCATAAAAGCAATAACTCCTACGGGACGGCCAATCAAGGATGTGAAGGCAGCAACTAAACTGCTTGGTTCACCACTCACTATTTGATGAATCCAAAATCCCGCAATGGCTATTCCTACTATCGATAAAGTGTACTTCAGAATATTATAATAGACACTTTCCGCTGCGATAAAAAACCAAGGAGCCATGCAGAGAACGACCAACAATTGCATTACTAGAACACCAGAATTAAGGCCTAGCACGCCAATGACGAGCCTACCCGCCGACAATCCATAATCTAAAATAATATCGAAAAATGTTAAACCGTGGAAAACACCAAACGCCCCAGCTAAAATCCATTCTTTATTCGTCATGATCGGCCAAAAAATATGAACTGCAGAAATAATAATGGTTGAAGAAATAAGAACTTCACCGATCCAAACGGGTAATCTCAACCACCCCACGCACGCACACAAAAGTGCTAACAAATGACTTAAGGCATTTATTCCTATTAAGCCGAATAGATGAAAACTACTTTTTTTGATTCCGTTGTACCGGGCTCGATGCGTAGTTGAAAACAACAATGGTGTTGGCAAAATTAACATCAAAACGAATAGAATATGATCAAAACCATCTCGTACATGAATCAACCCAACTCGGAATACCCCCAAGAACCCTCGCCAGATACTTTGTTGCTCCCGAAATATTTTGATCTGATTACTGGCTGAATAGATAATTCCGATGGCTTCTGGATTGTATCTCGATACTCCGGAATCCCAATCCGTTTTTACAAAAACATAGGTTCGATGACCCAAGATTTTGTGATTGATAAGTGTTGAAGTTAGTATGAACTCTCTTGGAGATAAACCAGTGGCTGGAATGAAAATCATACCGATTCGAATAGTACCTGGAATGTCTGACTTTCTCAGTAACGAGGTATCGATATCAATTTGCCAAGGAATCCCATCTTCGCTTTTTACTTGAATATGTGATGAAATATAGTCAGGCAGATTCAAATCTATCGGTTTACCGTAAGCCAGTTCTAGCTCAGCTATAGGCAGAACGACGTCTGCTAAAATATCATATTCTCGAAACTCTATGTTTATATGCGAGTTTTCTAGTTCCTGTGCTTCTAGATTTTGCCAAGCAGAACAAACGTACAAAAGCGCAACGCAAAAAATCTTTTTCATAGCTTAACTTCCGTTATCCGAGCTCATCATGAGCTCACTTTTAGTGTACCTCCATTAGCGCCAAAGAGCGGTAAATTCATTTTTTTTCCAAACATCCGTTCAAAGATGAGAAACCCCAAAAGTATAAGCTATATAGCCTGTCTTATTTTTGGAATTGCAATCTTCACAGCTACAAGATTTCTTGAGCTCTTTTTTCATGCTTCTAGCATAGGGCTACTGCCCTGTTTAGCCATTGGCGAACGCCGCTTTCAGAACGTCGATTTCCATTTTTTTCATTTTAAGCATAGCAGTCATCATTGCTTCGACTTTTTTCTGATTTGGATCTTTTAGATACTCTCCTAACATTGTCGGTACGACCTGCCATTGAATGCCGTATTTGTCTTCGATCCAACCACACACTTCCATACTCTCGGGCTTTTTGATCACTTCCCAATACTTATCAATTTCTTTCTGATCATCGCAATTAATTACCAATGACATCGCGCCGGTAATTTCCATTTTATCTTTACCTTTTCCGGGCCCTTCCATTAATACAAGGGGCATTCCCTCCAAATTAAATAGTGAATGCAAAACTGCGTTTGTATTAGGATCTCTCGCAATAAGTTCTAATTTAGATCTTTTAAATTTAGACATATAGAAGCGAATCGCCTCTTCGGCTTTTCCAAACAATTTCTCCGTAAATAAAATGGCAGGTGCAATTTTGTATGGGCTATCCCCAATCATTAGCTGCCAAGACACTCCATAGCAGTCGGTGCACCAACCATATTTTCTGGCCCACGGGTAGGCTTGCAATTCAAAAATAGTGGAACCGTTTTTTGAAAGCTTGTCCCACAAGGAATCAATTTCTTGTTCATCTTTACACCATACGTATAGCGACGTGGACGGATTTATCTTGTAGTGAGGTCCACCATTCAACAACTGCAGAGAAAGCCCATCTAGGTTTAAATCTATAGTCAGCACCGAACCTTCTTTTTGCCCTGATATTTCAGCTCCAGATTTTCCGTAATAGGTCGTGAAGACAATTTTTGAGTTTTTAAATAACGATGTATACAACCTCGCCGCTTCGTCAACTTGGCCATTTAACCAAATGCAAGGATATATTTTTTGCATAAAGCCTCCTTTTTCAAACGTTTCATTACATACCAAATAGTATGTAAACACCATCAATGGGTCTAATTAAATTTGGAACAAAACTTGTAAAAATAGACTTTAGGGTCAAATAACCTGTTTATTTAGCAACCAGCTGGATTTAAATCAGTTTAGGGAATTTGGATGAAGATCTGTCTAACGATAATAAGCCTTCTGTCGTTTCTGTGCGCACATGCGTGGGCGGCTGCCATTCCTAAATTTGAATCTAAGTCGGATGCCGATCATCAGATACAACTATTGGAAGACGGATCAGCGGCATTAGAAGCGCGCCTGCAACTGATTGAAAACGCGGAACAGTTTATTATATTAGAAACGTTTATTTACGATATTGACGAGGCCGGCAGCTGGATCGCACGTGCCCTTGTCGAAAAAAAGAAGCAGAACCCAAATATTAGAATTCGCTTATTAGTAGATTCTGTTCCCATGCGAAAAACAATTGATGCTTATGTCGATAGAGAATTCAAGAAATATGGCATAGAGGTCAAATTATATAACCAGCACGCGTCTCTAAATTTTGTTCGACTGAATGTTCGCAATCATAGAAAAATTATCGCATCTGAAAAAGAGCTAATTACGGGAAGTCGGAACATCGCAAACGACTATTATTATTTAGCAAAATCCAACAACTTTATCGATCGCGATATACGTATCCGAGGCCCCATTAATGATTCTATTTTGGAAACCTTTGAAGCGTTTTGGCTATCAGAGAACTCTACCGAAATCAAAACGGAAGACTTTCCAAACATGAATGACTTTCGCAGCGAAGACACCAAAATATCCTATGAGTATTCTAAGCCGCTTCCTACAGACAGTGGGCCCGATGTGTATAGATACAACCAAGCCATTGAGGCTTATGATATGAACACACTTAAAGCCGAAGTGTTTGTGTCTAATTTGCATTCTTCTGACCAAAGTCGCCAATATTTAGCGACAGTGCGTGCTGCAGGCAAACGCGCTCTATCAAAACAACCCGTTTTCCCAATAAATAAAATTCGCTTTGTATCCGACGGTCCCGACTGGGTTAAACAATCAGAGACAATCACTGGCACCATCTTGTTAGAAGACATTAGCAAAACAAAAAGTCGTCTAATGATTGAAAATGGCTACATTATTCCTGACAGTGAAAGCTGGAAAATGTTCAAAAAGCTAATGGCAGATGGCAAAAAAATCATGATATTAACAAATTCACGGAAAGCATCTCGACGTGAATTCGTGGTGAACGCACTTACGCAAGTTCACGCTAAAAATTTTGCGGCTAATGGAGCCAACATTTATTTGTATTCTGGGGACCCAATGCCAATGGATGAAAACCCAATACCTCAAATGACACAAGGATCACGCTATAATACTCACGCGAAGACATACGTCATTGACGAAACTTCATGTATGATCGGTACGGCCAACTTTGATCCACGTTCACTACGTCGAATGAACGCCGAGCTCGCGCTTCTAATAGATAATGCAGATTTCTGCCAGCACGTAGCCCGCATGATTCTATGGCGCGCAGGAAATGGTCATCGAATGGATACGAACGGCGAGATCCCACCAGATATTGATGCAAATGACGTTGAAAGCATTCAGCAACGACTCTTACTTTTAATGGTACCGATGATTCGCATTTTTGAACGTTGGTTTTAAATCTTTCCCAACGTCATCATTTCGCGAATCCTTATTTCTAAGAACTTAGATACCTCCCGCACCTTTCGTGATGTCACCTTTTGAGGGGGATATACTAAATGCAATGGCGCAGATTCCAGTCCCCAAGGGGATAAAACATGGATCAACTCTTTGGATTCCAAGAACCTATTCACCATTGGACTTGGTAGAAGCGAGATTCCATGACCAGCACGTACAAACGTACAAGCCAAACCTTTGTGATTTACTTTCCACTGCGGAATGAACTTTATTTTTTCTTTGCGTGATCCATTAGTAACCACCCACTCATTACGCTCACTATTAGGCCCTAACGGCGAGAAAATACATTTATGCTTAACCAAGTCTTCGGGCCTTTTTGGTGTACCAAATTTTTCAAGATAATCCGGAGACGCCACAAAAACGAATTTAGATTCCCCGACATATTTTGCTTTTAACGTCGAATCTTTTAATTTTCCACCTCGAATCCCAATGTCCGTTTCGGTGCGCAGAAGGTCAACATACTCATCTGTTAAATTCAAATCAAATTGTAAACCCGGATGAAGCGAGCTTAACTCTAGCAATATGGATGACATCGTCCCTTGAGCAAAATCCTCGGGTGCGGTGATGCGCACAACTCCGGTCAATTCTTCGCTTTCGCTCGATAACGAGCGTTCCAATCCTGAAATCTGTTGCATTAGAGGTTGAATCTCGCGAAAGAGTCGCAGACCCGAAGACGTAATCTTAAAAGAGCGGGTCGTCCTAAGTATCAAGTGTTGATTTAAATCTCGCTCCAGCCGGGACAACGCCCGACTAACACGCGATATGGGTTGTTTGAGCCTACGGGCAGCTTGAGTCATTGAGCCTGCCTCCACTACTGCCACAAACGTATTTAAAAGATTTAAATCCATAACTCCCTCATTTTTGCATCTATGCAAAAATGATTACTAATTTTGTCTACTTTTGCAAATAGCTTTTTCGCGACATAGTATATGAAAACAGAAAACTCATCTTTTGGAGGAAATAAATATGAGCGTACTCAAAAAAATCATGCAAACAAATTCATCTTATGGGCCATTAGTAGCTCGAGTGGCGTTAGGTGTGACCATGTTTCCCCATGGAGCTCAAAAAATGTTAGGCTGGTATGGAGGTTATGGCTTTACAGGTACGATGGATTATTTTACATCACAAGGCATGCCCTACGTAATAGCTTTACTTCCGATCGTGGCTGAATTCTTTGGCGCCATTGGATTAGTGACGGGTTTACTGACCCGCGTAGCTGCATTTGGTGTGGGTTTTACAATGTTAGTCGCTGGCTTAACGGTACACGCACAGCACGGTTTTTTCATGAACTGGTTTGGAAATCAAAAAGGTGAAGGTTTAGAGTACTTCATTTTAGCTATTGGTCTTTCCGTTAGCTTGATGATTACTGGCGGAGGAAATCTTTCCGGAGACAAGGCTCTTTCAAAATAATTAGGCTGGTAAGCGTATAACAAAGCGGGTGTTCGGACATCTTTTATCATAAAACATTTCCCCCCCGCTCTGCTCCACGATCCCTTTTGAAATACTTAAGCCTAATCCCGTTCCAACACCGGGAGGTTTAGTTGTGAAAAACGGCTGCATTAATTTGGCCTGAATGCTTTCAGGTAAACCGGTTCCTGCATCGGTGACCGATATTTCCACTTGATCATCTTGTTTCGAGGCATGAATCGAAATCCATTTATCGCTGATCGCATCCGTGTCTTTCAAGGCATATAAAGAGTTATTCAAAAAGTTTAGCAGCACTTGGGAAATATGTTCAGGCACACAAAGAACCGTAAGATCGGATCTGTCTAATTTGATTTCTAAATTCACAGAATGAGATTTAAACTTTTCACTACACAAAGTTAATGTGTCGTCGACTATAGTTTGCACCAAAACTCTTGATCTTTCGGCATCATCTGCATTTCTAGAGAAACGTTTTAAACCCATAATAATCTTAGATACACGAGCCACAATTTTGACAATAGCTTCTGTTCGTTTACGAATTAATTCCGGACTCGCTTGATCAGCTCTATCCATCAACATTTCAGCGTTCATCAAAATCGCGCTTAACGGCGTATTGATTTCATGAGCAATACCACCCGCCATTTCACCTAGCGCAGTCATTTTCGCAGATTGAGTTAATACTGTCTGGCTATCTTCAAGTTTTGACATAGCTTCGGATAATTCTTTGGTTCTTTTGGCAACCTTCATTTCTAGATTAGCATTTAAATCATGCAAATCGTCCGTCAGGGACTGCAGACGTTTGAAAATTATAACTACCCACAAGCCTAAACCGAAGCACACAAAAACTAGGACAAAGTGATAAGAGATGCCACGATTTTGTCGAACTTGATACCAATCCAAATATTGATTTACCAAATGTTCAAGTTTTACGATCACTAAACTTGAAAGAATTTTTTCTTCTAGTGTAGCCCGAGTCACACTATAATTGACAATTAGATTTACATGCAACCGCAAGGATTCCATCATCTCGTTATCTTTCTTGTTGCTCAGTTTTTTTGGCAACTTACGAAGAAGTTCGTAGATATTGTCTACTAAGTCTTCGGACCGATCGAAGTTATATAGAATAACATTAGAAAATAGGGAATGCGTCGTGTCGCTGTATTTCGTATCGGAAAAGTGCTTCACTACTATTGGCAAATACTTCATCGAATTCCTAAGAATGGAATGTTGTGTTTTATATCGCTCAATTAGATCGGCTTTTTCTTTCAAAAACTGGCAGTAGTCATTTAACAGAGGTAATGTTTGTTCACGTCGCAGGCTTTCATAAGTTGGATCCGAATGTAGTCTTTTGCAAAGACTTAGCTGTTTTCCCACGTCCCTTACTAACGGATCGTAGGACTGAAGTAAGAATGTTTTTAGGCGTAGGACATTTTCATTTAAATCATGATTCGCAATCTTAGATTGTTCAAGTGTATGCAATATTTTGGAATGCACTGTAATATCACTAACCGACGAACGACTATAGATGAACCCTAATGCAAAAATAATCAATATCGAAATAATCGTAAATATAGTTTTGTTTCTACTTTTTAACGGATTCATAAGCCTCGCTTAGGATCTTAGGTTTTTTACCCGTTAATGACTTTAGAAACTCAGTAATATCTTTTATATCTTCTTTAGGAAGCTTTCGGCCTAATTGGTATCGCGCCATCTTTCTGACCGCATTTTCCAAGCTAGGTTCTGATCCATCGTGAAAATAAGGCGCCGTTAATTGCACATTACGTAAACTGGGAACCTTGAATACATGACGATCATGCTCCTGCCCAGTAACCACAAATCGTCCGACATCAGATTCAAAATAACCACCTCTCTCAGCAAAGTAGTTAAATGCCACACCCATACTCTGAAACATGTTACCACCAATGTTCTGCCCCTGATGACAAGCTACGCAACCGTAAGTTTCAAATTTACGAAATCCAGCAATTTGTGATTCGGTTAAGGCGTCGTGGTCTCCTTTTAAAAAAAGATCGAATGGGGAATCTTCCGTAACTAGAGCAGTTTCAAACTCAACAAGAGCACCTATAATCCTATCCTTCGAAATTTCCGCGTCAAATATCTCGTTAAACAAGAGGACCATCATCTGATCGGCTTTTAGTTTTTCAACAATTTCGTCCCATGTCGTTCCCATTTCACGAGGGTCGTGGATAGGACCATCTATTTGGCCAAACAAATCCTCTTCTCGCCCATTCCAAAATTGTTTAAAGTTTTTAGCACTATTGAAAACTGTTGGCGCGTTTACTATACCCAATTTTCCATCGACTCCCACAGAAAACTGTCGGCCATCGGCACCGCCAATTTCGAAACTATGACACGAATGACAGGAAACTTGATTCCCTTTTGACAGTCGTTTGTCTGAAAAGAGTTCGCGTCCCAAAAAGGCCTTTCTCCTATCTAGATCACTTGGTACTTCCAGCGGCTCGATTGTCGAGGACTTGTAAATAAAATTTTGAACTTCAGTATTAGAGTATTGATTGGCACTAGATTTTTCTACGTAATAGAAAATTCCATATAGAGCTAAAACTAAGATTGGTAGCAAAACCAACTGTTTTAATCTATTCATCTTATGCGGCCTTTTTTTCAAACACTAAAGATTTTAAGGCTGCTAGTGCCACTTTGTTTACGCGATCACCTTCAAATTTTTCAATCATGAAGACAGCCTCACGACCAGAAATCTGATGATTCGTTGGATTCTTAACTACATGGTTCACAAATTTATTTGCTAAGTGGATCACACTCGACAGCGGATGCATTCTCGTTTTGGGAGTACCACTAGGAAAACCCTGGCCGACTTCATCTTCGTAATGCTCGTATATCATTTGGACTACATCTTGGGGGATGTTAGGAATTGCCTGCATAATGTCTCGGCCCCGCTGGACATGAGATTCATACATTTTTCGATCAGCGACTGATAACTGTGGTCTCGGGGTTTCTAAAATTCGGTTATCAATCTCTTTTTTTCCTATATCATGGAAAAGGCCTGCCATGGCTAACTTGAAAATAGTCTGTGGAGATTTAAAATCCATTTTTTTTGCTATAATTATTGAATAGAGTGAAACTCCTAAGCTATGCGCATAAATAGCGTCTGAATGTGTATTTAAAATATCTAATAGATTATGCGTTTCCGCATTTTCAGAAAATATACCCATTGCCGTTTGAAAAAACTCATGTGCCTCTTCAAAGGCTGCTTTATTCATATCGTCAACAAAACAATGTTCTAGTATGACTTCGCTCGTATAGCGCATAAAACGAAGTTTTTTCTCTGTCGGTACTGTTTGGCTCTGCTGCAATACTTTGGTAACTCCCATATTAAAATCGACCAACTTCTTGAAGTCTTCTCGCTTAATATGAAAATGCGCCAGGCCTTTACTGCGATAGGTGTTCAAACGATTTACATCTAGGGTTTCGCCACATCTTGCAATCTTTAGGTACTTGTTTTCTTGAAGACAAACGTAGATATCGTAGTCTAGTTTTGGCTTTGCTACAAATTCTTCAATAGAGACTTTACAATACTCTTGGTGAACTTTTTTATTTTCTTCTATAGCAGGCAAATCATCTGTTTTTGGTGATAGCAAAGTCGTAATTAACGCCAACAGGTCTTTATTTGAAAATGGTTTACTTAAAAAGCCATTGGCACCCAATTCAGCAGCTTGATGGGTTTCAAGCAAGTTTGTAAATCCAGTCATCAATATAAATGGAATTTGATTTTTAGTTCGCAGCCACTGTAAAAATTCAACACCATTTAGATGTGGCATCTGAACGTCACTAATAACTAACGAAAAATCACCCGCAAGAACTACGTCTCGTGCAATTTTTCCATCCGGCACAACTGTAACCTTGTGACCACTATCTTCCAGGTAGTCTTTTAGTATGTCCCTTAGAAACTCATCGTCTTCGGCGATTAGTATTCTTGCCATATTTGTTCTCCCGTTACGTAACTAATCGGAAGTAACGACAGGGCGGTTCAATCGAGATGTCTTGAGAAGGGCGTATCAACTTGGGAATGCAAAAAAAACTTGAATCAGCTTAATAGCTTTTCCGTACAATAGATATGAGTTAAGTACGGAAATGGGATTTGGGCCAAATTTCTAGTAGACGGATGATTTTCAATCAACCTTTTTACTTGAGTTGCAACATATTTTTTGTCTTGTTCAGGTAAGGCTGAAATGAAACTAATAGAATTGACTCGATCTAAAATAGTTTCAATCGTACTTATATGAGTATAAGTGAAGACAGAATGCCGAAGAGGACTAAAATATGGAGTGTCATCAAATGCTTCCTTCCATATCATTGATGTATATCTTGGCGTTGATCCTTCGTAGGGATCGATAATTTGACTCAATTCCCGAACCCAAGAAACTGATTCGTCTCGAACATTCCAAATTAAACCTAATTTTCCTTTTGGTTTTAAGACACGACGAATTTCCGATAGTGCTTTTTCGCCGTTAAACCAATGAAAACCTTGAGCAACAGTAACTACATCAATTGATTCCGTCACTACAGGAATATATTCCGCCGAACCGTTTAAAACCTGCATTGCGGGGTACAGAGATGAAAATTTCTGCCGCATACGTTCAACTGGTTCAATAGCAATGACATGATTATTAAATGGAAATAGATATTTTGTGAATTTTCCAGTACCGGCCGCTAAATCGACCATTTGAGACGATGGCTTGATATCAAACTGTTTAACCAAGAAATCAATTGCTTCCACGGGATAATCGGGACGCCCACTTTCGTAGGCGTCACTCGCGCGATCAAAGCCGATCGCTGCTTTCTCGTGGATTTCAATTGTCATTCTTTAGGTCTCCCGAAAAACATGATCGACATTTAAAAAACGTATCAATGAAATTTGTCAAAATCTACAAAACAAATTCAAAAGAACGTCATTTGACAGAAATCTATTTGTGAAATGACGCTTCCATATTTTCTTAAGGTTATTCACACATATTCGTCTTACACATTTTGGCGGCCTCCGCCACTGATGGATATGGCAATTCCACACGAATATATTTGATGCACGATTCACTCACATTACCGGCACAGATCTTTGAAGCCTCAGCCACAGATGGATACGGCCATTCCGCACGCACAGTCTTAATACAATCTTCAATTCCCGCCATCGCTGACGATGACAAAACTAGCATAACAATATAAACAAGTGTTTTCATATCTCCCCCATGACTAAATTACATAGCAAGGTCGCTGCCAACCGAATTGGTGTCATCTGGTTCCTTACCCTTAAGAACACATTAAAAAAATGCGGAATTTGGAAAAAATTTGTGATATCTGGTAGTTAAATGGACGTTGTCTATAGCCCTTATTTAATTCTTCTTTCTATCGGTGTTGCAATCCTAGCGTCTTATGTAGCTTTAAATTTGGCGTATAGTATCACTCACGCTAAGGGAAAAGCCCATGCGGCTTGGTTGATCGGTGGATCACTTGCTATGGGTGTCGGTATTTGGAGTATGCATTTCATTGGAATGCTAGCTTTTGAAATGCCCGACATGGAAATGGCGTACGACATTCCACTCATGGTTCTTTCTGTTATTGTTGCAGTAATTGGTAGCATGTTGGCCTTGTATGTTGTGAGTCGCCCTATCGTTGATCCCAAATCTGTGGGCTGGGGCGGAATCGCGATGGCGGCCGCGATCAGTGGTATGCACTACATCGGAATGTATTCCATGCGTATGTCGGCCCGAATTGAATGGAATTGGTTTTTAGTGGCCGCATCTGTGTTAGTTGCTCTGATAGCTTCTTACGGGGCCTTGACGATATCTATTCAACTTAGAAACAAACCCGATCGCTTCTTACAGCTAACAATAGCGAGTATTCTGATGGGGATTGCAATTGCAGGAATGCACTATACCGGAATGTTTGCAGCTACATTTATTCACGATCACTCAATTGAAATCACGGACTCAAACCTACTCGTTACTTCGGGTTTAAGCATGGCTACCATTTCAACAACATTATTGGTACTAGGAATTGCGCTGGCCGGCTCGGTTGGGCAACGTGTTTTCCTAAATCGACAAAAATACAGCGAAGACGTGTTAGTAAAAAGTGAAGAGAAATATCGCGTCCTTGTAGAAGCTGTTAAAGATTATGCCATTTTCATGTTAGATCCAAACGGCTATATTACAACTTGGAATCGCGGAGCAGAACGCATCACTGGCTATAGTCTAAGTGAAATTGTTGGAAGACATGTATCCACTCTCTACACAAAAGCGGACGCGTCTTCGGATGTCGCCTATAACGAACTAACTACCGTATTAAGAACTGGGCACTTTGAAGGTGAGGCCATTCGTAAGAAAAAAGATGGTTCTACATTTTGGGCAAACATCGTTCTGGACCCGTTGCTTGATAAGGATGGCAAGCTGACTGGGTTTTCAAAGGTTGTGCGTGATATTACCGAGTTCAGAAAAGCGGCAGAGCGAACTCGGTCGTTGAATGAAGAACTCGAAAAGCGTGTTCAAGAACGCACTTTGGCTTTACAAGAACGTGAAGCACAGTTGCGTATCATTACAAATGCTATGCCAGTTATGGTAGCCCAAGTAGATAAACATGAACGCTTCCTGTTTGCGAACAATTTCTTTTGCGACTGGTTTCACCGCAGCCAAGACGAAATTATGCGGGAGACCTTTGAAGATATCCTCGGTAGCGAACGTTATCCAGACAATAAACCTTACATTGATAGAGCCTTAGCTGGAGAAACCGTTACCTATGAACGCAACTCACATAGTGGTGATCGCCAAGCTATTTTAAATATCACATTTGTCCCCGAGTTCGATAGCCAAAACCTTGTCGAAGGCTTCATTGTGGTAGCCGCCGACGTCTCTAGTTATAAAAAAATTGAAGCTGAATTAAAAATGGCTAAAGAAGAAGCCGAAGTAGCTAACGAAACAAAAAGCGCGTTTCTAGCAAATATGTCACACGAGATTCGCACGCCACTGGGTGCCGTCATTGGTTTTTCGGAACTTATGGCTGATGAAAATATGTCTACTAGCGAGCGGGCCAATACTATCGAAGTCATCAAACGTAATGGTCGCCTTTTGTCTACGATCATCAACGATATTTTAGATCTTTCTAAAGTAGAAGCTGGAAAAATGGAAATTGAACGCGTTCCTGTAAAACTAATGGAAACCGTGAATGATATCGCCGTTCTTTTAAATTTAGAGGCTTCGGGTAAAGGTATTCAGCTAAACGTATCTAGCGAAGGGAAAATTCCTGGTACCGTAGCCACGGATCCTACCCGCTTGCGACAGATCCTATTCAACATCGTCGGCAATGCAATTAAGTTCACAAAAAAAGGTTCTGTGAATTTGACGGTAAAAACATCCGAAGACACTTCAAAAATAGAATTCGTCGTACGCGACACCGGAACAGGAATTGCGAAAGAACAAGCGGAACGACTTTTTTCGCCTTTTACTCAAGCGGACATTACAACGACTCGAAAATTTGGAGGCACAGGTTTAGGCCTGGTCCTATCGAAGAAGTTAGCCATTGCTTTAGGCGGCGATGTCTTATTGAAAGAAAGCGCACCAGGAAAGGGCAGTACATTTGTCATTTCTATCGAACACGGACAGATCAACAACAATAGTTTTGCTGAATCCCGAGCCGAAGAAGGGGCACCAAAAGTCAAAGCACAAAACAACACACAAAATGCAATGGAACTTGCGGGAAAAAATATTTTAGCAGTCGATGACAGCGACGATAATTTAGCTTTAATTAAATGGATACTAAAAATGTCAGGCGCAAATGTTATCACCGCCAATAATGGGCGCGAAGGCATCGCAAAGGCCTCTAAAGATAGTGTCGACATTGTGTTGATGGATTTGCAAATGCCGGAAATGGACGGCTACGAAGCTACTCGTGAGCTTCGTAAGCAAGGTTTCAAAAAACCGATTATTGCCTTAACTGCGCATGCTATGAAAGAAGAAAGAAAGCGTTGCTTGGAAAGTGGTTTTGACGAACATATCACAAAGCCGATCGATAAAAATAATTTAATTCAAATACTGTCTGAATTGCAGACGTAATTAAATCGTCGGCCCTTCTGTGTACACATCAGATTGCGTGCGCGATTTCGTAGTATAGCGAATTGGAGCCGCTTTTTTTAACTCAGCACCCGCGGGGCGGCGTTTAGGAAGCGAGAATGTAAATGTACTTCCATTGCCACCGTGGCTATCCACACGGATCGTTCCACCATGCGCATCCACGATTGTTTTCACCACCGCTAAACCAATTCCAGCACCTTGATCTGCCGTTTTACGTGACTGCCAGAATTGAGTAAACAGACCTGGGATTTTATTTTCAGGAATACCCGGTCCGCTGTCTGTAATCGCAATGTTTACAAATTGTTGGTCACTACGAACTTTAACAACGACTTTGCTGTTTTTAGGACTAAATTTTATTGCATTTCCAACTAGATTCGCCATCACACGCAAAACGCGCTCTTTGTCCATAAAGGCTAGCACCGGCGGATTAGCAGATTCAAATTGTAAACGAATACCCTTTTGTTTCGCCAACGGTTGCATCATTACGCGCGCATCATCTAAAACATCATCGATACCCATTTGATCTAATCTTAATGTTAGTCCAGATTGGTCTGCCATCTTTTGATCACAGATATCTTTGATCAAGGTTTCAATTTCCGCAACAGCTGTTTTTACAAGCTCGCCGCTATCTTGGATCGGACTTGATTCCGAAAAGTTAGTTAATATCTCGGCGATTTGATTTAAATGTTCTAAAGGCTCTTTGAAATCATGATTAATCGCAGAGATAAATTCATCCCGCGCTTGAACTGCATTTTTAGCTTCGGCGACCAAACGATCACGCTCTGCTAATTGACGAGTGCGTTCGCGAAGAACTTTAACAACAAGTACGGCCAAACCTAAAAAGATTACCGACAACAAGACAGTTAATATAGCCATGCCTTCTGGAATTTGACTTTCAACGCCTAAAGCCGCTGCTCGAGACTCTGCCTGAACGCGATTGATTTCAACATTATGAAGATTTTTAATCTCGTCCAAATTATCGTTCATTTGTTTTAGCAGTGGTGATGCTTTTGATTGATAGAATTGACCAACAATTTTTGATTCTGTTTGTTTTTCGCGAAACTCCATGCCCTGTTCAAAGAACTCCTGAAGTTGAGTTTGAATAGTATCAAACCGGCGAACAATTTCAGGAATTTGAGGTAACGGATATTTTTTTTGGAAGCTTGATAAGGCTTCTAATAAATTTTGTTTATCTTGTTTTGATTTATCATACAGAACTTTTGAGCCTAACAAAAAAAATGAGCGACTATTCGAGATCTGAGAATCAGCCAGATTGCGCATACGCTCAACTTCGATTAATGCCCCCGGATCAACATTTACTGCGGCGTTGTTCGCGACGACAGTTTGGCGCAGTTTTAAGGCATATCCCCAGGCGCCCAATAATACGGCCACAAAAATAACTAAAAAGACTACAAGAGCCTTTTTCTCAATACTGGAACTTTTTGATTTTAAATTATTTTTAGTCATTTAATTTGGATAACAAGTGCACGAACATCGAGCAACCAAAAAATCGGGAAATAAAATCAAATCATGCATGGGGACAAATTTTGGCATTAAACATACCAACCCAGTTGACCATTCGGCACTAACAGTGGTGCATATGGAACTAAATCGATCTAACGGCCCAGTTAAATATTACATCTATTTTTCTTTAGTTATCCAAAACTCTGTTTTAGATAGTTGCTTTGGACGCACGGTAGGATCAACCATATCCCATTTGAGCGGCAAGCCTCCGAAAACTAACGAGTTGAGGTTCAACTTATATATATCGTATACTGTTTTACCTACCGTCGGCATTTTGAAGGGGCGGCAAAATTTTCCCGAAACATCGCGAGCCACATTCAGCTTCCAATCTTTAAAACCGCAACCATCTTCAGTTTCTGCTCTATTGAATTGGTCTATGACTTTTTGTAGATGAACCGTCATTTGAACTTTTTCTGGGGTACTATTAAATTTTTTTCCTTCTCCAAACTTGGCGCCTGTTATGTAACTAGCAATGTAGGAAACACTCAAAGAATGCTCTTTGCAGGTTGTGTCTTCAAATAATTTAAAATCAATGTTTTCTTTGTTATTTTGAAATGTCAGCGTGGCTTTAAACGAATGCTTTCCAGATACATTACACTCGGTAATCCATTTTCCCGTAAGATCAGATTTAGCGAGTACAAAAGTCGGAAACAAAAGTACTATTACTATGTCTAATACTATTTTCACAAACGTCTCCTAAATTTTCGTTCCACAAAATTTGCAGTAAATAGCATCGGCAAGTGTTCACGACAGGTTAATTGTTTCAAGATTAAACTCCGAAGACCTGGGTCATTAAATACAAAGCTAATAGACCCGTTGCAATTGTGACAACTGTGCTGCGAGTTTTAAAGCAAACGACAAATGCCAAGATCAAAACAATCAAACGCTCTTTACCCATGACCCAATCAACAGAGCCCTGATGAAAAAAAACGGCTGGTGCTACAAACGCCGGCAAAATAGCAGCAGGAATGTACGAAAATACTTCCTTGGCGCGGTCAGATATTTGAATTTTGTCCGATACCGCAATAATTGAGCCGCGAATAACAATTGTCCCAATAGCAAGGAACACAATATTAATCCAAAAATACTGAGCCTCGATCATGAGCTCACCTTTTTTCCAGACAAATAAGCCGCCAGTACGATAGACAAGCATGCTGTCACAATTAAACCGACCTTAAACGGCAGGCTATACAACAAAACAGAAACAACGGCAGAGAATACCGAAACAACTACATATTTTTTATTTTTTAAAGTCGGAACTAGCAGTGCCACAAAACTCAAAGGAACTCCGTAATCTAGACCCCAGGAAGCCGGAGCAAAATTTCCAAATATAAAACCAGCCACTACTGACAGCTGCCAAACCAAAATCATACATAAAGAAGCACCGAAATAAAAATTAACGGCATCTTTATTAGTTGGAAGTCTTTCTTGATTAGCAGACATGACGGCATAACTTTGATCAGTTAACATATGAGCCGAAAAAAGCTTCGTTAGGAAATTTGAGTTTTTTAAAAAAGGTGCCATCGCTGCGCTATACAATAAAAATCGCAGATTGATTACCAAACCAGAAACAATGACCACTAAACTAAGCGCATTTCGGGTCATTAGGTCAATAGCAGCCAACTGAGCAGCACCTGCATATACAAAAATATTCATTCCCATTGTTTGAAAAAAACTAAATTTAGCTTCCGAGCACAGTGTGCCGACAACAGCGCCAAAAGGAATTATGCCGGTGGTAATTGGGATCATTAATTTAAATCCCTGTCCAAAAAACTTCGTCTTCATGATGAGCTTACTATTGTCGGCATATCTCGAAAAAATGCAACAACTATTGAGCTGGAACCAGAGCTTTACTAGTTGAACATCTTCGGTTGACCACGTAATCGTTTTTTCTTTATAGGTCGTTTTTTCCATTGGAATATATTTAAGCTCAATGCACCAGACGAGTCTATATCGACTCCTTCAAGCCGGAGGCGCCTCTTTTGCTCTTTAAAATTATAGGTTTTAGAATCAAAAGATATTTTTCCTTGAGAGCTTAGAACGCGATGCCAAGGTAGTTTGTATTTTGTTGAGCAGGTATTCAATATCCAAGCGACACCGCGCGAGGCGTGTTCCTTACCGGCAAGTTCGGCCACCTGTTTGTAGGTGGCTACCCTACCGGAAGGAATTTTTCGAATTAAGTCGATCACTTTTTTCGTAAAATCGGAAATAGGTAATTTTGAAATCATTGAAGACTATTTTTGCAAATAGTCTTCAAGCTTGTCAAACGAACCAGTCCAACCCATCGTCATGCCTGTTCTTTCTTTTACAAATTCAGCAAGCTCCGCCGGAGTGCAGTTTCCATACGTTTCCCACGTCACTGTCACGCGCGTTTCCTCGGCGCTTTCTTCAGACAATTTCACTGTGGTCAACATCGTCTCTGGCCAAGTCGGAGCCATTGGGTGGCGACTTATATTTCCTTTCTCATCACAAAATTGCTGTGTATAAACAACTAAATTTGGTCTTTCGATTTTCAGATACTCTGCGCGTCCGTACATTTTGATATCGCCACCGCTCATCATATACATAGAATTGCCACCGGCTTTGATGTCTGCATTCAGGAACTGCATCGTCATCCCCGTCGGAGGCAACCACTTCGCAATGTGTTTTGGATCAGTCCACATTTCAAACATGGTGTTTATGGACGCTTTGAATGTGCGATTGATGACAAATACATCTTTGCCAGTTTTTTCTTTTTCTACATATTCCGCTAAGCGATCCCATGTTGAATTTCCGCTCGCCGCCTTAATGAATTTTGCAATTTCCGCGGCCGCCTCTGGAGACGCCAATATCATTCGCATATCCATTTTTGTTTTTCCTTTTTCATCGGTAAATGTAACACTCACGCGAAATAAAGGGGGCGTGTCTTCTGTGCCACCATGATCGTAAACCAATTTTTTATACGGCTCGACTTCAAAGTACTTAGTTAGATTTGGCCAATCTTTGCCATCAGGTCCATGCATTGTATATTTCCAAGAACCACCCACACGCAAATCTTTACTATGAGTTGTAATCGTAAAACCTCGAGGACCCCACCATTTCGCTGCTTGTTTAGGGTCTGTCCAAGCATCCCACACCGCTTTTACAGGAGCATCATAGACCCGAATGATTCTAAGTTCATTTGAATTACTTTTTGCGTACATTGGCCTTTCCTTTCTTTTTTTTGTTACCCGTTACTGTTTTTAAGTATTCATCTAGTCGATCAAAGCTTTCTTCCCAGAAAATGCGATATTGTTCCATCCAATCCGCAGCGTCTTTTAGAGCGCCCGCATTTATCTTGCAGGGCCTCCACTGAGCATCGCGAGTTTTCGTAATCAATCCCGCTTTTTCTAAAACCTTTAAATGTTTGGTGACGGCAGGCAGACTCATTTCTTTCAAAAATGGTTGCGCTAAATCTGAAACGTTGGCCTCACCTTGCGACAATCTTGCAAGCATTGCCCGCCGAGTTGGATCCGCTAACGCTGCAAAGGTAACACTCAGATTATCTTGCATATTATTTAACCTTTCCGTTAATTAACCGATTAGTTAATTATAGAGTGAAAAAAAGATTACGTCAATAGCGTATTCAAATGGCTGAAATCACTAGCAAAAATGCGCTATTCCTATTTTTCTAGAATTTTTTTAAGGGCCTTAAGATCATCTTCAATGAATCGTGTGTCTTGAGCAAAGTCTGAGTCGGACATCTGAGGCAAACGAAATAACGTAAATACTACTTCACTGCCATCATCGTTTTTAAAAACTCGAAATGGATTATGATTTATATCCCCTGAAGGAAGAGTCACATCGTGATCCATAATTCCATATGTATTCGCATCTGCAAATCTAACTTTGACCTGACCCATCGGTGATTCACAAATCCAGTCTTTCCCAGAATTCACTATTTTGGAACCACTTAGACCGGCGGCCCACCGCGGAAGATTAGCTGGATTAGAAGCAAATGCATATACGTCCTCCACTTTACGTTTAATGGATATAGAAATATGTTTCACTGGAAAACTCATAACGCCTCCTATTTTCTTCCCGACACCTAAAATCTTGGTATACAGTATCGAACATCACTTAAAAGGAGAATTACATGGCTAAGATTACATTAAAAGGAAATCCTATTAACACGACTGGCGATTTGCCAAAAGTTGGCTCAATAGCTCCAGAATTTAAATTAACAAAAATGGATTTATCAGAAGCGACGCTTTCTTCTTTTGCAGGAAAGAAAAAAGTTTTAAATATTTTCCCAAGTATTGATACGGGAACATGCGCTTTATCCGTAAAGCACTTTAACAAAGATGCTGCTAATACAAAAAATACTGTAGTAATTAACATTTCTGCAGATCTTCCTTTTGCACAAAAACGTTTTTGTGGGGCTGAAGGTATTGCTAACGCAGAAACTATGTCTTCATTCCGCAGCACTTTTGCAAAAGACTACGGTTTACAACTCCAAGATGGTCCTTTAGCAGGATTATGCTCACGTGCAGTTATCGTTCTAGATGAAAATAATAAAATTCTGTATACGGAACAAGTGGCAGACATCGTTAATGAACCTAATTACGATGCTGCGATGAAATCCCTAAACAATATGTAAATATTTGATCTTAATAGGAAAAACCAAACGACTTGAAATTCAGGTCGTTTGCACTTATCCTATTACTTCTGGGCGCTAAACCCAGAGTCTATGAGAGCATAAATAAACCAGTTTAAATCTTTTTAATTTAACTTCAATTCCACACATTCCGTGTGAAGGTTTATTTATGAATGCAATCGTCACTGCCAGTGGCGTCTCTCTTGAATTACCAAGTGGGCGCATACTCTTTTCAAATTTAAATTTTACAATTCATCCAAAGCTAACGGCGCTCGTGGGTCCTAATGGCGTTGGAAAAACATGTTTAGCACAACTTTTGGTAGGTGAAATTGAGCCAAGCACGGGCTCTATTCGCCGCAATGTTCCCGTCACATTGTTTCATCAGCGCCAAGAACCACCGCCCATAACGATCGAAGAATTTCTAACTGAAGACTACTCTTGGCTAACACTAGGAGAAAAATTACTCGATGGCATTGATCGCCAAAAACTATGCACGCACTTAAGCGGCGGACAATGGATGCGAGTTCGACTAGCCCATTCTCTGGGAAACCAATTTCTGATTTTGGATGAGCCAACCAACGATTTAGATCGCGAAGGTCGCGAAGCACTTATGCACTATTTACAACGACGAGAAGGCGGGGCTTTATTGATTTCCCATGATCGCCAATGCCTGCAACTATGCAAAGACATTTTAGAGCTTTCTAATCGTGGACTGAGCAAGTTTGGTGATGGCTGGGACAGGTATGAAAATGCTAAGAACAATGAACGAAAAAATCTAAGTATGGCACTAGATTCTGCCAAACGTGATCGAGATCAAGCCCAAGCCGATCGCATAGAACAAATGACTCGGCAGGAAAAGCGCAACCGACGCGGTGCTGAGACTGCTGAACGCGGAGGTATACCAAAGATTTTACTGGGAGCACGTAAACGCCGCGCACAAGTCACCACAGGCAGTATCGATGCATTGACTTTGGCGCACGCAAACTCTGCCGTTCGCAATGCCTACGAGGCGTTTGACGAAATGAAAATCGATCCCATCATGTATGCGAATTTAACTGGTATGCCTATTCCCAATCAAAAATTGATAGCCGAGGCTAGAGGCTTCAACATTAAATTTAAAGACTGGCTTTATCCAAACGATCTAAACTTTACATGGCGAGGAAATTTACGCTTAGCCTTAAAAGGTGGAAATGGTGCAGGGAAGTCTACTTTAATTAAGGCCATCTTAGGAACTTCATTTGAAACACGCGGTAAACTCTGTCGGGGAAATTTGAAAATACTGTATGTTGATCAGCGATGCTCTATTTTGGATGAAAGAAAAAACATTTTTGAAAATATTCGCGACGTTTCGAGGCTTGATGAAAATGAAATCAGAAACGGTTTAGCTAAATTTTTATTCACAAAAGATTCGGTTTTTCAAAAGGTAAGTTCTTTAAGCGGTGGTGAACGTTTGCGAGCAACGCTAGCTCGGGGGCTATTAAGCGCAGAAAAACCAGAGATTTTGATTTTAGATGAGCCAACCAACAATTTAGATCTTTTGAATATTCAATTTTTGGAAAACTTTATTCGCGAATTTCAAGGCGCACTCATAGTTGTTTCTCATGATGAGGTTTTTTTAAAAAATGCAAATGTGACGGAGGTGTTTGACTTTTCACTACGCGATGATTGAATTTTTGTTTTTCTATTTTCAACGGCATCACTTGCACGATCAGAAAAAAAGATTCCATTCGTAGTCATTTATGGAATACTGGGCCTACTAACTTCGTTTCGATAACCCTAAAGGAGAAATAATGATTCAAACAGGAACCGCAAGTAAACTACATTGGATTGGCCGAATATTAAGTGGACTAGCTGTCGCTTTTTTACTTTTTGATGCGACTATTAAATTTTTCATGGACAAACTACCACCCGAAGCTTTGGAGGCTGGTGCCGCTTTACAGTGGCCAATTGAAAAAATGCCGTTGGTGGGAACTATCTTATTAGTTTGCACTGTGCTTTACATAATTCCACGCACTGCTTTGTTAGGCGCGGTTCTATTAACTGGCTATTTAGGTGGTGCGATTGCAAGCCACGTACGCGTCAGCAATCCCCTTTTTACTCACACGTTATTCCCAATCTATATCGCCATTTTTGTTTGGCTAGGGTTGTATTTACGTGATTCTAAATTAAGACACATTTTCCCATAAGATAAACGGCCACGTTACCGCAAGGATCTTTTGTTATCTTTGATTTCTTTCAGCACTTGCGGGTTCTCACCCGCGTGGCTACATCTACTATTCAACCTTATTTTTCTGCATCTGTTCAAAGATGTCATTCTTGGCGGTTAGTGTTCGACCAATAGTTTCTGCAATTAATAACCACAACACAGCTTGTGACGGTTTTAAGTTGTCTTTTAGCGTATCATTGAAAATTCCCAACCAACGTTTAAGCAATTCCTGATTGAAGCCTGCGAAATAATGTTTAGGCACGGGATTGTACTCAGAAAATTGATACGGCTGTCCGCCCATTCGAATCCACCAAAAATGAGTGATACGATCGATGTGTTCGGGCCAGTCATGAACTGATTGAAAAGGAACTTGCAAAACAGGATCTCGCTGAATGCGATTATAGAAATCGTCAACAACTTTAAAAATTTCACCATGCGTGAAAACGATATCTTTCACAGTTAACGTATCCGTAGGAGATGGGCTCATAATAATTTTCCTATAGCCGACAGCCTACTTCACCTAGAATTAAAGTCACGTTTGTTTTTTATGGCACTTTCCACAAAACCCTTTCCAATTGGGCATTTTCCCACAATACTATAACCCTATGTACACACTGCGCGACTATCAGCAAGACGCTGTTAACAACACCATCAAATACTTCCAAAAGAAGCGCGATCCCGCGATGATTGTTTTACCTACTGGCGCAGGAAAATCACTGGTTATTGCCGAACTCGCACGTATTGCTCGTGGCCGAGTTTTAGTTTTAGCCCATGTAAAAGAACTGGTTGAGCAGAATTACGAAAAATATAAAAGCTACGGATTAGATGCGGGAATTTTTTCAGCCAGCCTGGGTAAAAAAGACTGGGATCAAAAAGCAATTTTTGGTGGTGTGCAATCTGTTGCACGCGCACCTGATGAATTTTTCAACGACTTCAGTCTTTTAGTCATCGATGAATGTCACCGCGTGGCCGAAGAAGGAGCAACTCAATATCAGGAAGTTATCAAAAAACTTCAAGATCGCAATCACGGCTTATGCGTACTGGGCTTAACGGCTACTCCGTACCGTTTAGGACTGGGGTGGATTTATGAGTACTCCGCAAATGGTGAAATAAAGACTGATAAAAAACGCTTCTTCAAACAGTGTGTATATGAATTGCCGTTGGCCTACATGATTAAGAACAAGTACCTAACAGTACCCGTAAAAGTCGACATCCCCGTTACGTGTTATGATTTTTCAGAACTCACAGACAAGGACCGCACCTATACAACGGCCGAAGTGGAAGAAATACTAAAGAGTCAAAAGCGTCTGACCCCTCTTATTATTAAAAATATCATCGATATTACCGAACGTTTTGACAGAAAGGGCGTTATGATTTTTAGCGCCTCCGTTCGCCACGCCGAAGAAATCATGTCGCATTTACCTAAAGGCGATGCGCGCGTCGTTCTGGGTGATACCGACATTAACGAACGCAATGAAATCGTAAACGACTTTAAAAAGAAAAAATTTAAATACCTGGTTAATGTATCAGTTTTGACGACGGGATTTGATGCCCCTCACGTGGATGTGATCGCAATACTACGACCAACAGAATCCAATGCGTTATATCAACAAATTATCGGTCGCGGTCTGCGTCTATCTAGCGACAAGAAAGATTGTTACGTCTTGGACTATACTGGAATGGGCCATGATATTTTTGCACCCGAAATTAATGACAAACGCCCCGCTAAAGATACCGTTCCTGTTCGAGTAACATGTCCAGTATGTGACTTTGTAAATAACTTTTGGGGTTACGCTGACGATGATGGCCAAGTGTACGAACATTTCGGTCGCAAATGCAAAGGCGCACGCCAAGATCCAAAGACGTATGAAATCATTCCATGTGGATTTAGATTCCGCTCAAAAATCTGCCCTAGCTGTGGATGTGAAAATGATATTACGGCTCGGGTTTGTGAAAACTGCGACGTTACACTGATTGATGCCGATGCCAAACTCAAACAAGCCAAACTGTCAAAAAATTCACATGTGCTGACACCAGAACGAATTACATTCGAAGAACGAACAGATAAAAATTCGCAGCCTTATTTGGAAATCAGATATTATGATTTTGATTCCAACTACGTCAGCGAGGCGCATTTTTTCAGTAACCCGTCTTCAATTAAGAAGTTTAATATTAACTTTTTACGTTCACACTTACGACGTCCCGAACTCGCAGTTGACCTAACATCACCTAAAGAAGTTATTCGCTTTCAAAAACTCTTCCGCCTGCCTTCGTTCGTTATCGCTCGAAAGCAGGATAAATTTTGGAAAATTACTGAAAAAGTGTTCGCAGAAGAATTGTAGAGCTACTTTATTTCTCGAGCAAATTCGACAAAGTGACCATCAATATCCAGCACCATAGCGTTTTCCCATCCCCACGGCTTAACCTCAGGTTCTGCCACGCCTTGCGCCCCCGCTTTAAGTGCCGATGCGTAGGCTGTGGCTACATTGTCTGCATAGAATGAAATCTGACTTCCAATTTGATGTCTCTGTGATGCTTTAGTGTAGTCACGTTTAACGATCTGACTAGCCAAACTGTGCCCACAGAATGCGAGCGTCACACTGCCTGTATCCATCTCGGCGTAATCACCACCCTCGTGAGTAAATTTATGTTTTAATCCAAAAGCACTTTTATAAAATTCAACGCTTTTACTGACATCGTTCACATACAAAATGGTATAAGTTAACTGCATAGTATCTCCTTTATTAGGGTACTATAATGTCGCTCATCTTTTAAGTATTGTACAGTTGGGACATCAAAGCTTTGGGTGATAACCCAGACACTTCTTTTACCGTATGATTTAAATCAGATTGGTCATAAAAGCCACATTCTAGAGCCACATTAGACAACGACTGCGTTTTGTGATTTTGAGTGTATTCCAAAAATTTGTTAAAACGCTTAATTTTTGAAAAATACCGAGGATCGTAGCCAAAATATTTCCTAAAGTTTCTAGAAAAATGACGGCGGGAAACACCCAATTCTTTAGAGAACAAATCCACACGTCCAAATTGAACTTGTGAATACTGCTGAATGAGCTTAGTTTTGTTTTTAAATTCAGCTTCATCAATGGACTTCAGGAGCTGATTCGTCACTAGTGTTTCAATACGATTAGAATTCGCAATCGGATCTTGCATCAAGTCTTCTATTTCCAATCTTTCAGAAAATAGCTGATCAATTTCTATCAATTGATTTTGGATATTATCGAACTTGAAAAACAGTGACATATAGCCTGGATTAAACCTCAAAGCCCAGTATTCCTTTGTTTCTGTCGTCGTCATCTGCGCAGTTTCGGTCATGACACCGCATAGAAATATTTTAGTCCCTGAAGACGTCGCCTTTATAATTATGTCCGACGTTCCATCCGGCAAAACAAACGTAGAGTCCTGAGCTGTCATCCGCGACAACCAAATGGCGTTGACAGAATCTTTTAAAACGTGATGACCAATCTTTTTTTCTAAATACATTTACTTTAGACGACCTTGCTCGGCAAATTTAACGGCGATTTGTGCAGCGACTCGAGCATTGTTTAACACAAGCTGAATATTGGTTTCTAAACTTTTACCGGCCGTTAGTTCTTTTACTTTGCCTAATAAATAGGGAGTTGAATCTTTACCCTTGATGCCCAAATGTTTCATTTCCTGAAGAGCATTGGCAATAACGAGTTCCATTTCTTTAAAGTCTAACGAATATTTCTGCGGCACCGGGTTCGCAATGACGACACCACCTTTTAAACCCATCGACCATTTGGCGTGTAAAATCGAGGCAACCTCGGCGGCTGAATCCACGCGGCTATCAACTTTAAAACCACTTTCGCGCGTATAAAATGCGGGAAGCTCCGCCGTTTGGTATCCCAGCACCGGTACACCTTTGGTTTCTAAATATTCCAATGTCAGAGCGATATCCAAAATAGATTTTGCGCCAGAACTAATCACAGCGACATTCGTTTGCGCGAGTTCCTCGAGGTCAGCAGAAATATCCATTGTGGTTTCAGCACCACGATGAACGCCACCAATTCCACCTGTCGCGAAAATAGAAATCCCGGCACGTTCTGCAATAATCATTGTGCTAGCGACCGTTGTCGCACCATCTTTATTTTGTGCCATGACGATGGGAATGTCTCGGCGACTGACTTTTGTAATTTGCGTCGCTTTCTTGGCAAAGCTTTCAATTTCAGTTTCTGACAAGCCAGCGCGAGGAAGTCCATTCACGATCGCAATCGTTGCCGGAATCGCGCCATTTTTTCTGACTTCACTTTCAACAGCTAATGCCATTTCGTAATTTTGAGGATATGGCATTCCATGAGAAATAATTGTCGATTCCAAGGCAACCACAGGAGCGCCGGATCGAATGGCTTTTTGTACGTCTTCAGTTAGTTGAATTTTTATGTTTGTCATGGGCCATGTTCATAGCACTGAAATTCAAGCAGGACAAAAAACATTTGCGGTCCCGAGCCCCCAGTCGTAAGTTAAACTATGATTATCGTTCATCACTTAGATCACTCCAGATCCAATCGCGTTTTATGGCTATTAGAAGAACTCGAACTACCTTATGAAATCAAAGTCTATAAGCGTAACCCTCAAACCATGCTGGCTCCAGCCGAATTAAAGCAGGTTCATCCACTAGGAAAATCACCTGTTATTGAAGACGGTGATACTAAGGTTGCTGAATCTGGCGCCATTATTACCTATCTATTGGAAACATATGGCAACGGACGAATGCAACCAGCCCGCGATTCACAGGACTGGCGAAATTTTCAATATTTCCTCCACTATGCGGAAGGCTCCCTAATGCCGGTACTTTTGTTAGGACTAGTTTTCAGCCGAATTTCTAAACCACCAGTACCATTTTTTATTCGACCATTTGCTCACATGATTGAAATTGGAATTCAAAAAAAATTGATCGGTCCCCAGTACAAATCCAATTCTGAGTTTTTAGAAAAACATCTAGCGTCCCAACCTTGGTTTGCGGGTCAAGACTTCACCGCCGCAGATATTCAAATGAGCTATCCTATTGAAGCCGGCGCATCCCGAAATGTGTTTAAAGATACACCTCATATTTTAAAGTGGTTAGAAACAATTCGATCCCGTCCAGCCTATCAGCGAGCGATCGCTCGTGGTGGCCCAGTCGCTTTTGATTAATGGTATCACTTTGCTTTGGCATTTGATCTGCAATAACTCCCTTCGGTGGGGGTTCAATGAAACTTTTTTCTATTATTGGTGTCATTTTATTTTTAACGCACGCACACGCAGACGATTTAGATCTTTTAAAACAATGTCAGGTTTCCTGCAATTCATCCTGTAGAACGCTAGCTTTGAAATTGAAACCAATAGTAGACGCGGCTGAAGGTTGCACAGGCGCTACAGAAATTACTCGTCGCTGCGACTATCATTTTAGTGGAACTCAAGCCCAAGTCTGTGCGGCCAATGCTTCAAGCATTGAGGTTGTAAATCGTTGTTACTATCATTTTGGTAATTCTGATCGTGGGGTTGAATGCGTATCCGCCGCCAATGTAGATGTCGTCAATCGTTGCTACTATCATTTCAGTAATTCAGATCGTGGTTCTGCCTGCGCTAGTCATGGCCGCAGCGTCGATGTTGTAAATCGCTGTTACTACCACTTCAGCAATTCTGATCGCGCAGCCGAATGTGCTGCGGGTCGATCCGTCGATATTGTTAATCGTTGTTATTATCACTTTAGTAATTCAGATGCGGGTTCCCGTTGTGCCGCTGCTGGAAAATCTGTTGATCATGTCAACGGATGCGTTCGCCAATACGGTTCAGGTCAATCTGGTCTAACCTGTATCGCTGGGCAATAATTTAATACAAAAAGGGCGAGTCACTCGCGTGCTCGCCTTCACTTTTAAATAGCTCTTAGGTTTCCCATTTTACCATCTTCATAGTCTTTCATCGCTTGCCAGATTTCATGGCTTGTATTCATAACAAATGGTCCATAACCGACAACGGGTTCATTTAACGGTTCGCCAATCAAAACTAAAATTTTAGCATCAGATGATGTGGCTAACGAAAACTCTTCGCCGACTCGATCTAGTACCGCCATTTCAGCAGCACCTACGTTTTCACCGTCGTTCAATGTTACATTTCCATCCAATACAAACACCAAGGTCGTAAAACCTTTTTGAACTTTGAATGTTTGCTTCGCGCCTTTGTTAAGACGAACATCCCAAGCATGGATTGGACTAAACGTGCTCGCTGGTCCTTTCACACCTTGAAACTCACCCGCTACGACACGAACAAATCCTGCGCCATCCGCTAATTCCACCTTAGGAATTTGCGCACGGCTCAGTCCCTGGTATTTAGGTTCCGCCATTTTGTATTTAGCGGGTAGATTCACCCACAACTGCACCATTTCAAATAGACCGCCGTTTTTAGAAAAGTCTGCGCTGTGCATTTCTTCGTGGACAAGTCCGGACGCCGCTGTCATCCACTGCACATCACCGGGTCCTATTTTACCACCGCCGCCATGTGAGTCTCTGTGTTCTACTTCGCCTGCATAAACAAATGTCACCGTTTCAAAACCACGGTGTGGGTGTTCACCAACACCGCGAATATGTTCTGATGGCGAAAATTTTGATGGTCCGCCATAGTCCATTAATAGAAACGGAGACGTATGTTCAGCAGTTTCCCGGTAAGAGAAAATAGAGCGCACGGGAAATCCATCACCCACCCAATGTGGGGTGTCGCCTCGCTGTGTGAACAAAAGTTTTTTCATATCAATCTCCGTTGTTAAAATTCATTACGCTTGTTTTACAAATTGCACATCTAAAGTGATGTTTACATCATCACCCACTAGCACTCCGCCCGCTTCCAAAGCCGCATTCCATGTTAAACCAAAATCTTTGCGTTTGATTTTAGTCGTTCCTGATACCGCCATTTTTGTGTTTCCCCAGGGATCTTTTAGTTCGTCTGAAGGTCGTTCCATTTCTAGAGTCACTTGTTTCGTTACTCCGTGGATGGTTAAATCGCCGACTACTTTTAAATCGTCTCCGGATTTTTCAACCTTCACTGATTTAAACAAAATCTGTGGGTATTTTTCGATATCAAAGAAGTCTGCACTTTTTAAATGCGCGTCTCTTTGTGGTTCACGCGTATTAATGCTGGCGGCTTCGATTGCGACTTCAATATTAGATTTTTCTGGTTGAGTCGCATCGTAAGTTAACTTACCGCTCATTTTCTCGAAACCGCCATGAACTTTGGCGATCATCATATGTTTAATACTGAACGTTGCGCTCGAGTGAGATGGGTCGATTTGATAGATGCTCATATAGTTCTCCTTGTTGTGTATGTTCACCGATGTACCCAATATATCGGAGAGTTTTATAGTTTATTAGATGGAATAATATAGAAATATATTTCATTGTATTGTATAATCAGTTTATATGGATTTAAACGAAGTTATGATTTTTATAAAGGTTGTTCAGGCGGGTAGTTTTACCCAAGCCGCCAAACAACTAGGTATGCCTAATTCCACGGTCAGCAGCAAAGTCTCATCTTTGGAAAAAAGATTAGGCACGACTTTGATTACTAGAACGACTCGGCGCCTGAATGTTACCCCAGCCGGACAGGCCTATTTTAAAAAATGTGTTCAGGGGCTGGAAGAAATTAAGTCTGGCGAAGATGAAATCGCCGCCAATCAAGGTGAACCGCAAGGGTTGCTGCGTATCACGGCGCCGGTTGAACTGGGTTCCTCGATTTTGCCATCTATTGTACAAAACTATATAACAAAATATCCTAAGGTAAGTATCGAAGTTATACTGACTGATCGCCGAGTAGAACTTCTAACTGAAACCGTGGATCTTGCGATTCGTGCCGGTGAGCTCAAAGACTCAACTCTCATTGGTAAAAAATTAGGCCACACAAACTTTCTTCTGTTTGCATCACCTAAATATTTAAAAGCGAAGAGCGAGCCATTGCATCCTCGTGAACTAAAAGATCACCAGTGTATACACTTTACTCCGATAGGATCAGAAGCCTGGAAACTGGCAGGTCCCAAAGGTTCCCTGATGGTTCCCGTTCCAAGTCGTATGAATATTAACGATTTAACAATGGTGAAAAATTTGACGATGTCAGGAATGGGCATTGCCCTAATGCCGTCTTTCTATTGCAAAAGTGAAATAGATTCTGGCAAACTAGTTCAAGTTTTACCGCAGTGGCAAACGGCCGCTAGCCCAATTCATTTTGTTTACCCGGCTCAAAAATTTGTAAGCTCAAAATTGAGCGCTTTTATATTGCTAGCCACTGAACCCATGAAAGCCGCACTAGGAGACTAATGAAAAACTTGATGTCGCTTCCTGAAATTAAAGGTCCCACTAAAATTCTAGTTGCTCTTGACTACTATGATGGTCCAATTAGCGGCTTTGTCGATATTAATAGTGAGCTTTACTATTTCGATTGGCACATGGAAGCATTAGAAAATGAAGACACGGCGAACGGTCCACGTATTTTCACTTTGAGAAAAGCCCCTACCGACGTTCAACCGAAACTACGCGCTTGGTGCAAACGCCATGAAGAACTGACTTCAGAATTAAGTCTGCTAAGAAATCCACATATTTTTCCCATATCCGATTGGCAAAAGGCGCAGCTGCCCTCACCTGACTATGTTGAAAAAATATTAACCCAGCATGATGAATCCATGCCGCAAATAGAAGATCTACCTATCACGGGATGGATGATAGAAGGCAGTTCTGAATTTGCAGCGATTCAAGTGATCCACATGACAAAAGAAGAGAGTGATTACTATCAAGCGTGGCAGATCGATGTGGCCTATGCGCTTCGTGCAGAAGATCAAAAACGTATCGATGAATTATTTAGCAAGCGTCCCGAAACAGTTGAGGAAAACTATATTTTTAAAGTTTATGTTGATGACGGCAATGGTTCTACCAGAGCGGTTCTGCGAGATCACAAAGGTCAACCACTACCATCTAATTTTTGGATGACATCTAAGCATAGCATTCAAGATTTAACTCACTTAAAATGACATCTATCACCAGCATCGGATGTCGCCGCGGCCGAGGCAAAACCTGAAGAAAGGATCACCGCTAGAATTAGATATAATGATTTCATGACTTTCTCCTATTTTAAAGTCGCGCAAAACGTTTTTGACGTGCCATCGCCAGAATGAGCTTTTAGTAAAGCATTGGCGCCTTCGCTGCAGTAGCTTGTAGTGTAGACAAGATTAGTTCCGCCGCCATTGCCGCGACCAACTACAATTAGTTTACGATCGCCGTTCTGTTCCACCTTTGGATTAAGATCTAAAGAGTAATAGAAATATTTTTTTGGATTAGCGACGTACATAGAAATTTTTCCATCTTCAAAGGTTGCTGATAAAGAGTCTTCGCCTTCAATTCTCATTTCACTGATGCCTGTTTTGTTTAACCAAACTTGGATATTTTTCGTGATTACGACCCGTAATTCACTATCATAACCGGTAATGAACGTTCCTGTTTTAATTACGGGAGCCGAAACTCCGACACTGCAAATGGCTGTTAATAAGATCGCTAACTTTTTCATAAAATCTCCTTTATGGGTTGATGAACGCAATCTAACTCATCGCATTAATCGCTTCCAGATCAATTTAGTACAAAAGTTTACAATTTATGTACTTTTTGTTCATTATTTTCTCTAAGTATCCGATTATAATTATATTATGAGTATTTTTAAGTATCAGAATTTTCGTAAATTCCTGCGTTCTATTCAAGATGAGTTACCCAATGGTGGCCGCGGAACAGTCACCCAGTGGGCGAAGGTCATTCGGGTTACACCGGCTCTAATGAGCCAGATTTTGATCGGAAATAAATCGATGAGTTTAGAAATGGTCGATCACTTATCGACCCATTTACAGCTATCGGAAAAAGAAAAAGACTATTTCGTATTGTTAGTTGAGTTTGATCGCGCGGGCACAAAATCTTTGAAGGATTATTTCCTGAAAAAGATAGTTCATATGCAAGATGAATCACGCTATTTGAAAAATCAAATTCAAGACATCACTGAACTATCTGCGGAAGTAAAAGCGATTTACTATTCGCAGTGGATTTACGCCGGCATTAGAAATTTAGTCGCGTGTTCAAAGATCGCCAATATCGATACCATCACCGAGGAATTAAATCTTCCACGTGAAACTGTAGCAAATGTGATCGATTTCCTAGTGAAACATCAGCTAATTATCCCTGCAAAACAGGGCTGGGCGCCAGGTCCACAGAGTACATTCGTTCCAGCTGATTCACCGTTAGTTTACAAGCATCACCAGAACTGGCGACTGAAAGGTATTCAGCAAATGGACCTGCGATCAAAAGAGGATTTGTTTTATTCCTCTCCTATGTCCCTTTCTGAAGATCTGGCAAAAGATCTTCGCAGTCGAATCGTTAAAGTCATTCAAGACTTTCAAAAAGACATTGGGCCTTCGGAATCTCAAGTGGTTCGCTGTCTTAATATCGATTGGTTTGAATACTAGGTTCTGGCCACTCCCTTGCAATTCAAATCTGTATGATCAGAGCCATCTGTAAACTATTGATTTTAATAGCGTTCGCCGCGAATTGCGTCTATTTTTTAGTCGCCTGTCAGCCTAAGAAAGGGACTCAAACGTCAGATACCCATGGCCCGGTCGTCGCCCCCGTTCCAGACATGCCTGATTCCAAGGGTACTTCGGATCAAGGTGGCGGTGGAAATTTAATTAATGGTAAACCACTGGATTTCTACAAAACAGACATCACAGAATTACCCGAGTACATCAAGTACATCAAACCTATCGATGAAAAGTTAAATGATATTCGTGACGATAATCAAGCCGACAATGGCGTTATGTATTTAGAAACATCGGCCAAACGCAAAACGTGGTACTTGGTGCCAGTTAAGCTAGATACTCTTGAAGCCGCACGCATCGGGACCAATTTCAAATCGGATCAAGGTGCTTACCAAACAGAAAAAGAAATCTTCATATCAGATTTAATTTACAAAGATCTAGATGAGGAACACAAAGCTCAACTACTGCTGCATGAAATCATAATGGCTTTTTATTTAGTGAAATACGAAGACGGAAAGTTCTATTGCGAAGCTTTCAAAAAAGCTAACGTACGCGAAGGATGCCTCAGCGGTTTTTCCGATACTGGCAGTAAAGATGAGTTTAAACCTGCACAGAAAAAAGGTAAATTTCTTGAAGCTGATGAGTACGAAAGCATTCGCCACGTAACTGAATGGCTCTATACACAATACAAAAATCTGACGATGCTAAAATTTGAGGAAAAAATGGTCGAAAAGAAATTTGATCCTCGCGTCTTTAACTCACGTAATGTGATTGATCGCCAGAAAAATGAACCCATTGAATTACCGATCAAAGATTTCCTGAAGATTTTGGAAACCCAGCGCCTAAAGAATCAATCCCCAACCTTTTGTGGATTCGATTTTTCTTTGAAAACCGCAGTTTCAAAGCGTAGATGCAATATTACTTATGCAATCGAAGGAGAAGTTTTGAATATGTCGGTGCAAACCGATGACGGCAAAACGGAAGCAATCCCACTGCGACTGCCCTATCAAATGCGAAATACTAAAGGTGAACCTAGCCCAATCCTAAATGTAGCTAAAGTCGGTTTTAAAAATGGGCTTGTCTTGTATAATATCACACTCCGTGAAAACGAATTTCCAAATCATGGCCAAGTCGTTAGAAACGTTCTTTTCTGGATGAAAAAAATTACTTCGACAGAATACGAAATCGCAGCCATTCGCATCAAGAAAATTGTTTGGGTCAGAGATGGCGATAACGACAATTCACTCCGCGGTGAAGACGTCACAATACCGCCCGCAGAGGACACGTTCAATCTTATATACAGCGATAAAGAAACCGATATTTCTATTTATGATTTAAACTAGTGCTTGTGATCTGACTCATTCATTTTTTGCAGAACGGTCGTAATGGTTTCCGCATCGAAACCGGCTTTCTTCAAAATGGACTTTGCTTTACCGAAATCATCGGAATCAACGGCTTCAAAAAAATCATCTAGTTTACCTATCTGAGCTAGCTTTTCTAAGACCAGTGTACCTTCAAAATGACTTTCGTCCATGTTTACCCCTTTTAAAGACGTTACCCTATAAATTGTAGATGAACAACTTGTCACCGACCCTGAGCTTTGGAAAAATATTTCTATGTGTTATTCCGCGATGATCGAAGCCGATTTAAGAGAGTTAGAAAAACTGTTCCGAGTTAAAATCGACTGGAGCAGTTTCGATGAAGCCTACAAAATTAGGAATGACTATTCGCAGGCGATGATACCGTCAGGATTAGATTCCTACATTATCCAAAATGCAGAAACGCCAACCCAGAAACGTTTGGCTAAAATGGCGAAAGAACATTACAAAGCCGAAATCGAAAAATTTTCCTCCAAGCTAAAGAAGTACGAACAGGATGTAAAAGATTTCGAAGCCAAACTTAAAAGCGGATCGAAAGTAAAAGACCTCGCCGAAAAATTAGAAAAACGCCGCGCCACCGTCGAATGGCACAAAGAGAAAATCGCCTATTACGAAAAAATCGAAGAAACCGGTGCGCCCCGCGTTTTTCCTAACTTCTATGCTCCTGTTATTGTCAGAGACGGCAAAGAAGACGCCCTTCGATTGATGCGCTATCATATTTGCCCTAAGAACGGTAAAGAACTAAACGCATTTAAGTATAATCTATTTAATGCACGCAGAGATCGACTTCTTGATTCACGTACTTGGAAACCAATTTTTGGAAAACAACATGGAATATTTCCCTTCTATCGTTTCTACGAAAGCGTTGCCGGAGAAAATGGTGAAAGCAAAATCATCTACTTTGAACCTAAAGATGAAACGATCATGTGGTCTGCCGCTATCTTTGAAGAAGCAAAAATCGAATCGGGATTATTAAGGTCATTTGCGGCTGTTACTGACGAGCCTCCACCTGAAGTGGCGGCCGCAGGCCACGACCGTTGCCCTATCTTTCTGGCAAAAGACGACTTTGGAACGTGGCTTGAGCCAAAGGAGACCTCGAAAGAAGACCTTGTGGCACTATTAGATCATAAAGTGCCCACCTATTTTCAGCACAAAGCGGCCTAATGCCTGTATTGGTGGGCCGTATTAAATTATTTAGCGAAGTTCGCTTCAACAAATTTCCAGTTAACTAGCTTCCAAAAAGCCGCTAGAAAATCAGGGCGCTTGTTGCGGTAATCGATGTAGTAGGCATGCTCCCAAACGTCACATGTTAACAAAGGTTTTTTTCCATCTGTCATTGGATTTCCGGCATTTGAGGTCGAAACAATTTCAAGTTTGCCCTCTTTGTTTTTAACTAGCCATCCCCAGCCCGCACCGAATTGTTTAATCGATACGTCTGCAAATTTATCTTTAAACGCTTCGAATGAACCGAAATCACGGATGATCGCCTCAGCGACCGGACCCGTTGGCTGCGCGCTACCATTTGGAGTCAGGCAATTCCAAAAGAATGTATGATTCCATACTTGAGCCGCATTGTTAAAAATACCGCCCGAAGATTTTAAAACAATTGTTTCCAAATCTTTACCTTCGAATTCAGTTCCAGGAACAAGTTTATTTAAGTTATCCACATACGTTTTATGATGTTTATCGTGATGATACTCTAAAGTTTCTTTAGACATATGGGGAGCTAGAGCATCATGTGGATATGGTAGTGGAGGAAGTTCAAAAGACATTGTGTCTCCTTTCAAGTTAATATGTGAGCTAATCACATAGATCTATTCTAAAACCTCAAGTTAAATTGAGGTCAAGAGGGTTTAAGGAAAAATGTCCACTTTAGGCATATTCGCACTAGACGCGTCTAATTTTTTAAGCTACTTCGTCCTTATTCAAAACCTCAAAAAGGATAAGTCTATGAAGTTATTTTCTTTTGTTAGCTCGTTTTTAATGGCAGCATCGGCGTTCGCAATTGGAACTTACGATGGTGAAGTATTCGCTCACCGATGTGGTCCAAACACAATTGCTAGCACACATCGCGAGCTACCAACGGTATGCGAAGTTTCTGTTATGAAACATTCTAAAGGTTATAAAAGTGGATTAGTTGCCTATTATTATTCGGCTGGCAAAGTGACTGGTTATTTCTACGAAGCAACGTCTCTTGCCAACTGCCTGCCTGTTAACGGTTCTAGCCAATGCTCTCGACAGTATACTTTAGTAGCTAACGTTTTAGGTAGCCAATTACTTTGGGGCGTTTCACAGAGCGAAAAAATTGATGTCATCACGAACGAGCGCGGCAATCATAAATCTTTATCCGCAACATTTGTCGGAACAAAATTTTTCACACAAAACCTAGAGTACATCGTTCCAAGCCCTTAATCCCTATTTATTGCCGTCTAGAGCTGGTTTTTGACATTTCTTAAAAATTATTTTTACACGGCTATGTAGATGATATGTATCAGCTAAACTGATATCTAGGCGTTCCGAATGTAATTCTAGGGAAATAAGCTTAGGGAAATACTGTTAAGAGTGTTATACTGATGCTCAGTTCAATAGCTACTTCAGAGTTCATGTCCATAGTGTTCATTTCTCCTAAGTACGCACTCAAGCCTTAGGAGGTCTTATGAGTAAAAAACTATACGTTGGTAATTTATCTTTTTCTGTTGATGATCAAACATTAGCAGACGCATTTTCACAATATGGAACAGTTGCTTCTGCAAAAGTAATCACTGATCGTGATACTGGTCGCAGCAAAGGTTTCGCATTTGTTGAAATGTCTACAGTTGACGAAGCTCAAACTTCAATCAGCAAATTAAACGGCTCTCAATTTGAAGGTCGCGCAATGAATGTAAGCGAAGCTAAACCACAAGCTCCACGCGAAGGCGGCGGACGCGGTCGTTACTAAGCTTTAGTAATTTTTTAAGTTTATAAGATTTTGGAACCGATCCGAAAGGATCGGTTTTTTATTTTCCGAAAGGTTCTCGTGAGTATCCAAGTCATCTCATTCAAATGCGTCCTAAAAAATAAGATCGGTACTATCATTAGCTCAACGTTCAATCGTGATGTACTAACTGCAGGACAAAACGATGCCACGGTTATGCTATCGGGTCTCACTAAAGGTTTACAAAATATCTCTAAAGGCGAAAAACGATCAATATCTCTGTCGGCGGAAGAGGCCTATGGATTATATGATCCAAAGAAAGTGGTTTTCTTTCCGCGCAAAAAGCTTTCTGGCACGACTAAAAAAGGTGAAGTCATCACCATCCTTAGTAAAAGCGGAATTTCCCGATCGTATCGAGTCTTAGAGTTACATTCTGATTTTGTCAGTCTTGACGGCAATCACCCGTTAGCAGGACAAGACCTCATTTTTGAAATCGAGGCTCTGGACGCGCGTGATGCCACGGACGAAGAAATTAGTGAATCGCAAAATATAGTTGCGACTCAAACTCTGCATTAAGCATCACTAAATAAGTCTTAGTATACTAACTTCATGGCGGCACGAACATCTTCGACCTTTTTCGCTGCCACCGCACGAGCATCGCGAGTGCCATCCTCTAGGATCTTTCTCACATAACCTAAATCGGATTGATACTGCTGACGACGTGTACGCATCGGCGCAATTAAAGCATCCAGAATTTCAATCAGTCTTTTTTTCAACACACCATCACCCAAACCACCACGACGGTAGTGTTCTTTTAATTGATTTACTTCTTCCACGTTGGGATCAAAGAAATCAAGGAACATGAAAACTACGTTGCCTTCGACTTGTCCTGGATCACTGACCTTTAAGTGATTAGGATCGGTGAACATTAGATTTACCTTTTTCTTGATATCATCGGAAGAATCCCCAAGAAAAATAGCATTACCCAAAGATTTACTCATTTTAGTTTTACCATCGATACCTGGTAAACGCCCAATTTTGCCAATAATGGATTTAACTTCTTTTAGCGTGTTACCGCCATAGATGTGATTGAATCGTCGTGCGATTTCATTCGTTTGTTCGATCATCGGGCTTTGATCTTCACCCACAGGGACGGCGTCGGCGTGAAAGGCCAGGATGTCTGCCGCCTGGCTGATTGGATAGCAAAAGAAACCAACAGGTAGCGATTCATCAAAACCTTTTTGTTTGATCTCTTCTTTGATGGTCGGATTACGTTGCAGGCGAGCCACCGTAACTAAATTCATAAAGTATGAAGTGAGTTCATACAGTTCATGGACTTGTGATTGGATAAAAAATGTATTCAATTGGGGATCTAAACCAACCGCTAAATAATCCAGAGCCACTTGAATCACATTGTCGCGAACCATTTCGGCCTTATCGAAATTATCTGTTAAGGCTTGCGTATCAGCGATGATCAAAAATTGTTTGTAATCATTTTGGAAAGCGACACGATTTTTCAATGAGCCGACATAATGTCCTAAATGCAAGGCTCCTGTGGGACGGTCACCGGTTAAAATAATAGGTTTCATAAACTACTCCGCAATCGATTCTATACTATTGTGAAAGAAAATCCAAACCGCCAGTAATAGCCGCTACCTGCGCATCCACGCAATTCTCTGCCGTGACTTTAGGACTATCGGGATAAACTTCAGTCGTTGTTGTATACTCGGCATTAGAAAAGCCCGTGCATAGAAAAAGCTTTTTTACTGGATAATTAACTACGCCTTCTTGTTCTAATTTTTCGCCGATAATATGACCATGTTCATCTGCCGGAGCAATATGAGTTACTTTTTTCACCGATTGAATAATAGCTTTCTGAAACTCAGGGCGAGGATTCGCACTATCACCCACTAAATAAAAACCGTCTGGAATTTCAGACCAAGGATCTTCGGGCTTACCGTCACGCAAAGCCTTAGCCGGGCGAAAAATTGTATTGTCGGTGTCCGTCGTTTCATGCAGGTCAAAATGCGCATATACATTGTTCGTGTAGGGCTGCATCGCTTTTAAAAAGAGTTCGCACTCTTCGGCTGGACTATCACTAGTAAATGAACGATTAGGATCAATCGCTTTTGGATTCCAGCGATTGATTGTTTCATAGGCCCACGGACTAATACATGGCGCGCAGATGATATTAAACTTATCCGCGTATTTTAAAGCTTCACGTTCCATAAATGCGATAGCGCCATGGACACCACTGGTTTCATAACCATGAACACCACCAGTGATGACGATCGTTTTCTTTTTTGGATTAAAATTTTTAGTTTTAACTAGAAATAAAGGATAGTGGCTTGGATTTAAGGACAAAGTTCCGTACTGAACCACATCGTACGACATTTTTAGTCTTTCGATTTTAGTTACGACGTCTTTTAAATACGAACGTCTAATCGGTTGTTGTTTAAACCAAGTTTCTTTTTCTGCTAATCCCCAAGGGGTTGCCGTTGCCATGTAAAATCCTTCGCTATAGGTTAGCGATCGTTAAGTCCTTTGCCATTTAAAATCTGAGGCGCATATTTTTTAATTCGCGCTTCACGAGTCGCCGATTGTTTAGCACCGTTAATTACTAGTAAATACGCCCGTTGACGTCCCGGTGTCAAAGCTGTGAATGCTTTTTTAAAGCGGGTTGTTTGGTAAATGCTGTTTTCAGTTCCTTTGGGATTTCGGCTGGCTTTTTATTAAACTCTACTTTTTCGCCGGTCCGTTCTAGCGCAATGGCTTCTTTGATATAGGCCTTGATAGTGGCGGCTTGTTTAGTGATCTCGGCAGTTGAAGTAAATTCAAATCTCTTCGCGGCCTGGGAATTAGGTCCCACTTCTTTTAGAACTTTTTTAGGATCTTTAAGCAAAGTCCCTTTAAAAAACATCAAGGCTACGAACGCTTTAAATGGCTGAATGATAACGATGTTGCCATCATTTTGGCTAAAACAGGGCTGACGCCATTTCAGGCTTTCCTCGAGTTTAGTAGATAGAATGATTGAACGAAGTTTAGTCATTTCTGCATTCCATTGTTTAGATTGATCTATAAACCTTTCAACATCGCTACCCATGCGGACTCCCTTAAATTTGGTACACTGATTTCACTATTTATTTCAGGGACTGTAAATAGGTGTTTCATCCTAAACCAAAGAATTTGTCTCGAATGTCGGACTCCCGTATTACCCAAATAGGTTTAAATTACAGATAAGCTCTAACTTCACTGGTATTCAGATTGCCTAGGTAACTATTCGGAACTACCACCGATTTAGCGAGAGACCTTTATGCTTAATCTATTTAAAATTAAATTTGGGAAATCAATGATTGTTAGTTTTACGATCCAGCAGGTGCTGGTCGCGGCTAGTTCTTGGGTACTGGTAAATTTTATTCACCAAACGGCAGCGTTAAAGAATTTTCAGATTTCAAATATCATAGTTCTTATTTTAGTTGCGATTTCACCCTACATTCCAGGATTTATAGCAAATTACTTTTACAATTTGTGGGTCGTGTTTGCGAGGACCGACAATACTCACCGATTTATTAAGCTGATAGATGGACAAAAAAATTGGGTTTTTGATTCAAAAAAACGAGATGAAGTATTTGCGCTTCAAAGAGAAAACGCATCGTTAATCGATGAAACTAGTCGTTTTTTCTATCTTAATTTTCCTGTCATTTTGAATTTGATATTTAATTCTGTCGCTATTGGTTTTTTGCTTGGGACTGATATTACCCTGGGAATGTTGGGCGGCCTAGCTGTTTCATCACTACAATTTTTTCTTATTCCTCGTTTTACTCAAAAAATTCAAAAGGAAAAACAAGAAACTCAATATGAATCAGAAAAACGATTTTTGGGTTTCTGGCAGGTAGTTACTCTTCAGAATCAACCCTTCCATAAAAACGCAAATCGGGAAATTTCCGATTGTTTGCAAAAGACAGAAGGGCTCTCGTTTCAAATCTATAAATTTGAAGCCTTTACCAACACTCTTGTTCTATTCCTGTCTTTTCTCCCTATTACCGCTATCTTACTTTTTAAATTTAACGACAATCAACTTGATCAAGTTTTTCTAATGTCTTTAGGTGTTTTATTCCCGCGTATTTTGCAAATATTTAATATGAGTTCAAATTTGATTATTGCTGGTCAGTCTCTGCAAGCACTAAGAATAAAATGGATATCATTTCAAGAGCGTTTTTTGGCTCTAAAAGATTTAGAAAGCCATGTAATGAACGCGTCCACCAAACACATTTCAATTATTGAGACCAATACTAATACCGAGGTTTCACTAGAAACAGCGTTAAACGAAAAAAAACATGGGCGGTTCCTACTTAAAGGCCCAAACGGCAGCGGAAAATCCACCCTGTGCCTTAAATTGAAAGCAGAATACGAAAACGTATTTTATCTACCTGCCAAGTTCGAAAATCCCGCGCTAAATCTGAAGGGCTCAACCGGAGAGGTAAAACTAGCAGAATTAAGTTGGCTCCACAAGCATAGAGCCGATTATTCGATGATCATACTTGATGAATGGGACGCAAATCTGGATGCTCATGCTACCACGAAGGGCGACTCCCTGATTCAAGAGATCGCCCAGAACTGCCTAGTTTTTGAAGTTCGTCATAAGGAAGCTCGTATAAAACTACTTTCTTAAGCTAATTCCTAATCACCACGTTCCCGCGCTTATGACGACTTTCCACAAGTAAATGGGCTTGGGCGATTTCGTCGAGTGGGAATTCTTTAGCGATAATGGCTCGAAATTTTCCAGATTCGGTTAGGCTTACGATTTCGGCTAGCATTTCCTTTGATTCGCTAGTGACTCCGCATAGAATTTTACGATTTGAAAATAGGTTTCGCACTACGGCTTCCAGCATTTGACTGATGCCTGCTGCAATTAAAACTAGTTTTCCTTTTTCTGCGAGGGCACTCAGGAAATGAGATATCTTTAGTTCGCCTACGATATCGAAAATCACGTCGTATTTTTCATTCTGATCCCAAAACTTCGTCTTTGTATAGTCAATGACCCGATCTGCGCCCAACGATTTAACAAAATCAGCATTCTGCGTCCCGCACACTGCGGTTACATGAGCCCCTAGAATCTTGGCTATCTGAATAGCGGCCACACCCACCGCGCCAGACGCTCCGTTGATTAAAACCTTGTCTCCTGAGCCAACCTTTGCCTTGTACTTCAAAAAATCTAAAGCTGTAATGCCTCCGAAGGGTAAGCTTGCAACATCTTCAAATTTCAATGAAGACGGCTTTTTAGTTAGAACGCCATCTTCAGAAATTTTCGCAAATTCAGCATGTGCCCCATATTTTGCGCCTGTAGCAGCAACGACGTCGTCGCCTATTTTGAAACGGGTTACACTGTCGCCTATAGCGACGACTCTACCGGCGAACTCAGTTCCAAAAATGGGTTGCTTAGGCGACTTAAAACCAAAAAACAGTCTCGCTAAAAATTTCATTCCATCTGGCATCTGCAATGTGCGAATGCGCCAATCAGCAGTTTGTACGGACGAGCCAAACACTTGAACCAAAATATCCTTTTTTCCTAAAATCGGTGTTGGGGCGTCGACAATTTTTAGATTCTCGACGCCACCATATTGGATGCAATAAACAGCTCTCATGAAGATATCTCCTTGGATTTATTTTTTTCATCTTTATATTTTTTCTCGATTCCATCTAAAATTACGTCAAGGCCATATTCAAATTCAGCTGCGAATGAGTAACCGGGTTTCGTATAGTAGTTAGTCAGAATTTCAATCATGTGGGGAAGCGTATCAGGTGATAGATCGGAAAAAATTGAATCCGACATTTCTGAAACGTCTTTAGAATCACTGACTGGCAGACTACGTTCCTGGACCGCAAATCCATATACATAACTATCGAGCAAAACATACGCGTGTGCCGTCAGCGCATATGAAAATCCACTTTTTAAAAAAAGACCTAACATCTGATCGTGATGCATTAGCGTTTTAAGTCCCGGATTACGTCGCGATTCCAGTAAACCAACCGCCCAAGGATTTTGCTTAAGTACGTTCCTTAGGGAATGGCATCGCTGCCGCAGACTTTGTTTCCAATCTGATGGATCGGCATTCCACTCGATCAATGCGAATGCATGATCCACAAGAGCATTTAATATCTCGTCTTTATTTTTGAAATGATGATACAGCGACATCGCTTCAATTTTTAGTTTGCTCGCAAGCCTACGCATGCTTAACGAGTCTAAACCGTCTTTATTGGCCAACTGAATGGCGGCCATTACAATCTTCTCTTTTTTGAGAGCCATGCTAAATAATCCTTTAAAATCAATACAATAGACACATATTTGACTACCTTACATAGTAAGGTTATACTTACAGTGTAAGGTTAGTCAAATAGTAACTACACAACGCATACAAACGAGGTCAAAATGAAACATGCCTATCTGATGCTTTTGGTTTTTATCCTGCCTTTAACAAGTCCTGCAGTGACTGGATACAATGGAATCAATTTGTCTATAGGTGCCTATCATGGGTCCACTACAAGTCACGACAGAGAAACAAACATTTCGACGTCAAACAAAAGTACGAATCTAACATTTGGATTAGGAACGACTCATTCCGAGGGAATATATCTGGGAACCATTTATGATTTAAATTTAAAAAATGATGGCAATGGAAATTTACAAGACTATAACCTTGGCGTTAGCTTGGGTTTCACTGACAAGGGCTGCTACATTGTTTATCATCATTTCTTCAAATCAGAATACCAACTCGATTCAACGACCAAATATCACGGTGTGGGAATGGGTTTTGACATGGGCTATCAGGCAAGCCTGGGCGCCGGTTTTTCTCTAGGCGCACAGTTTTCATACAAAAAATTAAACTTCAAAGACAAGATCGTAAATTCTGAAAAAATCGGTGCCGATTATTATCGTGAAAATATTTTGCCGTCATTGGTTTTTGGTTTTTCGTTTTAAACAAAATTCCACCCCATTTTCTGGAAGGGGCGAATCTTAATCGCCCTTAGCCCTCGCGTACTTGAAAGCGATTTTGCATAATTGGTGCCGACATTTCTATAAACATTTTCACTGCCGGTTGAACATACGTCTGTGCTGGATATACAAAATGAATGGGACTTACATCGGATCGCCAGTCTTTTAGTACCTGAACTAGTCTTCCAGATTTTACATCTGACTCACACAGGAACGACGGAATCAAAGCCATACCCTCCCCCAGCAAGGCAAAATCGCGCACCAAATTAATATCATTTACCACAACTCGATTTGGCAAAGAAACCGTCACCGATTTTTTTGAACTTTTCAATTTCCAGCCAGGCGTTGATACCGGGCTGAATACGATGCAACGATGGTCGTTTAAGTCTACTGGAACGTTCGGAGTCCTATGGGACTTCAAATACTTTGGCGAAGCGTAGACACTGAATACAACTTCACCCACCTTTTTAGCGATCAATGACGAGTCTTTTAATTCACCTACCCTGATCGCCAAATCGACTTGTTCCTCAAGAAAATCAACAAATCTATCTATCAACAGAATTTCAACATCAACCTCCGGGTATTTTTTTAAAAAATTACAGGTCAACGCCGTCAGAATCTGACCGCCAATATCGACCGGAGCCGTAATTCTGAGTTTCCCGTGGGGTTGAGCATTTTCCGATCTAATTTCCCCTTCGGCCTTTAATATTTCTTCAATACCTTTAGTCGCACGTTGATAAAAATGCGCTCCATCCTGAGTCAGTTGCAATTTTCGGGTTGATCGTTTCAATAACGATGTTCCTAATCGCTTTTCTAGATTCGAGACCTTGGTGCTGACAGTCGATTTAGGCATATCCAAGGCTCTGGCAGCACCGATAAAACTGCCCTTCTGCACAACCCGTATAAAAATGGCAACGTCGTTAAAATCCATAGTATAATTGTTCAATACATTGAACAGTAAGTCCATATAATACCATCTATTAAACCTAATAAACTTCCGATAATATATCTATATGGCTTCGATAAAAATGAACCGACGTACAACACTGCTTTCACTGGGTGCGGCTTCCGTTGGACTTATAACCACGAGGTTTTTTATGATGAACAAACTCTTAGACGGATCCTCTACGGAACGAATGCCCGTAATTTTCATTGGCCACGGTTCGCCTATGAACGCGATTGATACAAATCCCTATACGAAAACTTTAAACAAACTAGGTGCGGAGCTCCCAAAACCAAAAGCTATTCTTGTCGTATCAGCACACTGGATTACGAGTGGCACTTGGGTCACCGAAGCGACTAAGCCAAAAACTATTCATGACTTCGGTGGTTTCCCGCAGGCGTTGTTTGATGTTCAATACCCAGCACCCGGCAGTCCCGAAATTGCAAAATTAGTTCAAGATTCAATTTCAAATCCTAAAGTACATGGCGATCAAAGCCAATGGGGATTAGATCACGGAACTTGGTCAGTGTTGCGACACATGTATCCTTTAGCCGACATTCCCGTGTTGCAATTAAGTATTGATATGCGACAGCCCGCTGACTATCACATGAATATTGGGCAACAACTGTCAAAATTGCGCGACAAGGGCGTTTTGATTTTGGGAAGCGGCAATCTGGTTCATAACTTGCGACAAATTCGCTGGGAACCAGATTCAAAACCATTTGAATGGGCTGTTGAGTTTGACGAGTGGATAAAAAATAAACTTGTCGACGGTGATTTTAATTCCGCCGTTAAAGATTTTCATACCACAACTGCGGGCAAAATGAGTGTGCCAACGTTAGATCACTATCTACCCTTGCACTATATTTTAGGAGCTTCAGACAAAAAAGATCAACTGAAGTTTGAATATGAAGAAATGCAAAATGGATCGATCTCTATGCGCAGTTTTAGCTTAGGCAGAGTCTAAATTATAAAACGAAACTGGCTAACCGGACTAGTTCCCGACCGGCGCGATTAGAAAGAACTTCTTTTCTATAAGCTGCGAAAATTTTATCTTCAAAAATAGGTAATTTTGAATCGCAGGGAACTAAGTCCGCACCATCGGCTTTAGCGACTCGTTCTGGCAAAATTCCAATCCCTTGTCCGCTGAGGGTAAGCGTGCGAATTAATTCTAAGCTAGTGCTATTTATTAATTTCCAATCTCTAAACTCTTTCGAATGCGTTTTTCCCAAAATTTCTTGTATCTGGAT
>ERZ761610.175-NODE-175-length-59354-cov-118.095077_pt1 | contig 59354 bp, 47 predicted proteins | sample MGYA00512164_ERZ761610 | MGnify/ENA primary metagenome ERZ761610 (study PRJEB28899, sample SAMN02850038) | bioreactor sludge metagenome | biome: EBPR Sludge; feature: EBPR Bioreactor; material: flocular biomat | place: Australia: Thorneside Wastwater Treatment...
CCAAATATTCAGGACAAAAAAATTCAACAGCTATGTCAACGTACGATCAACTCATTGAAAAAGGCAGAGCCGAGGGCATTGAAAAAGGCATTGAAAAAGGCATTGAAAAAGGCATTGAAAAAGGCAAAATCGAAGTAGCACTCAATGCGTTTGCCAATGGGCTTTCTATTCAATTGATTGCCAACATCACCGAGATGGAAGAAGCTGAAGTAACCCGGATTTTGAAAGAACACGGCATGATGTAATGCCTCCGGTTTATCAGGTTTTACTGACCTAACCCTTCCAATAAGGCCCGCGCCACGTCCTCAGGCGTATCCACTCCGATGGTTTCAAACGGCGTCACGGAGACGGCAATGGAATAGCCTGCATCTAACCAGCGCAATTGCTCCAGCGATTCTGCCCGCTCATGGGCGCTCATGGGCAAGTGGGTCAGTTCCGACAACACTTCCCTCCGAAAAGCATAAAGCCCGATGTGTTTGTAAAAATCAATGTCCCCCGGCCACTCCGCTTCGGGTATGCCGCGCAGATATGGAATGGGGCTGCGACTGAAATACAGTGCCCGCCCGCGCTCGTTGAAGACTACTTTTACTACATTGGGATTGAAAACATCTTCGCGGCGGTCCATTTTTTTGGCTAAAGTGGCAATGCCCGCATCGGAAGAATGGAGCAGCGGCTCCAAAGCTGCTTCTATCTGCTCAGGCCGGATGAAGGGTTCATCGCCCTGAATGTTCACCACAATGTCAAACCCCGACAAGGCCTCTGCCACTTCTGCACAGCGGTCGGTACCCGATGCGTGATCGCTGCGCGTCATCACAGCCTGCCCGCCAAAATCGAGTACATGCCGCAGAATGCGCTCATCGTCGGTAGCCACCACAACTTCTTGAATACAAGTAGTTTGGCGCACTTGCCGATACACCCGCTCAATGAGCGACTGCCCCCCGATGTCGGCCAATGGTTTGCCCGGAAAGCGCGTGGAAGCATATCTGGCAGGAATGATGCCGGCTATTTTCATGCGTACAAATTTTACTCGTGCAAATCGTAGCTCCAGGAAATGGTGGCCACTTTTTCCACCATGCGCGTCACGGAGCAGTATTTTTCCATCGAAAGCTGGATGGCGCGCTCGGCTTTGGCAGCATCTAAGGGGCCGTACAGGTCGTAGTGTACATGTATGGTTTTGAATACTTCGGGAATGGCGCCTTCTTCGCGCTCGCCGGTTACAGACACTTTGATGTCGCGCAATTCCTGGCGCTTTTTCTTCATAATGAGGATGACATCTATGGAGCTGCAAGCCCCCAAGGCTGAGAGTAGCATCTGCATGGGGCGCATGCCTTTGCCGGTGCCGCCGATGGCCGGGGAAGCGTCGGTTTCAACGGTATTGCCGTCTTCGTTGACAGCCTGAAGGTGGTAGTCGCCACTGAGACGACGCAATTCGATTTTCATAAGGTAATTTTCCACAAAGATAGCGATTAAGCCTTTACTTTGCTTTGTGAACCAGATCACAATAGGCCTGATTTTCCTCGGATGCGCAGCCGCTGCTGGTTATGCGTTGCTCTGTTTTTGGGTTGTTCGCAACTGGCGCAGACTGCCCGAATGGACGGTGCCGGAGGCGTTTGTTCCGCACACTTCGGTCAGCGTGGTCATTCCGGCCCGCAATGAAGCCGCCGGCATTGAAGCCTGTCTGCGCTCGGTTTTTCAGCAAAACTACCCCCCGCATTTGCTCGAAATCATCGTAGTGGACGATCACTCCGAAGACGATACAGTTGCCATAGTGGGAAGTCTGAATTTGCCCAACCTGCGCCTGCTCCGTCTAGCCGATTTTGTGCAGCCCGGCGCTACTACCTCCTTCAAAAAAAAGGCCATCAAAACAGCCATAGCTCATGCTCGCGGCGAACTGATCGTCACCACCGACGCCGACTGCACCGCCCCGCCCGACTGGCTGCCTGCCATCGTCTCGCTGTACGAACAACGCCGCCCGAAAGCCATTCTCGCATCGGTGGGACTGGCCCCGGCAGCCAACAAAATGGAGCGGTTTCAGGCATTGGACATGGCCGGGCTGATGCTTTGTTCCGGCGCAATCGCGCATCGCGGGATGCCTCTGCTGGCCAACGGCGCCAATCTGGCTTACGCCAAAACTGCCTTTGAAGCGGTGCAGGGTTTCGACGGCATTGACCACCTCGCTTCCGGCGACGACCTGATGTTGGTACACAAAATAGCCGCCGCTTTTCCGGGGCAGGTATTGTTTTTAAAACACCAGAGCAGCACCGTTCTCACCGCGCCCAAACCCGATGCAACCTCCTTTTGGCAGCAACGCATCCGCTGGGCCACCAAGACCTCGCATTATCGCCGGCCCGGCATGACGGCGGTGTTGGGAGGTATCTGGCTGTTTTGTTGTCTCATTTTACTGTTGCCTTTACTGGCGATCGGTCAGGCGGTAACTTCAGGTTACCTCCTGACTTGCGGGTGTTGGGCTTCAGCAGCCCTGTTTTTTCTCATCAAAACCCTTTCCGACCGCTACCTCCTGGGCGAAGCCGCCAGTTTTTTCAAACGGCCCGATCTCCTGCACAGATTCCTTTATTCCGAAGTGCTTCACCTCCTCTACATGACAGCCATTGGGCTGGGTGGACTGTTGAAAAAGCGATATGAATGGAAGGGGCGGCAGGTGAAGTAGAACGGGGAAGCAATACGACATTGCCTCCCCGTTTTTGATATATGCAACAGCACCTCGTACCTACCGCACACGCAGTTTGAAGCGCCCGTTGGTAAACCTCAGCGTGTCCGGCGTATCGAAGAAATCGCGGGATGGGTCTTTGATCAGTTCTACCTGAAAGCGGCCCTCTACTTCCTGTTTCACAGGATCGTACTTGTCTAATGCGAAAAAGTGAAAGGCCGTGTCGGAGGAAGAATGGTATATCTCGCCTACTAGATCGCCGTCTGAGAGCCAGGTACCGTAACTGGCATAGTTGCCTCTGTCTATTAAAAACTCCGGATATTCCCGTATAGAGTAAGTACCTATTTTCAAAGGCAACCAGTCAAAACTTAATGATTCTCGAGGAATTCCATTCTTTGTCACAACGAAGTAGAACCCGTTAGTGTCTATGTCAACGTACAAGTCCTGTTTCCAATTCATATAAGCATACCACGGCTCTCCATTGAGCAGTGCAGAAACATGGCTATTAAATTCATCAGGGTCAGGTATCAACCTAGCGTCGTCATCTTTTTTACAAGAAAAAAGCATCGCAACAGCAAAGAACAGGGATACAATGAATATTCTACTCATGGTGGTTTTATTTTTAGTGTTTGACAATGGGGTTACAGACTACTCCATGAGGCGTCACAATGCGCAGGCGGTATATTCCCGGCGGCAGTGTCGTACTTTGAAACCAAGTATAAATGGTACCCACCTGTACGTCTTTCCATTGTTGGCTTTGCAAAATGGCGCCGTCAGAAGAAAGCAGGTCGGCATACATATACTCTTGCGGCGACTCTACTTTCAACGCGGTATTGATGCGCTCTCGGGCAGGGTTGGGCCACACGTGCATGGAGACGGCAGTATTCTGTGCAGTTTGGCCCGCCGATGCTCTGAAAAAATATTCGTAGCAATCTCCCGCGTATTCCGGCCTTATTTCGTGAAATTCTGTTATAGTCATGCCATTGCCGGCAGTAATGGTGAGCCGGACATACACTGTTTCACCCACATCTCCCAGTGGAATGGAAATATTGGGATTGCTTACCCCGATGGGGCTGAATGGCCCCATGAATGATGTAGTGGATATTTCCCATGTATAAATATAGGGCGTCGGAGCATTGCCAGTAATGTATGCTTTCAGATTAGCGCTTTGAAACGGACAGCCTGAAACAGGGCCTTCAATAAAAACCGACAGCTCGGCCCCCGTTCTCCAATTGGCTACGTCACAACCGACGTTCCTTATCTGGCGGGCATTGTCACGGATGCCGGCTATGCCTGTGGCTGCTCCTCTGTATTCGATAGCGGGATTGGAATAGTGAAGAAACCTCACTTCATCACGCCCGTTTTCATCAATACCAATGGTGTGCATGATTGTGTGGCCTGCAGGGCGTCCCCATCCTAAGAATCCACCTCGATACCGGAAACGGTGTCCATGTTGGAACTCGCCATTGGGGTCGTTTTGCTCTTGATGTCTGCATTGCATCAAGTGTGCCAATTCATGTTGGAAGGTCAGTCGTCTTTTTGCGTCATCTGTAGCTTCTACCACCACAAAAGCATCACGTTCGGGGATCACTTGGCGGCCGGGCAGTTCGAGACCAAGCGCTGCGCCAAAAATATCAAAAACATCTTGACCCAAAACGGCTAAGTAATCCACATTGGAGTAATAGACAACGATATCGGCCCCCAAATTCCCGCGTAAAGCCTGATTCTCATTTCTAAGACGAACTAAATCCTCCAATACGTTAAATTGTTGAGGGTTAGGCAAATTGAATTCAAGCGCATCCAATAACTCGAAGCGAATATTTTCATTAAAAATGCCGCTGTTGCGCAGAGCCTCGTTGGTTTTGTTTATGTCTTCAATTGCCCGCGCTCGTATATCGCCCATCACATTGGATGGGGCATCGAAAAGAACAAGCACCTGAATAACGCAAAAGGTATTTCTTGTTTCCACTTGTTCGTTATCATGCTCTTCGTGGAACGTTCCGCCGCCGCCGCCGGATGAAATGCAGTATTCAGGCAAAGCACTGTTTTTTACTGCCCGCAAACACCACTTCCCGTCTTTCAAATCCCGAATTTCAAACGCGCGATCATCCACCCGAATCATGCCTACGGCCGTGCCGTTATGCCGCACCACCGAGAGGTCGCCAGTGCTGCATGCGCCGTAGGGGTCGTCGTTTTCCATTACATTGGCCAACACTACATAGTCGCCGTTGGGGTACGACACACGCTTGGTGGCCTGACAGAATACTGTCGGGCAGCCTCCGGGCAGAGCTATTTTGAATCGGCTTAACGAATCCATACGGGTGAAATCTATCGGGTTCATCACATAGAGCGTGTCGTTGGGATTTTCGTTCTGCAACAGGTTCCATCGGCTGAGTTGTTGCGATGTGAACGTCGAAACAGGAAAACCCGGCAAAATCTCAATCAGCGATTGAGCGTACGTTGGGCCGAAGCCGGCAAGAAAAAGGATCAGAATGGCCGTGAGCCGTGAGCCGTGAGCCGTGAGCCGTGAGGGATAAGTTGATCATAACGGTAAGATTTTTTAGTTCAGTTACAAAGGTAGGAAATCGCTTGAAATTCATTACACTATTTTGTGCCTATGTTTTAATTCAACTTTTTACCCTACAAAATACAAGGCAAGCAATATGCTTATCCCGAAGGCTTTACCTCCCGCCAAAATCGTCGCTATGCCATTGCGGGACATGCTCCTTCGCAGATCAAAACTTACAGCGTTCGGAAGACTGCGGAAATCTTCCCAAAACACTTATCTTTACCGCCCGAACATCAACACCTTGAAGTAAAATGCTCTTCTCGCAGGTCATAGGCCAGAAAACAGTGCAGGCGCAGTTGCTCCGCATGGTGCAGTCCGACAGGCTGCCTCATGCCCTCTTGCTGCTGGGGCCTCCGGGATCGGGCAAGCGCACACTGGCTTTGGCCCTGGCGCAATATGTGCTTTGCGATGCTCCCGGCCCCACCGACGCCTGCGGAGCGTGCCGTTCCTGCCGTTCGGTAGAAGGGATGAAGCACCCCGATCTGCATTTTTCCTACCCCACTGCCGGGGCCAACGCCATCAGCGAGCATTTTCTGGATGCCTGGCGCACGCGCATGGCCGAATCGCCTTACTTTGATGTGTTCGACTGGATCAAAACCATCGGCAAAGAGAGCAATCAGGGCAACATCACCAAAGACGAATGTGTGAACATCGTGCGCAAGGTGAGCCTCAAAGCCTTCATGGGCCGCCGGAAAATTTTGCTGATGTGGCTGCCCGAATTTTTGGGCAAAGAAGGCAATCGCCTGCTCAAACTCATCGAAGAGCCGCCCGACGACACGCTGTTCGTGCTGCTGGCCGAAAATCCGGAGCGCATTTTGCCCACCATTTTGTCGCGATGCCAGATCGTGCGGACAGGTCCCATTGACGATGCGGATGTCTCCGAAGGGCTTCAACGCATCAAAGGCGTCTCTCCCGAACAGGCAGACACCACCGCCCTGCTGGCCGACGGCAACTTTTATCTGGCTTTACAATTGGCCGGTAATCAGGAGAATAACTACGCCGATTTGTTTGTGGAATGGTTGCGTGCCTGCCACCAGAACTCCGGCATCGGTTGGGTAAAAATAGCAGAGCGCATCGCCGAAATCGGCCGCGAGCCGCAAAAATACCTCATCACTTACGGGCTGCATTTTTTGCGCGAGGCACTCATTCACAGCCTCACCGACCAATTGCCGCCGCGGCTCGGAGGTCAACAACTCGTAACGGCTCAAAAGCTCATGGCCGCCGGCTTAGATGCCGAGCGCATCGGGGCTATGTCGGCGCTGCTCACCGACTGCCACTACCATGTGGAGCGCAACGCAAACGCCAAAGTTTTGTTTCTCAATACGTCCATCCGCTTGCACCGCATCATGCGGCAGCCGGCGGAAGTATGGGCGGCAACACGCTGAATCACGGCCCGAAAAGCCGGGCCTTTTTATCATAAATCCATCATAAATTGTTGAAAAATAATGGGATGTGCAGGATGTTCAATTTCTAAAAATACGGGGGCCGATGCCAAAGGATGCGGCGGCGGATGCTCCTCCAACGGCTGTTCGAGCGGCGGATGCAATCGCCTCAATACTTTCGACTGGCTCACCTACCTCGAACTCGACGACGCCGAACCCTTTCAGTATGCGGAGGTCAGTTTCAAAAACGGCGCCCGCAAGAGTTTTTTCCGCAACCCCGAAACGGCGCGGGTCAGCACCGGCGACTGGGTGCTCGTGGAATCCCTCAACGGCTACGATGTGGGGCGCATTTCCCTTTCGGGCGATTTGGTGCGCCTGCAAATGAAGCGCAAACGCTGCAATATAGACCATGTGCAACAAAGCATCATCCGGCGTGCCAACGAGCGCGATCTGGAGCGTATGCAGGAGGCGCGTTCCCGCGAACGCGATACCATCGTATTGGCCAGAGCCATTGCCCGTTCGCTCAAAATCAATATGAAAATAGGCGACGTGGAATATCAGGGCGACGGTCGCAAAGCCACTTTTTTCTACACTGCTGATGGTCGCGTGGACTTTAGGGAACTGATTCGCCAGTATGCCCGCGAGTTTTCCGTCAAAATAGAAATGCGGCAAATCGGCGCCCGGCAGGAATCGGCCCGCATCGGCGGCATCGGCGCTTGTGGCCGCGAATTGTGCTGCTCCACCTGGCTCAGCGATTTCAAATCGGTGAACACGGCGGCGGCCCGCTATCAAAACTTAGCCATCAATCAGTCCAAACTCTCCGGCCAATGCGGTCGCCTCAAGTGCTGCCTCAACTACGAGTTGGACACCTACATGGACGCGCTCAAGGGCTTCCCCGACGACGCCGAAAAACTGCAAACCAAGGAAGGGGTGGCCGTTTTGGTGAAAACCGACATCTTCCGCCAGCTCATGTTTTATGCGTATGAACATGAGGGCGGACGCGGCAAGATTTATGCATTGGATGCCAAGCAGGTACACGCCATCGTAGAGATGAACAAAAATCGCGAGCGCCCCACCAGTCTCGGCGATGTGCAGGTGGTGCAGGCCAGTACCCGTGGTGAAGACGAACCGGAAGTGGATTACAGCGACGTGACCGGGGCCATCGAACTGCCCGACGAAGAACGCCGCCGCCGCAAAAAGAAAAAGAAAAAACCGCAGGGCAGAGGCGGCGAAGGCGGCCCGCAGCAAGGCAACCGCCCCGGCAATCCGAATGCTCCGCGCGAACCGAGAGACAACAACCGGAATCAGCAAAACCGCCCGAGACAAAACGGCGGCGATGCCGAGCCGGGCAAAAACGACGGCAACAACTCCGGCCAGCGCCGCAATGAAAATCGCCCGCCGCGCCGAGACGACAACCGCCCGCCGAAACAAAGTGACGGGAACAACGAGGCCGGTAAGAACGAGGGCAATAATTCCCGCCCGCCTCGCAACGAAAACCGCCCGCCGCGCCGCAAAGACCGGCCCGGCAACAACGATCGGCGCCCGCCTCGCGATGATAACAACAACAATGACCAACCAAAGCAGTAGTTTCTCATCATGAAATTTGACGTAACCGTAATCGGATCAGGCCCGGGCGGGTATGTGGCCGCCATTCGCGCCGCACAGCTCGGCCTCAAAACAGCCATCATAGAGCGCTACAATACATTGGGCGGCACCTGCCTCAACGTGGGTTGCATCCCATCCAAAGCCCTGCTCGATTCCTCCGAGCACTACCACAACGCGCACGAAAAATTCTCGCAGCACGGCATTCTGCTCAGCAATCTGCAAGTGGACATGCCGCAGATGATTCGCCGCAAAAACGAGGTGGTGGACCAAACCGTGAAGGGCCTCGATTTTTTGATGAAGAAAAACAAAATCGAAGTTTTTCGCGGGCATGGCGCCTTCCTCGGCCCGAACCGCATCCAAATCACTGCCGCCGACGGCGCCGTCACGGAAATCGAAACCGACAAAACGATCATTGCCACGGGGTCAAAGCCCATCACGCCGCCTGCTTTCAATTATGACAAAAAGCGGGTCATCACCTCCACCGAAGCGCTCAACATTGAGCAAGTGCCCTCGCGCATGGTCATCATCGGCGGCGGCGTCATCGGCCTCGAACTCGGCTCTGTTTTCGGCAGGTTAGGCGCCAAAATTGACGTGGTGGAGTTCCTCGACCGCATCATTCCTACCATGGACGGCGATTGCAGCAAAGAACTGATGCGTTCGCTCAAAAAAGTCAACATGAATTTCCACCTGCGCCATGCCGTCACTTCGGTGAAAGCCACAGATACCGGCGTGGAAGTGGAGGTGCAAAAGCGCGATTCGGAGGAAAAATTTACGATTGAGGCCGATTACTGCCTCGTGGCCATTGGTCGCCGCCCTTATACAGACGGGCTGGGCTTGGACAAAGCCGGCGTGCAGTTGGACGACAAAGGCCGCGTCTTGGTCAACGATCATTTAGAAACCAATGTACCCGGTATTTATGCCATCGGCGATGTGATTCGCGGGGCCATGCTGGCGCACAAAGCCGAAGAAGAAGGCGTGCTGGTTGCTGAGACGATTGCCGGTCAGAAGCCGCATATTGACTACAATCTCATTCCGGGAGTGGTTTATACCTGGCCGGAGGTGGCCGCCGTGGGGCGCACCGAGGAGCAACTCAAAGAAGAAGGCATTCCTTACAAATCGGGCAAGTTTCCGTTCAAAGCATTGGGCCGCGCCCGCGCCAGCACCGACGTGGACGGCATGGTGAAGGTACTCAGCCACAAAGATACCGACGAGATATTGGGCGTACACATTGTTGGCCCCCGCGCTGCCGACATGATTGCAGAAGCAGTGGCGCTGATGGAGTTTCGGGCTTCCGCCGAAGACGCCGCCCGCATGAGTCACGCGCATCCTACTTATACAGAGGCGTTTAAGGAAGCTGCATTGGCGGCTACGGCCAACCGGGCTATACACGTCTGAGGGGGAAGTGCTTTCTCACTCCACCTCGCCCTGCACGCTGAGTACGTCCGGGCCTTTGACGCCGTGGAAAAACACTTTGACGGTTTTGTAAAAATAGCCGACTTGCGCCGCATTGTACTCCACCAAAACGGAGGCCGTATCTCCCGGTGGTATGGGCATTTCGGGCCAGTCAACGGCGGTGCAGCCGCAGGGCGTGCGTACGTTGTCTATGAGCAATGGGCGAGAGCTTTTGTTTTTTAAAACGAACCGATGCTGTGCCGGGCGGCCGCGGGTGAGCAACCCGAAATCGTAGTCTTTAACGCCCGTCCATTCTGCCGGCCGGGCCGTATCGCCGGCAAAGGCAGACAGCAGGAGCAGGCCGGACACAAGCAGGGCAAGGGTTTGTTTTTGCATGAAAATCAAGGATTTACCGTGTGAAAGGCAACGATTTTTACAGGAGTGCCCCACATAAAAATATCGAACTCCTCATCCGCTTCTTCCACCGTAACTTTCACCGTGCGGTTTTCAAACTTGAGTTGTTCAGGCATGTTCACCGGTCGCCATTCGCGGCCCTGCGCATCCACGATGCCCCAGCAGCCCGGGCCTACTGCCACGCGCGTCACTTTGCCCTCTATTGCTTGCTTTTTCATATTGGTTATGGTTGGTTGTTGTCTGATGGATGGGGCGCCCATTGTTCCATAAAAGACTGAATCTGTCCGATGGCCTCCGCCTGTTGCATCATCATTTCCTTGATGGTTCGGATTTCGTCGGGAACAGAAGTGCCGTTGTGAGCAGGCGCTCCGTGGAAGCCATTGTGAGCGGGGGCGCCGTTGTGCGTGGCCGGGGCAGGATCAGTCAGAATCATCGGCTCCAGCCCCGACAGCAGGTAAGCGGGGTTGAGGCGGTACTGCTCTGTGGCTTTGCGCAACAACTCTACTGTGACCTCCCGACGGCCATTGACGATTTCGGAAAAACTTTGCGGGAGGTAACCCAGCGACACGGCAAACTGCCTCCCCGAACGCACCTTGTTGGTGCTTTTGAGTTGCTCAAAGCAGTCTAAAAATCGCTTGGTTACCGTGTTCATATATAGGCGACGAGGCTAAACGGGCGCTGCGTCAAACAAAAATAGTACTTTATTGCACCCGGCAATGCCTGCGGGCAAAAATTTTTGCCTAAAATCCTGTATCTTTGCGTCCTAACTTAATATTGACACTTTGAAATTTTCAGAATTCGGACTTACCGAAGCCCTCATGGAAGGGCTTGAAGCCATGCGCTTCGATAATGCGACCCCCATACAGGAACAAGCCATTCCGGCCATCATGGAAGGGCGCGATGTGTTGGCCTGCGCACAGACCGGCACCGGCAAAACCGCCGCTTTTTTGCTTCCCGTTTTACACCGCATCACCGAGGCGCCGCCCACAGGCATTGATACGCTCATCATTGTGCCCACCCGCGAACTCGCCATGCAGATAGATCAGCAACTCGAAGGGTTTTCCTACTTCACGCCCGTCAGTGCGGTAGCCATTTACGGCGGTCGCGACGGCCATTCGATGGAATTGGAGCGCAATGCCCTCAAAAAAGGAGCGCCCATCGTGATTGCCACGCCCGGCCGCTTCATTGCCCACCTCGATCTGGGCTACGTCAACCTCTCTACGGTGCGGCACCTCATTTTGGACGAAGCCGACCGCATGTTGGACATGGGTTTTGCGCCCGACATCAACAAGATCACAAGCCAGGTGCCGCGTTCCCGCCAAACGCTCATGTTTTCGGCCACCATGCCGCCGCAGATTCGCAAGTTTGTCAAAGACCTGATGCGCAATCCGCTCGAAATCACCATTGCAGTTTCCCGGCCTGCCGAAAAAATACGCCAGTTGGCCTTCGAGGTGGAAGACGAGGCCAAATACCCATTGGTGGAACGCCTGCTCGCAGAGCGCGAAAACTTGGAGCGCGTCATCATTTTTGCAGGTTCCAAAATCAAAGTACGCGAAGTCGCACAGCGCCTCTCCAAACGGGGCATGAAAGTAGCGGCCATCCACTCAGACCTCGAACAGGCCGAGCGCGAAGAACGGCTCCTCGCTTTTCGCAACGGTTCGCTGCCTGTTGTAGTAGCTACCGACGTACTCTCCAGGGGTATAGATGTGAAGGGCATAGATATGGTCATCAATTTTGATGTGCCCGGCGATGCCGAAGACTATGTACACCGCATTGGGCGCACCGCCCGCGCCGAGGCCATGGGGGAAGCCATCACGTTCATCAATCGCAAAGACCGCATGCGTTTTGGCCGCATTGAAAAACTGATAGGCCGCGTCATTGAAAAGGAAAGAATCGGTGGCGAATCCGGCCCATCAGGCGATGCGCAGCGTCAGGAGCGCGGCGAGCGCCGTCAAAGGCCGCCCCGCAGGTCGAATTCATCGCAGCAGGGCAATGCCCCCCGGCAGCAACGCCCCCCCCAACAGGGCGATGCCGGAGCTGGTCAGGCATCATCTGCCGAGCAGCAAAAGAAGAAGCGCAGAAACAAGCGGAAAAACCGCAGCGGCGGGCCAAGACCGGACAATGCGCCGCCGAGGCAGGATTCATAAAATTCTAAACTATGGCTGGTCTCAACGATGACACAACGCTGTTCTTGGACACTCTGAACCACCCGCTTCGTGCGGATATCGAGGTGCTGAGGCATCTGATTTTGAGCGCAGACGACAGGCTGGCGGAGAACACCAAATGGAATGCGCCCAATTACAGCGTCGGAGGCGAAGACCGAGTCACCATGCGGATTCAGCCACCGAGGCATTTACAAGTGATTTTTCATCGCGGCGCCAAAAAGCTTGACCAACCCTCCACAAGAATCATCGAAGACAACGCCCGTCTCCTGGCCTGGAAAGAAAATGACCGGGCCGTTGCGACCTTTAAAACCCTGGCCGACATGGAGAAAAGCCGGCTGGATTTTATCAAAATCATACAAGACTGGATAGAGGCTACCTGCGTGTGATTTCAAATGGCGGCACTGTCGTCTTTTATCACAAATTCTCTGAAATTGCCAGGGTGAACGACTTTGAAGTGGGCATCGGGATAGGCATTGGCCCACCCTGTCGGCGCCTTAGCATTCGGTTTGCTCCATTTCATTTCATAGCCATACAACTGCCCGCCTCGCTCTTCTATCCAGTCTATCTCCTGCTGGTCGTAAGTGCGCCAAAAGAAATTATTGGACATGAGACGGGTATAATGCTGGTATTTGATGCGTTCGCTCAGAATGAAATTCTCCCACAAGGCGCCTTGATCGTTTCTCAATTCGATGGGATTGAAATTGGAAATGAGTGTGTTGCGGATGCCGTTGTCAACAAAATACCACTTGGAATTTTTGGTAATTTCCTTTCGCAAGTTGCGGGAGTACCCTCGTACATTAAAAATGATAAATACCTCTGCCAGCAGATTCAGGTAGCGTTCAACGGTGTTTTTGTCCATGGACAATTGCCTGCCAAGCTCGCTGAGAGAAACTTCGCTGCCTGTCTGGAATGCTAAAAGGCGGAGCAAGTCTGTTATTTTGTGTGTATTGCGCAATCCTTCCAGTTCCAGAATGTCCTTGAGCAGGTAATCTCGAACCATTTCGGTGAGATAGGCCACTTTGTCTTGTCTGTCAGGTAAATGCAATAACTCCGGATAAGAACCCAGTACTAAGCGCTCCTGCATACGACTCTGTTGAGTGAGGTAGTCTTCGTCATAAGAAAACTCCAGCTCTGACGGCGGGAACATATAAAACGTCCATTTTCGTCCGGTCAAAGGTTCTCCCAATTGCCGGTTGAGATCGAAAGCGGAAGACCCGGTAGCAATGATTTTCAAACCCTCCACATGATCTATGAAAAGTTTCAATACAGCCCCGATCTCCCTGATTTTCTGAGCCTCGTCAATGACTAAAAGTTTTTTTCCACCTGTCAGGTTGCGATAGTGTTCAACACTGCGATGCTCCAGTAGTTTCCCCAGCTCAATATCTTCCCCGCTCCAATACAGATATGGCTCCGAGACTTCTTCTAAAAACAGGTTCAGTAAAAAGGTCTTACCCACGCGCCTCGGCCCCAATAAAAGCAAGACTTTTCCGGGCATCAATTTAGACGATAATTGGTCGTACAAACTTCTTTTTAGTACTTTCATAACATTGGCAGCCGATGGTTTACGGTCGGGCTACTGCCGCAAATATAAATCAAATTCACCGAATTAACGTTAATTCAGTGAATCAATTCTCTTTATTTGGCTAAATTCGGTGAATTGGCGTGGTGTGGCCCAAAACATGTTGGTTAAATCCTGAAGGTCTTCTGAACAGAAACCAATGGATATCAAAACAAAAATCAGGCAGCGTCCGTGAGTACTTTAATTTTACATTTGCAGTCTGAATTATTCGAGCAAACCAATAACACGCTATGAAACTATCAACAACCCTGCGCATCTTTGCCACGGTATGCCTGCTCCAACTTGCCACCGTGCTTCCCGCCCAGCAACCCGACGTATTGGAAGAACTACCCCGGACTATTCAAAAAACAACAAAGCCGCCCGCCCCTGCCGGTTACGCCTACAACGACTACGGCCAGATCGTTACGGCTCAGCAGGCGTATTGGAGCGAGTTGGGCAGCCACTATACCCGTAAATTTTCCCAGAATGGCAAAAACGGCATGAAGGCTCAGGACGGAACCGTACTCATCCCCGCCGAATACGACGACCTGCACTTCCAATACTGCGGCTTCATGGTGGCATCGAAAGAGGGGAAATTCGGTGTCATCAACGAGGCCAACAAGGTGGTCATTCCTTTCGACTATAAACGGCTTGAGTTGCTTTACAAACCATTAGCATTTCAGGTGCCCAAAGGCGTTCCCTTAGAAGACCTTCGCCTGCTCGCCACCCGCGACGACGGGCAGTCGGGCCTCCTCAACGGAAAAGGTGAACTTGTTTTTCCTTTCCGTGAAAACCGCTACGTCCAAGTGGCCTATTTCTACCCTGCTGCGCGTACCACGCAGGGCTATGTGACCACCGAACTGCCTGACTACCAGTCTGCCATGCGCCAAACGGCACTGATCTACCACCAACCGGATGAAAAAGGCATAGTGGCAATGGACGGCAAAATCCTCCTGCCCTTCGAATATGCAGCCATAGATGTCTCGTATGGAACCGACGAGCGCCCAGCAGAACATCCAGAATGGGTACAGGTTTGCAGCGCAGACAACGCGTGCGGTATTTTTGATATGCGCCGCCGTGCCTGGATGATCGAACCCAAGTTTTATGGGGGCATAGCGCTGATGCAGGCCTCGCCGTCGCTTTTTGTCACCCAAGCCGAAACGGAGCCGGATGAGCATGGCGTGACCTATACCCGATACGGCGTCATTGACAGCACCGGACGCACGGTACTACCTTTTGAATATATGGAATTCGGCCTTTCATTCCTCTATCAGAGCCGGTTGCATATCTGGGCGCAGAAGATGGGCAAATGGGGCGTGGTGGACATAGACAATAAAGTGGTGATGCCCTTTGAACATCCTAAAGTCATCCAACACTTGAAAATGGAGCGCGGGCCGCATTTTTCACTCAAAGACCCCGCGGGAGAGCTCTTTGGTGTGCTTTCTTTGGAGGGCAAATTGGCGGTACCGTTGAAATACAAATGGTTGGGCGATCAAAACGGGCGTCTGATCATTTTCGTAAACGAGCAGATGAAGTGCGGATTGGTCAACGATCAGGGCCGGGAAGTCTTGCCGGGCATTTATACAGATATTCAGTTGCTCAGGCATGGCTTTTTTTACATCAATGCAGAAAGCAAGCTGGGTCTTGTTGATCCTTCGGGGAAAATATTGGCGCAACCGACTTACCGAGGCGCCTATCTGGAGAACACGCTGCCTGCTTTTTCCGGCGACTTCAAAGCCAAAGGCATTCCCGAAGCGGAGGTCGTGACGGTGCTGACCCGCGAGGACGGGGCGGCTGTTGTTGTTTTGAAGAATGGAAAAATGATCGGTCTGGACTAAAACAACTCTATGCGCATCTTACAGTTTCTTCTTGCTCTTTTTACCTGTTTGCCCCTCTTCGCACAGGTGGATGCCCCTATGGTACAGATAAACCGGGAATTGGAATCCGCCTACCGCGATTCAGTCGCAAGACACGAAGATTTCGGCGCTATCCTGCATTACCAACCGCATCGTTGCCGAAGCCGATATGGGCGTTTCGGTTGGGTGGACAAATACCATAAAGTGGTCATTCCATTTGATTATCAGGAGTTTCCTGAGTATTTATCAGACTTCAATCCAGCTAAAAAAGAAGGAAAACATGGTGCTGTTGATGCTAAAGGAAAGACCATTGTTCCTTTCAAATACTCGTCTTTATCTCCTTATTACGCGCAGCGATTGGTCATTTGCAGGGATGGATCGTACCAAATAACCGTTTTCGACTTTGAGGGCCGGGTCGTTATTCCCGAAGAAAAGTTATACAATATCTGGCTCTTCAACGACAGTACGCTGGCCGTGCAGGACTTCAGCAAGAAAGACGTCAGAACCTATGATCTTCGGGGGCGGCCCATTAAAACCTGGGCATATTCGCACATCTACCATTTTTCTTCCGGCCGCATTCTTACAAGCCGGGACACCCTGATGGGGTTGGGCACGGCTACCACGCATGGAATGCTGGACCCCGGCGGAAAGGTGCTCGTGCCTTTGGAATATACCAGCATTGAATGGGAAAAAGGCGATTGGGCGAGAGTCGCCAATTACAAAACCAAAACAGGCGGTCTGTTCCAGATCAGCACACAGACACTTCACCCCGACAAATACTACAAAGTCCTCCCACCGGACCCGCTCGGAAATTTTACCTTTTGGGAAGGCGCCTCGTGGGAGCAGACCAAGGCCGGTCTGATGGATGCTCATTTCAAAGTTATTTTTCCTCCAGCCTACAACGATATTCGTTTTTTGGACGAAAAAGGACATTATGCCCTGCACGCCGGGCGCAACAACCGAGGCTACCTGCGCGGTGTGGGCAACGCCCGTGGCGAGGTGGTCGCAGACACTACGTTGTTAGGATTCGAGCCGGTGATACACGAAAAAAAAGTGGGGCAAAACGCGCGCGGGCAGTGGATCATAGTATATGATACCTTGCCGTTCTTTGTTTTTGAAGACGCCCGGTCTGGCCAAAAAGGCTTGTGGCATCGGCAAGCCGGGCAGCTTCGGGCCGCAGCATTCGACAGATTTGAGGCAGTTACAGATACCACTTTTATTCAGGAAAAAGGCGATACTTCCTTTCTGTTTCATATTGACGGGCGTCCATTAGCCGGCCCTTACTATCGCATCTGGCGTGGTCGGATAGATGATTATCTCCTTGTCCGCCCGAATTGGAACGACGAATACATCCTGCTCACTCAGGATGGCCGCTTCATCCGCCGGCTCGAAGGCGAACCCCGCCGTCTGGCTGACGGCATTTACACTATGGGTCGTTATGGCAATAAAACATCCGGGTACGGCAAGGTAAAAGAGTATGGTTTCTTTGACAGGGCTTTGAACCCCATCACCGGACTTGTCTTCGATGCTGAACCGAAATCTATGGACGGACTCAATACCCAGCAAAAAATACGCGTACTGAACCGGCCGCATCCAACAGGCTATGGGCGCTGGGTAGGGTACATGCGGGAAGGATTGGACGAGACGCTCATATTGATAGATGATGCGGGAAAGACTTTTGAGATTAGGGCGGAGTAAGTGACTCCTTTCTGATAGCGAGGAGGCTATCCCAATCGAAAAAACCGATGCCGGAGTTCCCCCCGACATCGGCCTTCGTTTTTGTTTGCGCGCAGCGCCACTACTGCCGGGCCTTCGTTCCTATTTGTGTGAACGCATCATACAGGTGTGCCTTGACGACGGCGTCTGAATCGCGTTGATTAAAGGTGTCGAATTTGACTATCTGGCGGCGGCCTGTGCGCACATCGTACAGAATGGAAAAGAGCAGCATTTCGTGTTTGGGCTTCACGAGGTTGTGAATGGCCAGCGGCGCCGCCGGAGGGAAGAGCAACAGCGACAAAGGCAGATAGGCCAGGTCGGCGGCAGTGTGCTTTTCCCGCAGGGAGATGATGCCGGTCCAAAGGAAATAATCGGTGCCGTATTTTTCGGCAATGGCATCAATGCGCTCCTGCTCATTGCCTGGGGTAAGACTGAGGTCAAAATGCCTTGCCTGCTCTGAGAACCATTCGTTGAGATACCGGATGTCATTGAAGGTCTCACTTTGATTTTCTTTCAAATCATGCACATCCAGCAAAGTGGTTTTCAGGCCGGATACTGTACTCACCGACTTGATGAGGCTGTGGAGGTGTTCCCGTCCTTTTTCGGTGTCAATGTATTGTACGGCCTCCCCTTTTCGCTCATCCAGTTTGAGATAGAACGGATTGATGACGACCACTTTGGAAATACCCAGGCTCAGCCCTTGTTTCCTGTTGCGCCTGAATTCCTTTTTGCCTTTTTCTGAGTTTGTATAGCGCTCGTTTTCTTTCCATTGGTCGCGGCGCTTTTCAGCACTTTCCCGGTACTTTACAAAAGCCTCGTCGTTCAATTGCCCGGAGAAGGCGTATCGCCAGTAGTCGGCGTGAGCGTCGGCACTCGTTTTTTGCTCGCGAATGCGGTCGTATTTGGATCGGCCCTCCGGAGCGTATTGGGCAGTGTCGGCAGGGGCGATGTCGGCGAGAGCCAAGGGCAGGTCGTTTCGCAGTTCGGCAAAGGAGTTATGTTCTCTTGCAAATTCAAAAAAAAGATCATTTGCCAGCGTTGTTATTTCTGTATCGGCGGGATATGCGCGGTGCAGGCTCCAGACAAAATGCCAAGCCAGAACGGTAGCCTCTACGTCGGGAATTTTCTCCAGGAGGTAGTGCAATTGCTGGGATTGGCCCTCTACTTCCTGATAATTGCCCTTATACTCATAGTTTTTGCTGTTTCTGAGTTTCGCATGCAGATACAGGGCTTTGGCAATGCACTTTTTTAAGGCGAGGTTGTCGGGTTGTTCTTGCAGCAGCAGGCCGGCGGTATAAATGGCGTTCGCGTGTTGGTCGGTATGCAGGTAGAGCATGGGGAGTTCGTATCGAGCTAAGGTACGCACGCGTTGGAAGCGTTGAGCAGACACCGCGTAGTCTGTTTTTTCGGGGGCATGGGCATGGTTCGCCAATGTATGGAGCATGGCTTGTCTGCGCGATTGGAGGCCGGGGTGCGAGTTTCGGCTGTCGTCCTCTTCGTCGGCTTCGCCTTCTATGGGTTTGACTGCTTCCAACCACAAGGCATCGGGCAGGCGGTAGTGCTCCGATTGCAGCCACGCGCGATCAAACGGCAGATCATCAAACGGCAGGTAACTGTATCTGAGCACATCAAAGACCACAGGAAGCGTGGCAGCACGGTAAGGAGACGCGAGTATGCGTTCCAATCCGAGGCGGTCGGCTTCATGTTCGTGTTCTTTGGAATATGTGGCCATTCTGAGCATGTTTTCATCGGTTGTAGCCCGCCCCAGTACGCTACGCCCTTTGGAGCGCTCCAATTTTTCGGCTTCGAGATAAAAATTGATGACGTGTTTTTTCTCTACATGCGCCAATTCGTGCGCAATGATGTAGGCCAATTGTGCTTCGTTTTCCAATTGGGCGATAAGGCCAAGCGTGACGAATATCTCTCCGCGCTCTGTGGCAAAGGCGTTCACGGCGCTGCTGCGGAGTGCATATATTCGAATATCCTGCTTGCGCGACAACGGCTGAACGTCCAATAATAAATGAGTTACATCGGCCAGATAATTGGAAACTTCATCATTGAACAACACCCGCCCGCTGCGCAAGAGGTTGTCGAGATTGAAATTGCTTTCCAGTGCAAACCGGCTGCGGGCTTTGGCCTCTTGCTGCTTTTGTGTTTGGCGCGACGCGTTTTTTACAGATGCGCGGTATTTGGATGTGGAGGAAGATATAAATTCTTTGGGAATTGTGCCCTGACACTCTAAAGGAGCGTAGTCGCTTTGTGCGTGCAATGCAAATACCTGAAAAAGAAAGCACCAAGCGATGCAAAATACGGTTTTCATTGTGAAATGTTTTTGAGTAGGTAAAAGGATGTTTAAGATCACCAGTCCAAGGTGGTGAAGCCGGTTTGCCCTGTTTGTACCCCGAACCACTGATCGAGGCCGGAATGATACACGCTCAGGCTGCCGTTTTTCCAAAATGCAGTCTGTTCGGGCGAGGGCCCCGGCGCAGCGAAGGGCTGATCGCCTGTTTGAGTAATCGTTTGGGCGGAAAGGTCGATGTTCCATGTACTAAAAATGCTGCCAGATACCACCGCGCCACCCAAAACGCGCTGCCCGTCCCGATCTGTGCGCAACCAACGCGTTTCGTCGAAACTGCCGACAACGCGATGCACCGGCGCGCCGGAAGGCGGCAACAGGGTGATGCGGCTCTGGTACCCCTGCGAAAATCCGGCGTAGTACCTGTATGCGGCCACTACGCTGCCGTTGCCGGTCACTATGGCGCAAGACATGGTTCGGTCGGAGGAGCCGGCAGGGAACAGGGAGGCCAAATTGGTAGAAGGCAAGGCGAGGGCAGGCCCCCAAAAGGAGAGCGAAGTGCCACTGAGCAGGCAGAGCGTTTGGTTGTTGGCGTGCCAGTCAAACCACACTGCGGCGGCGGAGTTGGGCACTATGTCAACGGGTGCGCCTGTGGAGTCCACTATGACGACATTTTGCCCTGCCACCTGATATGCAATGCGGTCGTGGGAATGGTTGACGGCCGCTTTCGCAATGTTGGCAGGCAGGTTGTTGAGGGTTTTGGTCTGGCTCAGATTTCGGTGATAAAGGACGATTTTGCCGTTCTCTACCGTCAGTATTTCAAAGGCTGGAATGGCCGGTTGCACAGGATTCAGACGGTCTTCGTAGGGGCCTTCATATTGGACCTCGTATTGAGAACAGCCGCTGAGCAGCCCTGCCAGAATAGCGATAAACAAGATTGGTTTCATGTTGAGCGTGTTTTTATCAGGGTATTTAAAAAAGGTATCCTGCCCCCATTTTGAACATAATGAGCGAGTGGAAGCGCATGCGCGCGGCGGCGGCTTCCTTAAAGATGGTTTGATTGTCTTTTTCCGAATCGTCGTAGGATGGAGTAAGGTTGAGTTGCAGCGGAGAGGCGTTTATCTCTGCCGACAAACTCAGCACAATGCGGTCGGCGAGAATGATGTGCTGCCCAAACTCTACGCCAAGTGTCAGGTGCTTGTAATGGGGGCGGATACCCAGCGGCAGATGCCCCGCGACGGCGTCGTCTGCAAAATACGTTGTGCGCTTATCCAGCACTGCGCCTTCCAAAAAAGCCATGCGCACCCGCCAGGCAGTGAAGAAGCCCATAGGCGCCAGGCTGCCGCGCAAAGGGTTGTAGGTTTGCAGCGCCAAGCCCAGTTCCGGCCCGCGCAAGTTGTAAAACAGGTAGTGCTCGTCCATCCGGCCTTCGTAGCGCACAGCGGGCGTATAAGTGGTGAGCGACATGCCGGTGGCCATATAGTTGGCTTCGGCGGCCAGCACTCCGCGCCGAGAGAACGCATAGCCTGCCTGCAGGCCATATTTGGTATTGAGACCCAAGCGCGTGCCTTGTTCTCCGTAGGTATTGCCGCCCCGGTTGCCGGCAGTAGGGTGAGCCAATGCCGGAGCATAGGCGATGTCGGGTTTGATAAAAATGCGCTTGCCCAAATAGCCGGGCGCCTGAGCGCTGAGGCAGATGTTGAGGCCGAACATAAGGGCGCCCCAACAGATAATTGATCTCATAGGTTGATGTGGTTTTGGTGTGAGAGGGTGGTGGTTATGGCCTGAAAGGCAAAGAGATAGAATACGAATACCGTTCCGGCATTCACAAATCTGTTTTTCATTATATTGGAAGGTTGAGGGTAAGAAAACAGGGGGGGCAACGGACGAAAGCCGGTCGCCCCCGTGGTTTTAGGTTATTGTTTGATGATTCTTTCAACCGCGACTACCCTGCCGGATGCCTCCTGAATTTGCACCAGATAAATGCCGGCGGGAAGTTTCCCCAATTGTATCGTTTCAATGGTATCTGTGCCGGTCGTTCTTTTCTCTGTCACGATGCGCCCCGTCAAGTCCGATACCAAAACACGGGCATCAGTACGGCCCTCCCATACGGGCAGTTGTATGTTTATTTCGCCGGATGTCGGGTTGGGCCAGATTTGCAGGCGTGCCACCGGGCCGGTTGTTTTGACATTGACAAACTGGAACTTCCGGAGACATACGTTGTCAATTTCTACCGCTGATTGAAGACCTGGGTCATCATCGGCAAAGGGGTTCTCTACATGCAGGGTCACATACCGGCCGGTAAACGGAATAGAATCATAAGTACCCACAACAAACCACTCATGAGGTGCATTTTGTGGAATGTCAATTCTGAAAAGCTCCCGGCAGTTCGTATTGTCGGAGCAGAAGATACTGTCTTGCTGTTCCGTCGAAATGCGGGCCACCAATTGGGTGCCGGGCCTGATAAGACCTGGCAATGGCCTGTATGCCGTCACAAAATCAATGTTGCTGTGCATAGGGACGTTCACTTCATTTTGGTACAGCACATCAGCGAAGCCGCTGCTGCCGTGCAGGCGTACAAAATTAGGGTCTTGAGCGCCCTGCTCCAGCACCACGGTCGGGTCTCCGGCGCTGCGTTCCCAGTTGGCAATACTTCCGCCATCGTTGAAACTGCCGGCCTCTGCTCCTTCTGTGAAGCCGCCGTTTTGAACGATTGAGCCGGCGCATGATTGAGAACGCAACTGTATCGCATTGTCGTCATTTTGGAAGAGCAGGCTGCAATTGACATCCAACAGTACGCATCGGCTGGCCGAGCATACTGTGCCGATGCCGGGTACTGTGCGCGTCACGGTGTAGCACACTACATATTGCTCGCTGGCAGGGAAGGTGTACATAACTGAATTGTTACCCGCAGAATTGGCGAATACGGTAAATATCAAATCGCTTGACTTGGCCACCCTCCATTGCACGGCGTCGCAGGGAGTGAGGGCTTTGGGTGTAAATGTGAATTTGCACCCGGACGACTGAACCCGATTGAATGCCTGATGTACATCTTGCGTGAAAGCTGGTTCATTGCAATCGCATGGCCTCGGACATTCGGGTATCCGGAACCTGACAATGCAGGAACATTCCGTCATGCCGCCACAACTCCCTGATAAATGGATGGAATATACGCCCGGCGTTTGCACCATTGCCAATGTGATAGGAATACTGAATTGTGAGGTAGGCGATGTGCCGGATGCTATCATGTTGTTGTTGGGATCTCGTATTTCCCAACTCAAGCCCGTGAATTCGCAGTTGTCGCCATTGCAAGTCAGGCGCCCTCTGAACAAGATAGGACTCAGTTGTGCCGGGCAGGGCAAATTTACCGGCACCGTATCGCAAGTGACGGGCCAGTTGCCGGGTATAATCGGAATCCCGGCGACTACTTTGCGGGAAAATCCCAGATTCTCAAACCTGCAGGTACATGGGTTATTGCAAAGCCTAATACCTTCATAAGATACAGGCGACCAAGGATTGGTGATGACAGGCACAGGTGGCGCTATCAGTGCATTGGACAGTGTAGGTAGTGCTGCAAAAGGCATTGTAAAAGACTCGTGGTGCAAAGAATCTGTGCTGTACGGGCAGGGCAAAAGGTCAATGCGATCCATTACGGCGGCTATGTCGTAATTTCCGAACCCTGCCCCCGGATTTTTGGTGCGCCCATCGGTGTAGAAAAACATATCACCGGAATAGTGTACCAAATCAGCGCCTACCCAGGCGGAATCATCACTCAGATCGGAGCGCTTCATCCATTGCACCATGCCGCCATTGGGCGTATCCAATACTTTGACGATGATGTTGCGATAAGGCGCGCCGGGCCGCCGGAAGCCAAGTGCATATACCTGCCCGCCGGGGCGCACTACCACGCGGGTAAAGTTGTCAATGTCGGGAAATTTTCGCGCCCAAACCTGTACTCCCGCTCCATTGAGGCGGGCGATGTACGCGCCGTTGCCACCCGGCAATTGGCCGGCTACCAGCAAATCGCTACCTGTTTGTGCAGCAGTCTGAATACTGAACACATTGTTGTATTCGCCTGATGATGTAAGTTGTACGCCGGCATTGTCGGTTTTGAACAATACGCCTCGCAAACCGCCGGCGCCAATTCTGAGACCGGTTAAAACATAGGTTCCATTCACATCCAAAAGGTCCATTCTGAATTCGTCGTCGCTGGAGGTAGTTCCGATGCGTCGCATCCAGCCGATGCTGCCTGCATTGTTGAGCGTGAAAAGTAAAATGTCATCCGTTGAGGTTCCCGCAGGTTTTGCAATTCCACATACGGCGTATGGAAAATTAGGGTTGGAAGGGTTGGAACTGCGAATGATGCGGTTGAATGCCTCTCGCTCCTGTATGTTGTAGGTATGTAGCCAATTAAGAACACCGTTTTCGGCAATGCGGGCTATGAAGCTGCGGTTATCGCCGGTAAAAGAAGGTGAATGGCCCACCAACAGGTAGCACCCTTCGTCGGTATATATGAAGTCGTTGATATATCCGGGTATATTGAGCCGGGTGCGCCACACGATGCTGCCGTCGGGCCGCCGGCGGGTAAAGACCGGAAAATCGGGACCACCCGGTTGGAGCTTGTGCGTGCCGGCTGTAAAGAGGTGACTGTCAAACACTTTGGTTCGTCCGGCCCGATTGTCCATACGGTCTCCCTCCAGCCAGTCAAAAGCGCTCACATTGCATACGGGTAAAAGATCGCGGCCCCTGGCCACCCAGTTGGAGGTGTTGCCGTTGAGCGCAAACCCACTGAGCATACCATTGGTGACGCCGCCGCCCGGCCCTTCATCTGTTACTGCAACCATGCCTGCGTTGTTTCCGCCGGGAATATTTTGGTCAAAGGGGAAATAAATGAGCAGGTTGTTGTTCGAGGGGTCAGCGCCACATTCCATTTCGGCTTGTACCTGAGCGAGCGTGAGCGCAGTACCCCAGATTTTGAACTCGTCCACGCGGCCTCTCCAGAACCGGGCAATGTTGCCTCCGCCGGCCCAGTCACCTATTCTGAATACGGTACCCAGATTGGTGAAAAGAGCCAAAGGAGTGGTAATAACTTGTGTCCCATCGAGATATACTGTAACATCAGTCGTCGTTCGAACTACCGCCACATGGTGCCACAAGCCGTCGCGGATAAACGGGCCGGTAAGCGATCCGGTAGTGAATAGTTCGAGGTTGCCGTTGCGGTCGCCCAGCTCAAAGCGGTCTGTGGAGGTCCAGCCAAAAAGGCGGTAAAATAAACCGTCGTTGACTCCTGCCGGTCGGTCATCCCGAAACCAGCAAGCTACAGTGAAGTTGTTTGTCAGGCTGCCGGTCAGGGGGTTGGGGGTGGTCACATGGTCGTCTATGCCGTCAAGGTCCAGGCAGATGTTGTTGACTTTACAAACACCGAAGCAGGGGTCCATAACGTTCGGATCGCAGGGGGGCAATCTGTCGCGGCCGCGGTCCACCCAATTGGAAGTATTGCCGTTGAGTGCAAACCCACTGAGCATACCATTGGTAACGCCGCCGCCCGGCCCTTCGTCTGTTACTGCAACCATGCCGGCATTGTTTCCACCGGGAATGTTTTGGTCAAAGGGGAAATAAATGAGCAGGTTGTTGTTGGCGGGGTCTATGCCGCAGTTCATTTCAGCTTGTATCTGAGATGCAGTGGGTGTTGCACCCCAGATTTTGAACTCGTCCACGCGGCCTCTCCAGAACCGGTCAATGTTGCCTCCGCCGGCCCAGTCACCTATTCTGAACACGGTACCCAGATTGGTGAAAAGAGCCAAAGGAGTGGTAATAACTTGTGTCCCATCGAGATATACTGTAACATCAGTCGTCGTTCGAACTACCGCCACATGGTGCCACAAGCCGTCGCGGATAAACGGGCCGGTAAGCGATCCGGTAGAATTGGTGAATAATTCAAGGTTGCCATTGCGATCCCCCAGCTCAAAGCGGTCAGTAGCAGTCCAGCCAAAAAGGCGGTAGAAGAAATCGTCATTCACTCCCGCCTGCCGGTCGTCTCGAAACCAACAGGCTACAGTGAAGTTATTCATCAGGCTGCCGGTCAGGGGGGTGGGGGTGGTCACATGGTCGTTTATACCGTCGAAATCCAGCACCCGGTTGTCGCATGAAGACTGAGCGGTTAATTGCCCCATGAAGACAAGGCACCATAGTGCCATCAAAAAGAATTTGAGTTTCATGATGTTGATTATTTAAAGTGTTATTACTTCCTTTTACAAAAAAGCACACCCCCTCCGCGCCGCATCGGGGCATTTTCCGTGCAGCATTTCCTAAGTGGCCATCAACGTTCTTATTTCCGATGGTATCACAAGCCTGTGTGTCCCAATAGGCGCAGCACTTCGTCCATCGCAATAACTCCCTCCCCAACTTGTTTTTATGTGATAAGTAAACCGGCGTCAGCCCCCGACGAGCTTTCATTTTTGCCCGAAAGCGGTGTGTCTTTTTTTGCTATTATTCTGATGCAAAAATACCTGCCTGGGCAAGCCCTTGCAATATAACTTTGGTTACAGATTGAACAGGGGTTTAAGGATTATTATGGCCTGTTGTTCAGATACTTCTGCACGGCCTCCGTGCGGTTGTTCACCTGGAGCTTTTTATAAATGGCATAGTTGTGCTGTTTCACCGTGCCCTCCGAAATGCCGAGGCGGTCGCCTATTTCTTTATTGAGGAGGCCTTGAGAAAGTTGTTCCAATATCAGCAATTGCTGCGGCGTCAGTTCTTCAAAGCCGGATGTATTGCGCCGATACTGAATGTGAAAACTGCCCAGCACTTTGCGGGCTATTTCGCGACTCATCGGCGCGCCGCCCAGCGCATATTCTTCTATGGCCTTCACCACGCCGGCAGCACCTTCGTTTTTCAACACATACCCTACAGCGCCGGCTTTCAGGGCGTCAAATACATAATCGTCGGCATCGAATACGGTGAACATGAGAAAGTCCACCTCCGGGGCTTGCAGTTTGATGCGAATCATGCACTCTACGCCATCCATTTTGGGCAGGCCAATGTCCATGAGCACCAAATCGGGATGCTGTGCGGGTATGCGTTCCAGCGCGTCTTCGGCATTGCTGAACTGACTCACGCAGATCATTCCCTCCGTGCGGTCTATGCGACGTACGAGGCTATTGAGTATGTCGGGTTGGTCTTCTACGATGCTTACTCTTATCATAGTGTCAGTGTATGAGGTGCTGTGTTGGTGTCTCACGCTGTGTCGGTGTCTCACCGACACAGGTATGTCTTCCGGCGTCCTCGCCGGCTCAATTCATCCCCAAAGTTCGCTCAAAAATTCCCAGTACCCAGGATGTGTATTATTGTACCCCGACGAGTATTTATACAACTCGGGCGCTGGGGCCAGTATCCAGCGTTTGGCCACCGGGTTGCGGTGAATATAGTTGACTGCGCGATAAAACATTTGCTCGTTTACGATGGCTATGGATTTAGGCTCCCTTTGCCAAAACTGGTACGCCCGGTCTGATTTATCTACACGAAACATTTCCAGTATGTTGGGCATCTCTGCCCTCAGTTTTTTTTGAAAAGCGTGTGCCGTAAAGGATGTAAGAGCCGCCTGTACCTGAGACAGTGTGTAGGGGGCTTCTATGCTCCAGACTACATGAATGTGGTTTGGCATGATGACAAATGCGTAAATGGCACAGCGTTTTTCGCGTACCAAAAAGCGGAAAGAGTTGATGATGATGTCTTTCATGGCATCGTCAAACAGGAGGGATTTCCAGCCGAGAATAGAGGCGGTGGTGAAGTAGAGTTCAGGGTATTGGACGTGCATTTGTGGTTGAATTTTGAGGGAGTAAAAATGAGAAAATTATCCAAAATCATGATGATTGGCTTGTCAAGCCGGCGCGGACGCCGGGGGACAGTTTCGGGGTTGGTGCGGACACCAACCCCGGCGCTGCGGAGCTTAGCCGCAGCAGTACTCCTTCGCCTGGCGTTGATACGATTTCCAAATGCCCGTCAATGGCTTTAGCTCTTGCCTGCATACTGCCCAAGCCATACCCTTCCGATGCCCCGGCGTTTTCGGGCAAGCCCTGGCCGTTATCTTTGATTGTCAAAATAATAGAGCCATCTTGCAGTTGCAGCGATACCCGTACCTCGGTAGCGCGGGCATGTTTCACCACATTATGCAAGGCCTCCTTGGCGATCAGGTAAATGTTGCGCCTCCGCTCGCCGCCCAACACCACATTTTCAAGTCCGGCAGTTGGAATGTCCAACACAGCGGCTATCTTATTGTCCGACAATAACTCTCCAGCTAAGGAGCGAAGGCGCGAGGCCAAATCCTGCAAGGTATTTTTCTCCGAGTCCATCGCCCAGATGATGACGCGCATGTTTTCGAGGGTTTTTTCAGCCAGTTGCGAAATACGGCGCAGTTCCGGCGCATCGTCGTCCAACAGCAGGTCTTCGCTCAGGAATCGGATGGACGAGAGGCTGCCGCCCATATCGTCGTGCAATTCTTTAGCAATGCGATTGCGCTCGGCGTGCAGTGCTTCCTGGCGCTCCAGCAGGGCGCGCTGCCGACGCAACACCCCCCGGTAATACAAGCCTACCGAGCCTCCGACCAACAGGATGGCCAACAGTACGCTGCCGATTTTGAACCACCAGGTTTGCCAAAACGGAGGCTGTATCCACACGGCCATTGAACGAAGTTCCCCCGTTTCGCCATTGGCATTTCGAGGCAGCACTTCAAGGGTGTATTGGCCCGGCGGTATCTTGGTGAAGCGGGCAAAACCGCCGTTGGCCACAGTTGTCCAGTTGTTGTCGTAGCCTCGCAGGCGGTATGCCAGCGTACTCCCTTCCGACTGGTGATAGCCAATGGCCGTCAGTTCCAGCGCGAGGGTATTTTCACGATAACCCAAGCGCAGGGTATCCGTTTCAGCTATTACTTTGGGCGTTTCAAAGAGCAGGTTGTTGACCCACAAGGCCTCTATGTGCGCGCGGGGCCTGGAGCTTGTCGGCTGCACTGCTTCAGGACGAAACGCCAGCATACCTTTTGAGTGTCCCAGAAAAATGCGCCCGTCGTTGCTTTGCAAAGCTGCCCAATATGCGAACTGCTCGCCGGAAAGGCCGTCCTGCTCAAAAAAGCCGCGCAGTTCTCTGCTGGCCGGATGATAGCGGTATAATCCTCGCAAAGTCCCCAACCACAAATACCCCGATGGAGTGCGAAAGACACTCGTTACATCTGCCCCGTTCAGGTCTGTGCCACTGTCTAATACTCGCTTCAAATGCCCGTCAGTATAAAGCAGCAAGCCCGTGTTGGAGGCAATCCAGATGGAGTCGCCACCAGGCGTGATGCAAGCTCCCTGTGTGTCGCCACCGATATCCATTCGGTTCACAATGCGCAGCGATTGACCTTCTAATTTTGCTACCCAAAGCTCCTTGCTCTCAAAGGGAATCAGTACGGTCTGATTTCCCACAGGAAATATTTCACTAAAAAAATACCCCTTATGCGAGGAGAACTCCGGGGCGGGTATCAAGGAAAATTTTCCCGCCCGTTCCTTTACATCAAAAATGCCGTCCTGCGTTGTCAGCAACTTTCTCCCGGGAATACCGGTAAAAACAGCGACGAAGCCCAGTTCTACTTCGAGGCAGGTTTCCCAGTCGGCAGCGCCCTTTTTCATTCGGTACAAGCCCTGCTGAGACAGCCCCCACAGGCCGCCGTTTTCGTCGCAGGACAGTTGTATGAGCGGGCGGGCCAGAGCGGGCCTCTGTTCTGTTTTTCCGTCTTTATACACCAGCATCCTCCCGTCGTTTGTAGCCATGTACAGCGCGCCGTCGGGCATTTGCACAGCGGCGCGAATGTGCGCGGGATTTTCAGACATAAGCTCCTCAAATCCGCGTTGCACTATGCGGGAGTAACTCAGGCCGCCGCTTTCGTAGCCTACCCATACTTGCCCTTCCCGACTGATGAGCAGGCCTCTGGGTGCAGCATTGAGCAAAGAACTTGTCTGCCCGGCTTGAGGAATTACCTGCCCTTTCCATTGGCGCCGCGCCAAATCGAACAACAGCAGCCCCTCGTTTTTAGTACACGCCAGCAGGCTGTTTTCGGAGGGCAAATAAGCTCCGCCGATGGCATTGAGCGGTTCGCCAAGCGGTGTCTGCGCCCAATGCCCGATTACCTGCCCGCTGCGGAAATTGAATTCCAGCAGACCTTGTTGCGCAAAGAGCCAGGCGGTAGAATCCGTATGCGGCAAGGCAGAACGGATCTGCATTTCCGGGGACAAATAATTTTCCGAAATCCAGGTGTCGCTGCCGGCAGCGCTGTGTACGCTCACCGGACTTTTGAGCCAGGCACAGGCAATGATGTGCTGTGGTACGCCTTTGTTGTCGGCGCGCACTGCAAACCGTACGCCTTGCGTGGCAAATTGCGCCGCCCAGCGCCCGTTCTCCGGCTGGAAGGTCCATACCTGATCGCCCGCCCGAAGCCAAAGCCGGCCCGTTTTTTTTTCGATATGAAAAACGTGGTACGAGCGGTCGGCGCCATCGGGAGCGCGGAAGTTGAGCATACGGCCGTCGGCGCGGCGCAGGCAGTGCAAAGAGTTGTAGGTGCTGAACCAGAGGTTGCCCGCGCCGTCTTCCCAAAAACTGCTTTGGATAATTTGGTCGGGCGTATAGGAGTCCTCTTCGTTCTTGGGTATCAGGTAGTGCCGGAGCCGGAGGCCGTCGAAGCGATAGAACCCATTGAGCGAGCCAATCCAGATGAAGCCGCGGCTGTCTTGCGAGAGGAAGTAATTGGCCGTGTTGTTGCTCAGTCCCTGCTCCGGGCCGAGGTGTTCAAACTGCCATGCGGGTACCTGAGCGGTAGCGCCTGCCACCGCCAACAACATCCAACTCAGTACAAAAACGACATAAACCGAGCAGGTACTCCGTGCCACGCTGCCAAAAAGCATGTGCCGAAGGTAGGGAAATTGTTGAGAAAGCTAAGCGAATGGGTGCAATTTGCTAAAGCGCCGAATCTGCATAGAAGTATTGTGCTACTGAATACTGCTCGTTCAACGAATGGCGGCTATTAGGCATGAGAAGTTTGAACTGCATTGTTTACCACCTGCGTATTGAAACTCCGACGAATAGCCGCCCGTACAGTCGGCGTTAAAACAACGCCGGAGTTGGAAACCTTGCTGTAAACAGCGCCCATCATTGCCGTAAACAATTGCCAGTCAGGCGGACAAGGATGCCCCGGCAACATGGCTGCTCCTGCTTCTTGTGGTCCGGTCGCATTTTGAGAACCCCAGCCAGAGGTAGGTTCGCTTCCTTCTATTTTGAGCGAGAAATAATCTTCTTCATAGATTTTGTCTGCGGTAAGTGCTTGCGGTCTGTGAGACAACTTCCTGCCCGGACTTATTTTACTGCCGGAAATGATCAGGCACTTATAAAGATCGGTCATTGCGCTCAATTGGTCTAAAGGGAAAAAGACAAAATCAATATCTTCATAGCCATCAAGTTGTTTGTATAAATTAGTTCCGGCAGCAGCAGGCGCCGAGGTTGTTGGAGATAATTCGGCGTATAATATAGTTTTGTCTGCTGAATCGGGCTTCTCCAAGATGTCGTAAGCCGCACTATCTTCCAAAGCGATAGAGCATGCACCCGGAATGAAATATGATGTCCCATCGGAAGGATTGATGTCAAAACAAAGCTGCGTGATTTCCGGAGCTTTGACAGTTCCCTTGTTAAATTTGACCTGCAAACCAATTAGCGGTTGGTTTGCAGGGGCGTTAGACGCCTTTTGGGGATCAAGCATTTTCTTCCAATCGCTGTTCCCCGTGTCAATTTTGTACGCAATACTTCCTGTTTTTAGTAGCAAGGCAGGATTGCCGCTGCCGGGTGTGGCATTTGAAGTAGTCGTACTGTCTACCCTGTTCAAATTCAAAGTTTGCTTTGCCATAGTATTCTGTTTTTTAGGTTAGATGTTGAAATACAGTGCAATATAACGCCGGCTCGGCAAAATCTCCAAAAATCAAGCGGAGTTTTTTGATGGAATATAACCAACGTTATAGATGGTCCGGTTTTTAATAAAAATGGGCGGCGTGGCGGGAGTTGCCTTGTTTGCGGCCGGTCTTTGCATTATAAGGAAGAGGTCACAATAAGTAACCGTGTGGAAAGTCTTTCTTCGCTGACGAAAAAAGCCGATGCCGGAGTTCCCTCCGACATCGGCTTTCGTTTTTGTTCATGGGTGGGTATATCAATTGCTTCCTGCGGCAGTAATCCAGGGGCCGCACACGCATACACAGGCGCCGCCGGGCAGTGTGAAACATTTGGGCGGGTTGAGGGTAGTGCAGTGAATGGTAGAGTTGCAGGGCGAGGCATTGGGCGAGATCGCTTTGAAAGCGCCGGCAGCGTTTTGCGTTCCGAATTCTACTAATTTTCCATTTCTCACCACCATCACGAGCAGGTCGCCGGTGCGGGTATTGCGGCCTACGGTGTTGCGGCCTTCGCGTACGCTGCACTCGCCGTCCACGCCGTCAAATTTGATGTAAGCGGCGGCTTGCGGTTCCACGTTCATTTGGATGAGGAGAATGTGTTCGCGGGTTTGCTGCGCCGAAGCAGCAGGTGTTGCACTGAAGAACAAAGCGGTGAAAGCTACGGCTGCGATGGAAAAAAACTTGAAGATGTTCATTGGTTAAAAGATTAAAAAGGTTTGAAAAAAATGGTTTCGGTGTGCAGGCTGCCGAGCGGCTGAGCGCGTGTTTTGTGTTGGTGCGCGGCGTGTTCAGCAGCCTGTACAAACCAATGTGTCGGGCGGTGGAAAGATGTACCCAGAGGAGGGGAATTTTTTTTGAAAAAAAGTGATCATTATCCCGTATCGCGAGTAGTTAAAATCTCAAATCATGTACAACCCAGCAAAGACTTTCATCCAGCGGCTTTCTGACTTCCAACACGATTTTAGCGGCGACCCGCGCTGGGAACTCGTTTTCAGCAATGGAAAGCGCAAGTGGTTTTACATAGTCGTTTCCTACTACAACGGCATCTACTACATCTCTGAACGCATCGGCGATCATGCCCCCATACAGGTGAACGAGCAGGGCGAAATGACGGCCAACGCGCACTATGGGGGCGCCCGCCTTGATGAAAAAAAGTGGCAAACGCTGTTCTCCCTCGCCTTAGAGTACTTGGACCGGGTGGAAAAAGACTGGGTCGGCGAGTACCGCCAATTGGTCAGGAAATTTCCCTACAAGTACCGCCAGGGCCTGATTCACAGCAAATTAGTGCGGCATTATTGCCCGGACATCTGGCGCATTGACCAGGAACTCGGCGAGGAAAACCTGCGGAAATTTGTGTCTATGGTCGAAAACAGACAGATCAACCCTTTCCAAGACGGCACGAGTAAAATCCCCTACCTTCGCCCCTCACCAACACCACTTGCCATCCATGAAAACATCATTTCTATTGGCAACGGCGCTCTTGGCCTGCATGTACGCCGGCGCGCAATCGCGGGGAGACCTCACCCTGATGAGCTTCAACATACGTTTCGACAACCCCGGCGACGGCGACAACCGCTGGGACAAACGCCGCGATGATGTGGCCCAAACCATGCTCTTCCATCAGGCGCAGGTGTGCGGGCTGCAGGAGGCCCTGCACAGTCAGATTCAGGATTTGTTGCAGCGGATGCCGGGTTATGCTTTTGTGGGCGTGGGCCGCGACGACGGACAGTTGAAGGGCGAGTTCTCTCCCATTTTATACGATACCCGGCGCCTGCAATTGCTCGATTCCGGTACCTTCTGGCTCAGCGAAACACCTGAAAAAGTGTCCAAAGGCTGGGATGCCGCGCTGCCCCGCGTGGCTACCTGGGCCAAGCTGCGCGACAAAACCGCCCGGAAGGTATTTTTTGTCGTCAATACGCATTTCGATCACATCGGGCAGGAGGCGCGCAAAAACAGCGCCGCGCTCATCGTGCAGCGGGTACAACAACTCGCCGGCAGCAGCAGGGCTTTCGTCATGGGCGATTTCAATGCCCGACCCGATGAGGCGCCGATAGCCGTGTTGTTGCAGGCTTATCGCGATTGTAAGGCACTGTCGCAGATGCCGCATTTCGGGCCGGAGGCTACTTTCAACGGGTTCGGCCCCAAAGAGCAGGAGGGTATGCGCATTGATTATATTTTTTGCAACGACCCCAGCGTAAAAGTACTGCAGCACGCTACTTTGAGTGGTACCTGGGGCGGGCGTTTTGCCTCCGATCATCATGCGGTGATGGCAAGAGTGCGGTAGGCGGTTTCTGTCTGTGCGTAGTGAATGGCTGGCTTCGCCGAGGTCGCACCCCGTAGTCAGCCCTTCACTAAACTACCCCAATAACTCAGTGTGGCCGCATTTTTTGTAGGGCCAGTCTCAATGCTTCCGGCTGCTGTGTGCCCAACAGGATGCGTTTGTTGTTTTTATGGAGGACCAATTGCAGTCCCATATTGCCCGACACATTGTAAGCTGTGCCGCCGGAGCCGTATTTGATTCCCCAGCCGCCGTACTCTTTGAGGGGCTGGTATTGGCGCACTTCGGCCTCGGCTACTTCCTCCCAGGCGATGAACCGGCTGCCGAAAAAGGGAAAAAAACGGTACCGAATGCCGGCACGGGAAAGCTCTACCTGTAAACTCATAAAATAAAAAGCCACCAACATGAGCAACAAAAATACGGCCACGCCAATGAGCATTTCGTTGCTGCCGGGATTGTTGCCAAATGGTATGCCTTGCACCAACTGAACGTAAAGGCCGTATAATATCAGCCCGAAAGGCATCAGCAACAGTCCCCACAACCACCACTGCCGGAAGTATTGCCGCTCGGAAAAGAGGATGATGTCGGTAGCCATAGTATTGATTTTGTGCTGTTTGTATTCAATACATTCTAAAAACCCCAAAAACCTTACTCCTCACCACCATCATCTTGCTGTTCCAATGCAGGCTCGGATGCTCCACAACCTGCCGGTTTTTCGGGCGAGAGGTAGAGGTCTATCTGGCGGCCCGCCGATAGCGTGACGCCGGGTGCGAAAGCCGGTTCCTGTTTCCAGATGTAGAACTGATCGCTGCCTGGCCCGTCGCCGTGTATGGTGCCGATGTTGAGGTTGAACGAAGTGATGATGAACAAAGCCTCCTCATAAGTTTTGCACACCAGATCGGGCACGGCCACCATGCCGGTAAGTCGCTCTGTAACAACAAATTCGAGCGTGGCGCCCATAGGCACTTTGAGGCCGTTGCGCACATCGCGTTCGGTGTATTGTTTGCCCTCGTAAAAAAAGTGCAGGATGGTGTTCTCCTCCAATTTTTCGTCAAACTTCCGCTCGCGCACTTTACTGCGCACATTCACCCAGGCCAATTTCCGGGAGTACTGGTCGTAATTGTAGCTGCCCACCATGTCTGGCAATGCCACCATATCGGGCGTGGCTTTGGTGACGGTGAGATAAATGCGCCGACGCTCTTTTACCCGGCTGAGCGGGGCGGGCGATTGCTCCAGCACCATATTGGGCCGTGCGTCCACTTTGAAAATAGAATCAGTGACCACAATGCGGAAATTGCGGCTGCGCGCTTTGGCAATGGCCTCGTTGAGCGACATGCCCACATAGTCATGCACTTGCACCGACTCATTGTGGCGGGTGTAAAACCGCAGTACCAATTGCAATAAAAAGATGCCAAGCACCGCAAAAGCCGCCAGAGCCGCCAGGTTGCGCAAGAAAATACCAGATCGAAGAAATTGTGCCATTTCGCTGAGATAATAAGTCAATACTCTGCCCGAACTGCCCTCAAAATGAGGCTCGGTTTGCTTTCTCGTATCGCGCCATGCGCCGGGTTCGCCGTCGTAACTCACCTGCTGCGGCCGTACTGCCGGATCGAAATAACTTTCCTGAGCCTCCGGTTCATCTGTTATGGCAGGCATGGGGAGTTCGGTCGTCGCAGGGGCTGCAGTTGCGGAAACCGGCTGTGCCACGGAAACCGGCGCTTTGCGGTCGAAGGCAAAACGAAGCACCTGATCGAGCACGTCATAAGGTTTGAATTGCAAGAAGGCTGCCTGTCGGAAAATACAGGATGCGGGCGTAAGGGCCGGCTGCGGATGGATGTCGGTCAGGATGGTTTCGGCCCGGCCATGTTCAAAAATGCGCACATAAGCGCTCAGCAAAGCATAGCCTTGTACGCCTGTGATGCGGGCGGCGCGCTCCAAATCGCCTTTTACCTGACCGGCTATTTTGTGGTAATCTCCGCCTGTACTTCCGCCCAAACGGGCCGGAGTGATCAGCGCAGTATTGGGCGCCTGTCCTCCCGGCACAGCACTGCCGAGCGCCCCTTCAGAAAGTTCCAATACTTCGTAAACAGGCGTTCCGTCGGGCTTGAAACTCGTGAGGAGACCACCTCTGACTTCGAGGAGTTGCAAGGCATTTTGTTGCGCTACCAAGGACTCAAAAAGTATCTGTGGCCGGCGCGGAATGGATTCCGTCATTCTCAACCGCAGCACCCGACGGGCCTCTTCGCTTTCCATCCCCTGAGGGCGAAATACGATGCGGGTGTATGCTTCCAGATGCCGGCGCTCGCTCAATGTTTTGGGCGCGTGGCTGCCATCCAAAGGCCGGGCGGTGAAGGGATAGCTCAACATGCTCTCCACACGGCGGTAAAACTCCTCTGCGCTCGCTTCGTACTCCGTTTGGTGCGCCACAATCTGATCGGGAACACTCAATCCGTTGCGCTTCAGCGTTTGCAGGCTTCTGTATTTGTCGGCGGCGATGGCCGAAGATACGGCGTCTGAACCAGTGTGCGGAAGATCGGCTTGTTCTACGCTTTTGAGTAGTTTTGACAGCGTTTCGGGGGCGTTTTGAACGATGGGCCACACCGCGTCGGCATGCAGGGAGAGTTCTTCCTGCGCCAGCAGTTTCGGCTCAGATACGAGCGCTCCGGCAGCGGTATATTTTCGCAACAAACCGGCGCATTCCGCACGGATGGCCTCCAACACGGGCGATGCCTGCCAATGGTCGAGCAGGGATCTCAAATCTTCAAAGCGCTTATGGAAAAGGAATCCTGTAGGAATTTTATACATCAAAAGCCGGCCCTGGCGGTCGTCCAAGAGTACGGGAAAAGGCGCATACTTGCCGGATGCGGCCAGTTTTTCAAAAACATTGCGCGCACTTTCCACGTCTTCGTCGGCGCCACTGAAAGCGATGGCTATGTTGCGCTTAGTGGTTGCCGTATGCCGGAGCGCATCCAGGGCGGCGTCCAAACCTTGCAGCAAGTCGGCATAAGCGCTGCGTTCAGGGTGTTCCGCCCGGCGTTCCTGCAAAGAGGCGCGCACGATGAAATTGAGGAGTTGAGTCGGATTCAGTCCGATTTCCGCTGCCTGATGAAAAAGCAGAGAAGAAGGCAGCAGCGGCGAGGTATTGTTGGCTTCCCGGATCAGAATGCGCCCGTCGCTGTAGGCAAAACCGTCTATTCGGGCGTAAGCGCCGAATCCCATTTCCTGAAAAAGCCTGACGCACTCGCTTCGGATATGGCTGATTTGAGCTTCCGGCAAACGGGCAGGCGTTTCGCGCTGGGCCATGCCGTTCATGTAGTCTGAAAAATAATCAGACAATTCGGCGCCCTGAGCCATTTCTGTGGGCGGCAGGGCCGTTGCCGAGCCATCTTCATTTCTGACGACGATGCAGGAAAACTCGTGGCTGTCAATGAGTTCTTCTACGATGACGGCGCCTTCGCTCAGGGTGCTTTCAATCACAAAAACCGCCTCCGAACCCGGCAGCGCTTCGTGCGCCAACTGGTCCAAGTGCGCCAACAGGCTTTCGGGGTGATACACCAATGCCTGCCCTCCTTCGTAAGCCACCGTTACCGGAAAACCCAGCCCGTCGCGCAGGTCGGTGAGCAGCCGAATATAATCGGTTTTTTCAAATTTGCTTCTCGATCTCCAGGTGGCTACGGGCACTATCTCGCGGAAAAAAGCGCGGTTAACGGCATCGCGGAAGCCCTCTTCATAGCCGGGTTCGTCCACCACCGATACGCCGATGGATGAACCCTGTGTGGCCGGGCGCAGCACCAATGGGAAGCCGAGGGTGTCGGCGGCTTGGCGATAAAAGTCGGCAGCGGTGTTGTCTGCGATCCATTGTTCGCGCGGTATGACAAAAGATTTGGGGGTATAAAAGCCATGAGCAGGCAGCCACTCTCTTTGCAAAACTTTGTCGGAACCGATTTCGGCAGCCCGAATGCCGCTGCCGGAGTAGGGGATGCCGAGGTCGTCCAATTGGCGTTGCAAGCGCCCGTCTGCGCCGTATTCGCCGTGCATTGCCAGAAAAGCGAAGTCAATAAGACCGGGCAATTCATCCAAGCGAATGCGACGGCCCACCCGCGCTACGAGGGCGTTGAGGTCTTCCTGGGCAAGCTCGCCGAGGCTTTCCATATACACCTGAAATCCGTTGGGAGAATCGGGCAAATACTCGGCAGGCGGGTATGCCCGGTTGAGGCCGCCCTGATGCAGCAGATGCCTGTTCAGCAGGATGAGATTCTTGTGGCTGTCAACGAATACAGGCACCGGCTCGAAAACGGCCTGGTCCAAACTATCGTAAACCATCCGCCCGCCGGCGAAGGAAATTTCGCGTTCGCGCGAAGGGCCGCCGAAAAAGATACCTGCTCTTAGCTTCATGGTGTGTTTGTCCGTTGTGGTTAGATGAGACAAAGGTAATTTTTTTTGCCGGGGCGAGAATATGCAGGGCCATGCCTTTTTACTACCTTTGTTCAACTATGGCTGACGAAAATACCAGCGTACACAAAAAAAATTCAACAGCTATGTCAACCTACGATCAACTCATTGAAAAAGGCAGAGCCGAAGGCAGAGAAGAAGGCATCGAAAAAGGCATCGAAAAAGGCAAAACCGAGGTAGTACTGAATGCAGATACCAACGGCCTGTCTATATCGCTTATCGCAAACATCACGGGTCTGGAAGAGGCTGCCATCCTGCGGATTTTGCAGGAACATGGAAAGGCATGATGTGAAAATCACATAGTTTCGGATTACTTTTGCGCCCTCAATCAAAATCCGAACATACCATGGTACTTCCGCGGATCAACCCTGTTGAAACCACAGCCTGGCAAAAACTGCTCTCCCATTACGAAGCCATCAAGTTGGTGCAAATGCGTGATCTGTTCGCCGCCGACGCACAGCGGTTTGATACATTTTCTCTCCGGTTTGAAGACCTGCTGGCCGATTATTCCAAAAACATCCTCACCACCGAAACGCTGGACCTGTTGCTGCAACTGGCCCGCGAAACGCAACTCCCCCAGGCCATTGCGCAGATGTTTGCCGGCGAAACCATCAACGAAACAGAAAACCGCGCTGTGCTGCACACCGCTTTGCGCAATCGTTCCGGCAGGCCGGTGCTGGTCAACGGCGCCGATGTGATGCCCGCCGTCCATGCTGTGCTGACGAGCATGGAGCAGTTTTGTGCCCAGATACACAGCGGCGATTGGAGAGGCTACTCCGGCGAGCGCATCACCGATATTGTAAACATAGGTATAGGCGGCTCCGACCTCGGCGCGGTGATGGTCACCGAAGCGCTGCGGCCTTATTGGGCAGAGGGCATTCGGGCGCATTTTGTGTCGAACGTGGACGGTACGCACATTGCGGAAACGCTGCGCCGGGTGCGGCCCGAAAGCACGCTGTTCATCATCTCGTCCAAAACCTTCACCACCCAGGAAACGATGGCCAATGCCTACAGCGCACGGCAGTGGTTTTTGGAGGCCGCCCGCGATGAGGCGCATGTGGCCAAACACTTCGTCGCTGTTTCTACGAATGCCGGGGCCGTGCAAAAATTTGGGATTGACCCCGCAAATATGTTCGAGTTTTGGGATTGGGTAGGCGGGCGCTATTCCCTCAGTTCGGCCATCGGGCTGTCCATTGCACTCACCATCGGGTATGAGCATTTCAGCGCCCTGCTCGACGGCCTGCACGCCATGGACGAGCATTTCCGCACTGCGCCGTTGGAGCGCAATCTGCCGGTTTTGCTGGCGCTCATCGGCGTTTGGTACAACAATTTTTTCGGTGCAGAAACGGAGGCCATTCTGCCGTATGACCAATACCTGCACCGCTTTCCGGCTTACTTCCAGCAGGGCAATATGGAGAGCAATGGCAAAAATACCGACCGCAACGGGCAATTGGTCGGCTACCAAACCGGCCCTATCCTGTGGGGTGAGCCGGGCACCAACGGCCAGCACGCTTTTTACCAACTCATCCACCAGGGCACCAAGCTCATCCCCTGCGATTTCATTGCGCCGGCCATCAGCCACAACCCCATCGGCGAGCATCATAAATTATTGATGTCCAACTTCTTTGCTCAAACAGAGGCGCTGATGAAAGGCAAAACCGCCGAAGAGGTGCGCGCAGAATTGGCCGCTGCCGGCAAGAGCGAGCAGGAAATAGAGGCATTGCTGCCGTTTAAGGTGTTTCCGGGCAACCGGCCCTCCAATTCGATCCTGCTGCAACAAATCACGCCGCGCAGTCTGGGCATCCTCATTGCGCTGTACGAGCATAAAATCTTTGCGCAGGGCATCATCTGGAACATCTTCAGCTTCGATCAGTGGGGGGTGGAATTGGGCAAGCAATTGGCGAACAACATCCTGCCGGAATTGCAAAACGACAGCCTGGTGAGCAGTCACGATGCCTCGACGAACGGCCTCATCAATGCGTGGAAAGAGATGCGTTCAGCGCAGGGATAGCCATTGTATGTTGCAGTTGGCCCGCGCCAGGGATAGGAACGGAATGGCGGCGGCGGATAGAGCTGTTAGCTTTGGCGCTGCGATAGCCGGATAAAGCTAACAGCTCTGCGGAGAGGCCGCCATGCAGTGGATAGCCCGGCCCCGCGGAGTGTAATTGCCGGTGCGGGGGGCGCCCCAAAAAAATATTTACCCTTGTTTGGCCGGGTGTTCCCGAAAAAAAAGACCGAAGACCGCCGCGATGACAAAGCCCAGTACTGCCGGCGTCCACCAGATGGCTTCCCAGTGTCGCACACCGCCGATGGTGAAGTGTTTGACCACCCAACCGGCCAGATGCGAGCCGATGAGCGTGCCCAAGCCCATGGTGAGGAAGGTGATGAAACCCTGCACGGTGCTTTTCAGCGAGGGTGGGGTCATGCTGTCTATGAATATCTGAGCGGCGAGGGCGGTGAAAATGAAACAAACCCCGTGCAAGGCAATAGCACCGTACATGAGGCCTGTGCCGCCGAGGGCCAGCATGGCGTAGCGCGCACCCCAGGCAATGAAGCCCGACAGGAGGACGTAACGCAACGGAAAACGCAGGGTAAACCAGGGCAGAAACAGCATGAGCAGCATTTCGGAAACCTGGCCCAGGGTCATTTTGGCCGCCGCATGACCTACGCCGATGTCGTTGAGATAGGGATTGACGAAGCTGTAATAAAATCCGCCGGGTATGGTGCTGAGGGCCAAGCAGATGACCAATACGCTGAAGGAGCGATTGCGAAACAGGGCCTTGATTTCGGGGTTGAACCACTTTTGCGCAGTCGCTCCGGGCTGTTGAGCGCCCAAGGGCGGCGTGTGCGGCAGGCTGAGGCAATACAAACTTTGCACAAAGGACATGAGCGCCGAGATGAGCATGGGTGTGGCCGACTCTTCGAGGGCGAAGGCACTGACCATGATGCCGGCTACAATCCAGCCGACGGAACCCCACACGCGCACGCGCGGGTACTCTTTGCCGGGGTCGGATAAATGTCTGAAACACAGGGCCGCATTGAGCGAAAAGGTAGGTGCGTACAGCAGGGTGTAGGGGAGAAAAAAGGCATAAAAGCTGCCGAAACTTTTCATTTGAGAAGCGCCCAAGAGCATGAGACCACCCAAAAAGTGGAGGATGGACAGCAGGCGCTGGGAGGGAATGTGCCGGTCGGCCAGCACGCCCATGAGGAAGGGCGTGAGCGAGGAGGCAATGGCCGTAGCTCCGAAAGCCGTGCCTACCAGAGCGCCGTCGTCGCCCAGATGGGCCAAGATGTAAGAACCCAGCGTAACAAACCAAGCCCCCCAGAGGAAATACTGCATGAATTGCAGCGCAGAAAGCCGGAAGTGCAGGAGCTTGGTCATGGCAGGCAGGGAACTGCGCTACTCGGCGCGGAAAGGATGCCGCTGTACCCACTGTACAGAGGGTTCGAGGAGGCGGATGAAGAAAGGCATGAGGCGATTGGATGGGCCGTGATAATGGCGCAGGCGGCAGTCCAACTGCTGTGGCTCGGCGCCTACGGAGCTTTTGATTTCCATAGCGGTGCGGGCGAAGACGAGTTCGGAAGCGCCCGATTCGATGGCCGTTTTGGCCATATCGTAGAGCATATTGAGGTACAGTTGGTGCGAGGCATTGAGGGCGTTGCGGAAGCCCAAGAAATGCGCCTCCATGCTGTGGCCGTTGCGCATGGTGGTGCAAAATCCAACCAACTCGTCATTTTGGTAATAGCCGAAAACGCGGAAATGCTGCGGGAAAGCCTGCTTGAGGGCCGTGAAATAGCCGGGATGCAGATCGAAGGCGTTGAAATCGGCGTGGGAAGCCACCTCGCAGTACAGCTCGTACATGGCAGCTTCTTCCAGCACGACCATTTTTTCGGTCAGTTCCCGGCGGGTGATGCCGTCCATTTTTTTGAAAGCCCTGCGCGCCCGCACGCGATATTTGGAACTCATGGCTTCGAGGTAGTCGTCGAATCGCTGCCAGGAAGGCTGGATGTGGAGGATCATATTGGGCTGGAAACTGAATTCGGAGAAGCGCATCCGGCTCAGTTGCTCGGAAACGCCTTTGCAGCAAGGGCTGATGTCTTTGACCATTGCTAGGTCCACTTTGCGGCCACAGCAACGAAACCGCTCGGAGACGGCCTCCATGGCGGAATCGAGCAGGCGGGCGGTCTGATCTTCGCGCAATCCTTCCACAGAAAAATGAAACCCATGCGCGCCTGTGAGGAGCATGTTGCCGCAAACCAGCAATTGGAAACGCCCCAGCCCGGCCAATACCGATTTTATTTGTTTGAACCAGCCGCGTTCTGCCTGAAGGCCGGATTCGAGGCTTTTTTTGATGCGCAAATCGAGCAATTGGGCATAAGCCAAACCGACCGGGCGCGCCTGTTTGTAAAACACGACATAAGCAAAAGCCATGCCTTCCGGAGCGCATTGCTCCATGACAGTGAGGTAGTTGCGTTGCAAAAAGATGTCGTCGGAGGGCGCCGCGAGGTCCCAGTCTTCAGGGGTTTGTTCCAATGATGAGAATACCCGCGCCGTCCATCCGGGCAAGGGCAACGCCACTTCATTTTCCAAGCTGCGGGCAGTAGCCGAGCGGCGGCACAAACCGGCGGTTTCGGCAACAGGGGCATACAAAAAAGAGAGCGCACTTTGGATGGCGCAAGGTTTGGAAACAGCTTCGGGCGCAGGGTGCTTCATGGCATCATTGGTAATGGTCGGCAAAGGAAACGCAAGGTGTGGGGGTATTGTTTTTGAGTACCTTTGCCGCTCTGAAATAACATACCGAATGAGCGCCCGACAAATATTCACGCCCGGCATCCGACACATGCTGGTGGCTGTTTTGAGCTTTTCCACCATGAATTTGCTGGTTAAACTAATGCCCGCCATACCGCCTATGGAATTGGTGTTTTTTCGTTGTTTGGTATCCCTGCTCATCTGTTTGTACCTGTTGCACAAGGCCGGCGTCCATTGGCTGGGCGAGAACCGGCTGATGCTGGCGCTGCGGGGCATCTGTGGCACCATGGCGCTGTTTTTGTTTTTCATTACCATCAAAAAAATACCCTTTGCCGGGGCCGTCACATTGGCCTACACCTCGCCGGTGTTCTCAGCCATGCTGGGCGTATTGTTTCTGAAAGAAAAGCTGAAGCCGGTTCAATGGGTTTACATTTCCATATCGCTGCTCGGCGTGGCGGTACTCAAGGGCTTCGATCCGCGCATACCGATGCTGTATTTTTTTCTGGGAATAGGATCGGCTATGTTCTCTGCGCTGGCGTACATGCTGGTGCGGCGGCTCAAAGGGCGGGAGCATCCGGTGGTGGTGGTGCTGCATTTTCAGTTGGTGGGCACGCTGGCCGGAGCGGTCGGCACGGCGGTTCAGTTTCAGATGCCGCAGGGTTGGGACTGGATCATGCTGCTGGGTATGGGTTTGCTCACACAATTGGGGCAATTGCAACTCACCAAAGCGCTGCAAATCGAGCAGTTGGGCATTGCCACCAGCCTCAATTTTCTGGGCGTTTTGTATGCGGTTTTTTTCGGGGTGTTGTTTTTTCAGGAACATCTCACACCCGGCAATATTTTAGGAATGATCCTCGTGGCGGCAGGCGTGGTTGCCAATGTAGTGACCGGCAAGCGGGCCGAGGTCATTGCTACCACCAATGTGGTGAAACCGTATAACTGAGCGCCGGAAACGCTTTGGGCGCAATACTTTCTCTCGCCGTCAGCAAAAAAAGCCCGTTCTTTGCGCCTGCAATGAATACGCTCATCGGCACCGATATTTCTGCTGCCCGGCACTTTCTCGAAGCCGGGCATCCCATCGGCATTCCTACCGAAACGGTGTATGGACTGGCGGCCAGCGCCCTTTCTCCGGCTGCCGTGGCGCGCATTTTTGAGGTCAAAAACCGCCCCACCTTCGACCCGCTCATCGTGCATGTACCCGATGCCGCGGCTGCGCAAAACTACGCGCTGCATTGGCCCGAAACCGCCCGTCGTTTGGCCGACGCATTTTGGCCCGGCCCGCTCACCCTGCTGCTGGAAAAGCGCGACATAGTGCCCGATTTAGTCACCGCGGGGCTTCCTCGCGTAGGGCTGCGCGTACCTTCGCATCCGCTCGCGCTTCAACTGCTTCAAACGCTCAGCTTTCCATTGGCCGCGCCCAGCGCCAACCCATTCGGCTACATCAGTCCCACTACGGCGCAGCACGTTTTCGATCAGTTGCAATCGCTCATTCCCTACATTCTCGACGGCGGCCCCTGCCGGGTGGGCGTTGAAAGCACCATCATCGGTTTTGAGGATGGAAAAACGGTGGTGTATCGTTTGGGAGGCCTTAGCATCGAGCAATTGGAACAGGTCGCCGGGCCGCTTACGCTGCAACTCCATCAGAGCAGCAACCCCGCCGCGCCGGGCATGCTCACCACGCATTATGCGCCGCGCAAACCGCTGTATCTGGGGCCGATAGATGAACTGAAAGAGCGCTTCCCGCAATTGCGCGCCGGACTGCTCACATTGTGTCCGTTGCCACAGAAATCCGCAGATATCCTTTGTATTTCTCTGTCATCAGAAGGCGATCTGAACGAGGCTGCGCAGCATCTTTTCGCAGCCATGCGCCTCCTCGATCAGTCGGATGTGGATGCCATTTTCGCCGAGCCGATGCCGGAAACGGGCCTCGGCAGGGCTATCAATGACAGGTTGAAACGGGCGGCGGTGTAGGATGGATTGGGAACACCAACATTCGTGTACACGCCTTTGAACTCACAAACACAAAAATAAACCGACATGAAATGTCCGAATTGTCAAACAAGCATTCCCATTCAAAACATCAACGTGCAGACCGACATTGGAAAATGCGATGCCTGTAGCAGTATTTTTAAAGTGTCCGACATTTTTACGGATGTAAATCCCCGATTCAACATCAACCATGCGCCTGCGGGAGCCTGGTTTCATCAAAATTTTAATCAGACGACCATCGGCGCTACCACGCGGTCTCCAATGGCGTTCTTTTTGGTGCCTTTTATGCTGGTGTGGTCGGGCGGATCACTGGGCGGCATATATGGCTCTCAGATTGTCTCCGGCGAATTTGATCTTTTCATGTCTTTGTTCGGCATACCTTTCTTCATTGGCTCTGTTGTTTTTTGGAGCATCACATTGATGGCGATCTGGGGAAAAGTGGAGCTTACCTTCAACAGGCAGGGAGGAACCATTTTTACCGGCGTAGGCAAAATCGGCATCACCAAACGCTTTCAGTGGAACGAGGTAGCCAGAATTGAAGAGAGTACAAGCCAATACAAATATCCGGGAGGGCATGGCGCTCAGATCGTTTTTGAGGGTAAAAACAGACATACCTTTGGGTCGGGACTGAACGAACAGAGGCGCTACTACCTGCTGCAAGCCCTGAAAACCATGCATGCGCAAGGACGGTAAGGATAAAAATTCCTCAAAATTCCTTTCTTTTGCAGCCATGAACAACAGCTTTCTCACCGTCGTTTCGGTACTGCATACGCCAGGCGATATGCGCGTGCTGCCCGAATTCATGCGCGGCCTGTGGCCTGTGTTGCAAGGGCATTTTGCTGATTTTGAGATCATTCTGGTCAATAACTGCACCGAACTCAGCCCCGATGAATACCTCCGCCCATTGGACCCGGAGTTGAAACAAAACATCTATGTGCTGCAATTGTCGGCCCGCGTGAACCGCAACCACGCCGTAGTAGCCGGCTTGGACCGGGCCAACGGCGACTATGTGGTCGTTTTTGAGCCTGGGTTTTATCACAAACCGGAACTGATCCTCGACTTGTTTGCCAAAACCCGCGAGCATTTCGATATCGTATATCTGCGGGGTCGCAGCCGGCCTATCAGTCTGAAATTCAGGCCGTTTTACAAGGCGTTTTACTACATCCTGCGGCACTACTCGCAACTCCGCGTGGACGAAGGCGCCTACGATACGCGCATCATCTCGCGGCGGGCGCTCAACTCGCTGCTGCGCCTCCGCGAAAACCTCCGCTACATGAAGGCCATCTACTCCATTGTGGGCTACAACACCGCTGCTTTGGATACCGACCAAAAACCGGAATGGGACGAAGAAGACAGTTTCAACGAGCGTTTCGGCACCTCCTTGGTGGCCATCACTTCTTACACCACCTTCCTGCGCTCGTTGCTGCTGTGGATTTTTATGTTTTCGCTCACTTTTCTCATTGCCGTGATTGTCAATGCTTTGAAGGTGAAATTTACCGGCGTGGACCTGCTGGGCAATGTAGGCGAACCCTTCTCCGGCTGGACTTTTTTGGTGGTGCTCATCTCGGTGTTCTTCGCGGCTACCTGCCTCAATTTGTACATCATGTCCATCTATCTGTCCAATATTTACAACGAAATCAAGCAAAGGCCGCTGTACATCATCGAGTCTATTAAAAGGTTTTAGCGGTGGGCAGTAGGCGGTGCTAAGCGCGAAGATTCAGTAGGCGGTAGGCGGTGCTAAGCGCGAGGTGTCCCGGTAGGCGGTTTGCGGTGCTAAGCGCGAGGGCAGCGCGGCTTGCAGCTTGCAGCCAGCAGCCAGCAGCCAGCAGCCATTGGGAAATGCTAAATAAACACGAAACAATTATATTTGCCCTTCAACACTCAACGACAACATGAAAAACCAACGCACGCTCTCCCTCCTGCTCTTCTTTTGCATCGCCGTTGCCACCTCCTTGCCGGCTCAGAAGAAAACCCAAACACCTGTAACGCCCACGCCTGCGCCAGCTGCTGCCGAATTCAACGCGGGCTTGTACAAGGGCCTCAAATGGCGCAACATCGGCCCCTTCCGCGGCGGTCGTTCGGTAGCCGTCAGCGGTGTGCCGGGCGATGAAAATACCTACTACGCAGGCTACACCGGCGGCGGACTCTGGAAAACCGACGATGCCGGCCTCACCTGGCGGCCCATTGCCGACGGCGCGCTCCAAACCGGCTCCGTAGGCGATATTGCCGTAGCGCCCTCCGACCCCAATGTGGTGTATGTGGGCATGGGCGAGCACGCACCCCGCGGCGTGATGACTTCTTACGGCGACGGCATCTACAAAAGCACCGATGCGGGCCTGAGCTGGAAGCAAATCGGTTTGGAAAAAACGCGCCATATTTCCGACGTGGTAGTACATCCCGGCAACCCCGACGTGCTGTGGGTGGCCGCTCAGGGCGCCCTGTATGGCCCCTCCGAAGATCGCGGCGTTTATAAAAGCACCGACGGCGGCCAAAGCTGGAAAAAAGTACTGTATGTGGATGAAAATTCCGGCGCTTCCAGCCTGAGCGTGGACGCCAACAACCCGCGCATCCTCTACGCCGCCACCTGGCAACACCGCCGCCTGCCCTGGAAAGTAGAAAGCGGCGGCGCGGGCTGCTCCATCTGGAAAAGCACCGACGGCGGCGATACCTGGGCCAAAATCAATGAGGGATTGCCAAAAGAAATGGGCAAGATCGGCGTGTCGGTCTCGCCGGCCAATTCCAATCGTGTATATGCCATTGTGGAAGCCGAGAAGTCGAAAGCCGGCCTGTATCGCTCCGACAACGGCGGCAAGAGCTGGCAACTGATGTCCAACGACCAAAACATCACCTCGCGCTCCTGGTATTACATGGAGGTCTTCGCCGACCCGCAAAACGCCGACATCGTGTATGTGCTCAACGCGCCGATGATGCGCTCCATAGACGGCGGCAAAACCTTCAGCAATATCTCCGTCGGGCATGGCGACACCCACGACCTGTGGATCAATCCCAAAAACAACCAAAACATGATCCTCGGCGACGACGGCGGCGCAGAGATCAGCTTCAACGCCGGGCGCTCCTGGTCTTCGCTGAACAACCAGCCCACCGCCCAATTTTACCGTGTGAATGCAGATAAGCAGTTTCCGTACAAAATTTACACCGGCCAGCAAGACAACACCTCTGTCATCATTGCTTCGCGCAACAACAGTTTCGGCATCACCGACAAAGACTGGACCACCGGCCCCGGCTGCGAGTGCGCCTGGGTTGCCTTTGATCCCGACAAGCCGGAAACACTCTATGGCGGCTGCTATCAGGGCTATATTGACGCCCTCGACACCCGCACCGGAGAGTCGAAAGACATCATGGCCTATCCTACGCTCAATCTGGCCATACAGCCCAAAGACATGAAGTACCGCTTCAACTGGAACGCGCCCATCGTCGCATCGCCGCACAACGCCAACGTGATTTACCATTGCGCCAACGTGGTGTTGCGCAGTGCCGACGGCGGTCTGCGCTGGGAAGTCATCAGCCCCGACCTCACCCGCAACGAGGCGGCCAAACAAGGCGACGGCGGCGGTCCGATTACCAACGAAGGCGCGGGCGGCGAGAATTACAACACCATTTATTACTTCATTGAATCGCCCATCGAAGCGGGCGTACTCTACACCGGCAGCGATTGCGGCTTGGTGCATGTCAGCCGCGACAACGGCAAAAGCTGGCTCAATGTGACGCCCGCCGGACTGCCCGAATGCAGCATTCATTCCATCGAAGTATCGCCGCACGACAAGGGCACGGTGTATATTGCCGGAACGCGCTACAAGTTCAACGACTTTGCATCTTACACCTATAAATCAACCGATTACGGCAAAACCTGGACCCGTATTTCCGAGGGCATCCGCACCGATGATTTCCTCAAAGTCATTCGCGAAGACCCCAAAACGAAGGGATTGCTGTACGGCGGCGCCGAGCGCGGATTTTACGTTTCCTTCAACGGCGGTCAGCGCTGGAACCAACTCCAACTCAACCTGCCCGTTGTACCCGTCACCGACCTCATCGTGCGCGACAACGACCTCGTGGCCTCCACCGCCGGCCGCGCCCTCTGGATTTTGGACGACCTCTCGCCGCTACAACAATCGGCCGGTAAGCTCGAAGCCTTCAAAGTATTCCAACCCAAACCCACCGTGCGCTTCAGCAGCTTCTCGGCGCCCTGGCTGCCGGAGTTCATTCCCGGCATCGGCAAGAACCCCGACAACGGCGTCATTCTCAGCTACTTCCTGCCGGAAAATGCCGACAGCAACGAGGTGAAATTAGAAATTTTGGATGCTGCGGGCAAAGTCATTCGCAGTTTCAGCAGCAAAAAAGACGAGGCGTTCAAACCCTACCCCGGCGGACCGCGCCCCAGTCCCACCCTGCCTGCCATGAAGGGCCTGCATCGTTTTGCCTGGGATTTCCGCACCGGCGGTCTGCCCGATATTCCCGGCGTGTATGTGTATGCCGACTACACCGGCCATCGCGTGGCGCCCGGCAAGTACAGCGCCCGCATGTCGTACAAAGGCCAGACTTCTACGGCGGACTTTGAAATCGCACCCGATCCGAGGCTGCAAACCGCGCCGCAAGACTGGGCCGAACAGCAGCAAACCATCGCGCGCGTAGAGGGGCACATCAGCGATATGCACGAGTGTGTCAATGCTTTGCGCAAGGTGAAAAAGCAGGTGGAACACTTCAATGAATCGTTCAAAAATGCTGCGGGCGACAACGAAAAAGCCATGCTGGCCAACGGCGAGCAATTGCTGAAAAAAATGGCTGAGTGGGAAGCCAACATCGTGGAAACCCGGCAGCGCAATTTCCAGGATGTCATCAACTGGCCCAGCAAACTCAACGCTGAGTTCTTTGATCTGCGCGGCAAATTGGACGTACACGATCCCCGTGTCACGCAGGGCGTCCGCGACCGCCTCCGCGATCTGGAAGCCGAATGGACGCGCCACAAAGCAACCTGGAAAAAGCTGATAGAGGAGGATGTGGCAGGGTACAACCGCTTGTTCCGGGAGAGGAATTTGCCGGCGCTTTTTGCACCTCAGAGGTAAAAACATGCGCTTCTCTCTCTTCCAACTCGCCGATGCCATGCAGGGCCGCGTCATAGGGCAGGCGCCTGCCGGAGCCGTGGTAGAACACCTCATCACCGACAGCCGCCACATAGCCTTTGCGCCCACGGCACTGTTCTTTGCTCTGCGCGGACCGGGTCGCGACGGACACGCTTTCATCGCCGATGCGTACCGGCAAGGGCTGCGCTACTTTGTCGTGGCGCGTTTGCCGGAAGTGGGAAGTCTGCCCGAAGCCTGCTTCATTCAGGTGGCCGACACGCTGCAAGCCCTGCAAATGCTGGCCGCCTGGCGACGGTCTTTGGCAGCTATACCTGTGATCGGCATTACCGGCAGCAACGGCAAAACCATTGTCAAAGAGTGGCTTTTTCAATTGCTGCACCCCGACCGGCATGTCCTGCGCAGTCCGCGCAGCTACAATTCCCAAACCGGCGTGCCGCTCTCGGTGTGGCAACTGAAACCCGAACACGAGCTGGCCCTGCTCGAAGCAGGCATTTCCCGCATGGGCGAAATGGCTAAGCTGGCGCCCATCATCCAACCCACGTTGGGCTTGTTCACCACCCTCGGCGATGCGCACAGCGAAGGCTTCCCCGATGCGGAAACCAAGCTCAGGGAAAAGCTGATGCTCTTTCAGTCGGCGCAGCTCATTTTTTACAACGCCGACGATGCCCGTGTGGACGCCGCCATACGAGCGCTCGGCAAGCCCTTATTTTGCTGGGGAAGCGCCGCCCATGCCGACCTGCAACTCCTTCGAGCAAGCAGCTCCGACGACCGCCGCAGCACCCGCATCGAGGTCCGCTTCGAGGGGCGCGAACGGAGCATTGACATCCCTTTCAGCGATCAGGCCTCCATCCACAACGCCATGCTGTGCTGGTGCGTACTGCTCCATCTCGGCTTGCCGGACGAACTCATCCGCGAACGCATGAGCCGCCTCGAACCGGTGGAAATGCGCCTCGAAATGCGCGAGGCCGTCAACGCCTGCACGCTCATCAACGACAGCTACAATTCCGACCTCAACGCCCTCTCCATCGCCCTCGATTTCATGGCAAGACAGGCTTCGGGCCGCCGCCGCACGCTCGTTTTATCAGACATTCTGGAAAGCAGCCGCGCCCCCGAAACGCTCTACGCGCAGGTGGCCGATCTGATTTGTGAAAAAGGTGTGGAGCGCCTCATCGGCATCGGCGGGCAGGTGCAGCGCTTGCAAGGCAAACTCCCCGACGGCATTGCCACCGTTTTTTACAACGATGCCGACGCGTTTTTGCAGCAGCACGACATGGAGACTTTCAGTCGGGAAATCATCCTGCTGAAAGGTGCGCGCCGCTTTGGTTTTGAACGCATTGCAGACAGGTTGGCCCTGAAAGTACACCAAACCGTCCTCGAAATCCACCTCGCCGCGCTCACCCACAATCTCCGCCGGTTTCAGCAACTCCTGGCGCCCGGCGTCCGCACCATCGCCATGGTGAAAGCGGCGGCCTACGGCAGCGGCAGCGTGGAAGTGGCCCAACTGCTGGAACTTCAGCGCGTGGACTACCTCGCCGTAGCTTATGCCGACGAAGGGGTGGAATTGCGCCGGGGCGGCATCGGACTGCCCATTTTGGTACTCAATCCCGAAGAGGCCGTTTTTGACATGATGCTCCGCTACCGCCTCGAACCGGAGTTGTACAGCCTGCGCCTGCTCCTCAGTTTTGCGCGCTTTTGCGCCAATCGGCAAGAGCCGGTACCCGTTCATCTCAAGGTAGAAACCGGCATGAATCGTCTGGGCTTTGAGGAAGACAGTCTCGACGAGGCTGTGGCCGAATTGCAGGCCAATCCACAGCTCCGCGTGGTGTCGGTGTTCTCGCACCTGGCAGCCTCCGAAAACCCCGAATTGGATGCCTTCACCCACGAGCAGGCCCGCCGCTTCGAAAGCGCCTGGCAGCGCATCAGCGCGGGTTTGGGCTACCGTCCGCTGCGACACATACTCAACACCAACGGCATTGCCCGCTTTCCGCAATACCAGATGGACATGGTGCGGCTCGGCATCGGCTTGTACGGCATTCCCACCGAAAGCCTTGATTTACAGCCTGTACTTTGCCTCAAGGCCGCCATTTCCCAGATCAGAACCCTACGAGAGGGCGATACGGTGGGCTATGGTCGCAAGGGCGCTGGGCAGGCGGGTATGCGCATTGCCACCATCAGCATAGGCTACGCAGACGGCTTGTTGCGCGCTGCCGGCAACGGGCGTTTTTCGGTGCTCATCCGGGGCAGGCGGGCGCCTACGGTGGGCAACATTTGTATGGATATGTGCATGGCCGACATCAGCCAAATACCCGATGCCGGAGAGGGTGATCCTGTGGTGGTGTTTGGACCGGGTCTGCCGTTGGAAGAACTCGCCGCCGCCCTCGGCACCATTCCCTACGAGGTGCTCACGGGCATTTCGCCGCGCGTGAAGCGGGTGTATGTGCAGGAGTGAGGGGCATGTAGCACGATAAAAATGAAAACCGCAAAATATCGAATGTAAAATGTAAAACCCAACCGTAGGGCGACCGCAGGGTTTTCATGCGACACCTTCCCGCAGCCCCGCCCCGCGTGCCTGATTTTCCAAAAGAAAAAGAATTCATTTCCAATCGCACATTTTAAAATTCCCCGAATGGAAAATCTTATTCCTCAACAAAAAAACGACTCGTAGCTCACGGCTCGTAGCTCGTAGCTTTTGGAGACTCGCTGAATAGTAACGAAAAAACAAGCTAACAGCTAATAGCCAGCAGCTTGTGGCTTTGAAAAAAATACTGAGTAGTTACGATCTAACGTATATTTACATCCTGTTACCTTCATCAACACACACCACTATGGCAAGCTTCTCTCTCAACATCAACGGCCAATCCCGACAAGTGGACGTGGACCCTTCCACGCCGCTGCTCTGGGTGCTGCGCGACCACCTGCAACTCGTGGGTACCAAATACGGCTGCGGCATCGCCCAATGCGGAGCCTGCACCGTCCACCTCGGCGACGTGGCCATGCGCTCCTGCATCCTGCCCGTCTCGCAGGTGGGCAACCAAAAAGTCACCACCATCGAGGGCCTGTCGGAAAACGGCGACCACCCGCTGCAAGAGGCTTGGCTGGAACACGACGTGCCCCAATGCGGCTACTGCCAGGCCGGCCAGATCATGACCGCCGCCGCCCTGCTGAAATCCAATCCTCGCCCCAGCGACGAGGAAATCGAGGCTACCATGCACGGCAATATTTGTCGCTGCGGCACCTACACCCGCATCAAAAAAGCCATTCAAACGGCTGCCGGAAAGTAGGGTCTAACCGCAAAATGTAAAATATTAAATGTAAAACCGCAAAACTGCCTATCCACCATGACCACCGTCAAAACAACATACAACAGGCGCTCTTTTATCAAATCCACCGTGCTGGCCGGAGGCGGCATGATGCTGGGATTCAGTTGGTTGGTATCCTGCAAGCCCAGCCCCGAACAACTTTTGGAAATGCCAAAGGAGTGGTTCAATATCAACGGATTTTTGAAAATCGGCGAAAACGGCGTCGTCACCATCATGTCGCCCAACCCGGAAATCGGGCAAAACGTCAAAACCTCCATGCCCATGATCGTGGCTGAAGAATTGGACGTGGACTGGAAGCAGGTCATCGTAGAGCAGGCGCCGCTCAATACCGACGTGTTTACCCGGCAATTGGCCGGCGGCAGTCAGTCCATCCGGCAGGGTTGGGAATCGCTGCGCATGGCCGGCGCCACCGCCCGCAAAATGCTCCGCGAAGCAGCCGCCAAAGCCTGGAATGTTCCCATAGATGAAATCAGTACAGAGGCGGGCATGTTGCACCACAAAAACAGCGGAAAATCAGCCGGTTATGGCGAGATGGCTTCTGCCGCCGCCGCCCTGCCCGTACCCGAAGAGGTGGAATTGAAAGACCTCAAGGATTTCAAAATCATCGGCACCTCGCGCAAAAACGTGGACGGCCGCAAAATCGTCACCGGACAACCGCTCTTTGGCCTCGACTACCACCGCGAAGGCATGCTCATCGCCATGCTCGTGCATCCGCCGGCATTCGGTTTGAAACTCAAATCGGTGGACGACTCCGCCGCCAAGGCCATGCCGGGCATCAAGGACGTCTTTACCATGAAAGTTTATAACGACGGCTACGAAAAACAATGGAGCGATACCGAGGCCTTCAATGAAAAAGTAGTGGTGGTGGGCAATACCACCTGGGAAGTGATGCAGGCCAAAAAAGCGCTGAAATTGGAGTGGGAGGCTGTTGCCGGCTATGCCGAAAACGTGCAAGGCTGGGGCGGCCCGCAAAAAGTGAATGTGCCCGGCGGCTTGGAAAGCTCCGGCGCTCACACTGCCCGGATGGCCGAACTCAATGCCAAACCGGCCACTCTGTTGCGGAAGGACGGCAATCCGGAGGCTGCGTTCAAATCGGCGGCACAAGTCATCGAGCGCACCTATACCGCGCCCTTCCTGGCCCACAACACGATGGAGCCGATGAACTTCTTCGCCCACGTCACTGCCGACAAAGCCGAACTCGTGGGGCCGATCCAGACACCGGAATTTATGGAAAAAACGGTAGCGGCCCGGCTCGGCCTTCCGCTCGAAAAGATTGATATTCAGATGACAAGACAGGGTGGCGGCTTCGGGCGCAGGCTCTATGGGCATTTCGTGGTGGAAGCAGCAGCCATTTCCCAAAAAATGAACGCGCCCGTCAAACTCATCTATACCCGTGAGGACGACATGACGGAGGGCGTTTACCGGCCGGCCTACCACGTCACTTATCGCGCAGCTTTGGACGCCGACAAAAAACTCATCGGATTCCACATCCGGGGCGGCGGTATGGGCGACAGCGCCGTGCATGCCAACCGCTTTCCCGCCGGAGCTATTGGCAACTACTTGGCCGAAGAATGGATATTGGATACCAACATCAGCACAGGGGCATGGCGCGCGCCGGGGTCGAACTTCATCGCGGGGGCAGAGCAATCCTTCCTCGATGAACTGGCAGAAATCATGGGCAAAGACCCCATCGAATTCCGTTTGGAATTATTTGACAAGGCCATGAAAAACCCTGTCGGTAAAGACAACGATTACGAGGCCGAGCGCTATGCAGGCGTTTTGAAGTTGGTCAGAGAAAAATCCGATTGGGCCAATCCGCCCGCCGGCGTACACCGGGGCGTGTCGGCCTATTTCTGCCACAACAGCTATGTGGCGCAAGTGCTGGACCTGGTGATGAAGGATGGCAAACCGGTGGTGCAGAAAATACACGCCGCCGTTGATTGCGGCATTGTGGTCAATCCCGATGCGGCCGCCAATCTTTGCGAAGGCGGTATGGTGGACGGCATGGGCCACGCGATGTACAGCGCCATGACTTTCAAAGAAGGCACGCCGCAGCAGAGCAATTTCGACAAGTACCGGCTCATTCGCATGAGCGAAGCGCCCAAAGCGGTTGACGTTCACTTTGCCCCAAGCGAGGTGGATCCCACCGGTCTGGGCGAGCCGCTCAATCCGCCCATCATCGGCGCGCTGGCCAATGCCCTGTACCGGGCCACCGGCAAGCGCTTTTATGATCAGCCGTTTTTCCCGGCATAGTCCATGCGCGAAATCCAGGCCATCCTCTCGGCTTACGAGGTCCTCAAAAAACAGGGGCAGCCCTGCGTATTGGCCACCGTGCTGCACGTCGAAGGCTCTTCGTACCGACAGGCAGGCGCGCGCATGCTCGTTGCCGAAGACGGCCACATCACCGGGGCCATCAGTGGCGGCTGTCTCGAAGGCGACGCCCTCAAAAAAGCATTGCTGGCCCTGCGGCAGGGGCAAAACAAGCTCCTCACTTACGACACCAACGACGAAGAGGACGCGATCGTGGGAGCGCAATTGGGCTGCAACGGCGTCATACAGGTCTTGCTGGAACCCATCCGCCCCGATCAGCCCGACAACCCGCTGGAACTCCTGCGACGGCTCGCCGATCAGGAGGAGGTATTGGCCGTAGCCACGGTTTTCAATATGGACAAACAGCAGCCGCAGCCCGGCACCTCCGCCGTGTTCGACCGGCAGATGAACCTGCGCGGCAGCATCTCAGACGAGACCCTGCTCCGGGCCGTACAAGCCGATGTTTTTCAAGGTTTTGAAACACAAGGCTCCCAAGTCTGTGAGTACCATATTGCCGGCAAGGCGCAACAGGTTTTGATAGAAATTTGTCTGCCGCCGCCGCATCTCGTACTCGTAGGCGCGGGCAACGACGCATGGCCGCCCGCACAAATGGCCGCCCTCCTCGGATGGAAAGTTACGGTAGCCGATGGCCGCCCCACGCACGCCAACAGCCGCCGTTTTGCCGGCGGGTGCCAGGTCATCGTATCGAAACCGGAAAGCCTGCTCGACAGCCTGCGCATCCATTCGCGCACCGCCTTCGTGCTGATGACGCACAATTACCCCTACGACCTGGCAGTGTTCCGGTTGCTCCTGCAACACCCCGACATCGCATACATCGGCATTCTGGGGCCGCGAAAAAAATACCTCCGCATGTTGGACGAGCTTGGCCGCGAGGGCATTCGGCTTTCGCCGGAACAGGAAGCCCGCGTTTTTGCGCCGGTCGGCCTCGATCTGGGCGCTGAAAATGCCGCCGAAATCGGGCTGGCGGTGCTGGCTGAAATCCAGGCCGTACTCAACGGGACATCCGGCGCACACCTGCGGGAACGCCCCGGCCCGATACACGACACGGCACAACAGGCATTGCAAATCAGGAACTTGTGACGACAAAAACAAAAACCGGCGCAGTCATTTTGGCGGCAGGCGCTTCCACTCGTCTGGGCGCGCCGAAGCAACTCCTAGACTTCCGGGGCAAGCCGCTTTTGCAGCACATCCTCGATCAGGCGCAGCCCCTGCCTTTTGCCGTTTCGGTGCTGGTACTGGGCGCTCATGCTGTGGAAATCAGGTCGGCTGTTTCGCCGGGGCAGTTTCGCGTGGCGGTCAATGAGCAGTGGCAGGAGGGCGTGGCGGGCAGCATCCGGTTGGCGGTGATGGAGGCTTTGGCTGTTCGCCCCGATTTGGAAAATCTGTTGTTTTTGTTGAGCGATCAGCCTTTTGTTACCACACAAATATTGTCGGAACTACTTGATTTACAATCCCGAACCAACAGTTCCATCGCTGCCTGCCGCTATGGGGACGTACTCGGCGTGCCGGCTGTTTTTTCCAAAAAATGGTTTCCCGAATTGCTGCTCCTGCAAGGCGACAGCGGGGCTGGGCGGCTCATTCGCCAATATGCGGGCGAGGCGGCTGTTCTGCCTTTCGAGCCGGGCGCGGTGGATGTGGACACGGAGGAGGATTACCTGCTGCTGTGTTCGTGGAGTTGAGGTCTAAATACCAGCCACCGGAGCCACCTGTGGGAGCAATTAGCATCTGCTGCCAATTTCAGGCGCGGTTGCTTATCTTTGTCGCCGGGCATCGTTTCCTGCCCCGATCATTGATTTTTACTAAACTAAAAACAACTCTTACCGCCATGAAAAACTACCTTGTTGCCGGCCTGTGCGCCATCAGTCTGAGTTTTAGCCCGCCCTTGTTTTCCCAGTGCCTTTGGCGGGAAACGGTCATCAATTTCGACAAAGAGGAGGAAAACAAAAAAAACTTTCTGGGTGTCATTTCTTACAAGGACTCGGAATATACCGACCTCGTTTTTATAAAAAAGAAACCGAAAGACGAGGTCGTGTATGAGACCATCCGCTTAGATAAAGAGCTGTACACGGTAGAAAAATTTGAGGAGGCGGATAAGGATTTTGGGAAGGATGTTTTTAAAGGGATTTCGTATGTAACCACAATTCCGACGGTTGCCACCGAGGTATTGGGTTTCAATGTGGTTCTTGAAAGCTACGAGTTTAGGTTCCATTGGAATTGGGCAACAGGCGATTACAGTTCAGCAAGTCCAATCCAAAAAAAAAAAGACCAAGGTAAAAATACCCTCCTCTGCCGGTAAAGGGAAAATCGGGTTTCAATATTTGACACATACTATTGATGTTGACAAGCAGGAGCTTTTATTGGTAGGAAATAGCACCATACCAAAAAAGGAAAGAGATAATCCCAGATACAAGACGCTCATTCACAGGTACAACTCGGAACTGAACTTGATCAGTTCAAATTCTTTTGAGTTAGACCATCCTCATACGGTTCTTTTTTCAGGAGCTGATTACATAGACGGAAAGAAGTTTTTAATGGTTTTGGCCCCGGTATCGGCAACTAAGTCTTCTGCTACCGTGCCTAATCCCGATCAATACAAATTGGTCATCATCAACGAAAAGGGAGAGCTTGAAAGAATAATTGACTTTTTTACCCTCTGCCACAGATGGAAAATCAATGGCATTTCGGTCATAGAAGACGAGATCATCATTTATGGAATAGGAGAGGAATTAGTAGATAAACTGGGCGCTGCTGATCAAAAACGTAGAAAAAGCTATATTGATGGGTGGGCTACCTTTGTCGAGCCGGCGGCCTATATCCAGATAATCACCCTGAAAAAAGACGGCCCCGAGGTAAAAGCCCAGACTATTCCAGTAGCAGATTTTCAACTAACAGCTCAGTCTATAGACAACTCTCCGGTATCGCCGCTCATTTTAAATGGCAAATTCGATCTGATAGGGCTTCAAAAAAGTAAAAATGGTCGAATTCTCCTGTCAGGTACAGCTTACATTCCTCGTTTGTATCCTCGTGCATATACCGACTATTTCTTTGTTCATATTGACTCTACAGGAAACCTGAGCCAGTTGTTTTGTACTAAAAACCCCGAGCCTGGTTCCGGCTTTTTTCTCAAGACCGCTCAAACATATCTCGGCGATTCTTACATTTATGAATCTCCCAATGACCCGGATCGCTTGCTTTGGATGCTGCGATATGCAGCTAAAACCGGACTAAGTTTAGGAGGCGTATCCGTCAGAAATACCGTAAAATACACCCCCGTCATGTACGAAATTGACGCCCGCTCCGGCGCCTACAAAGAGTGTACAGACCGGCTGGATAAGGGCTTTTTCCTTTTCGGCGATTTTGCCAATCAAGACAATGTTGCGCTGCCGCATGTCGAACTCAATACCCCCGGCGAATGGTTGCTGCTGGGCAGGAAAAAGCAAAACAGCGTGTGGGTCGGCAAATTGGTGCGGTGAGTGTCGCAGGGCTTGGTAGCAGGGGTTTAAAAAATACAAACCAACCCTCTTGCGTTCAAAAATGTTATTTTTGCGCCCGTT
>ERZ761610.178-NODE-178-length-58945-cov-44.882697_pt1 | contig 58945 bp, 56 predicted proteins | sample MGYA00512164_ERZ761610 | MGnify/ENA primary metagenome ERZ761610 (study PRJEB28899, sample SAMN02850038) | bioreactor sludge metagenome | biome: EBPR Sludge; feature: EBPR Bioreactor; material: flocular biomat | place: Australia: Thorneside Wastwater Treatment...
ATTATGAGATTCAAAATGAAATTCGATATATCCAGTGACGTTAAAGATGACTGGTACAATATCGATGTCGTTGCGACGGCGATTACTCAAACAGTTTACGATCAAGATACAGCAAATCTTTTCAATACAACGGCCTACTGCGGTTTCACTGACTGGTTAGTAAATGAAGAAAAAAATATCAGTGATTCGAACTGTATGAGCGGAATTAAAACCAATCAGACGATCTATTCGATGGTTAAGATCACAGGCGACACTATCCAACTAGGTGAAGAAGATAAAGATAAGATCCATGACGGAACAACTCCAGAGAAACGCCACAATACTCCAGGCGCGATTTTTAAACGAGAATAAATAAAAAAGTCAGCTGCTGACATTTTGTAATGCGCCGCTAAGAAGAGGGTACCCTCAAATTAAAAACCCGGTGGGACTCACCGGGTTTTTTTGTTTTTGGCTTATTCGAATGTTCTAGTTCTGCGCTGAGATGGGGCTCCATCACGGCGGGGAGGTGGCATTGAACCGCCGCTGCGTGGGCGACGACTGAAACCGCCGCGCTCTGAGCGACCTTCACTGCGCTCGCTACGTTCTGAACGCTCTGGACGTTCTTCGCTGCGATCGCGATCACGGAATGAAGTCGGAGCTTCTTCGCCGCGTTTTGCAAAACGATCTTTCGCAAAGTGAATCGAGTTCGATCGTTCACGACGACGGTCACCGCGCATGAAGCCTGGGCGTGAATCCGTACGAGGACCACGGCTACCATAGCTGCCGGCTTTAAAGTTAGGATCCATTTCGCGAGGAATACGGCCATTCAAGAAATCGAACGGAACTTCATAATCCGCCGCAGAGGCATCTACTTTAGATGCCAAGACTCTAAAGATTAACTCTTCTTTAGTTAATTCATTCAATGCTTGGAATTCAGCAGAAACTTTGAAGTTTTCTTTTAATGACTCTTTTAAGCCACCTTTAAGATTCAAGATTGTTTCACTCGCAGTTTTAAGTTTGTGAGTTAAAACTTCTGCTAATGTAGGGATGTTGCCTTTGATTAGGTTAGCTTTTGTTTTTTGCTGAACTGTTTTTAACAATGATAACTCACGTGGAGAAACCAACGTATAAGAAAAGCCAGTTTTACCATTACGACCTGTACGGCCGATACGGTGAACATAAGACTCAACATCCCAAGGAAGCGAGTAGTTCACTACGTGAGTTAAATCAGAGATATCCAAGCCACGTGCGGCAACGTCAGTAGCCACGATCACTTTAACATCTTTGTTTTTGAAACGTTTTAATGTCCATTCACGCTCTTTTTGGCTCTTATCACCGTGAAGAGATTCAACGTGATAACCTTTTTTATTTAATTCTTGTTCGATTTGCGCACATTTCATTTTAGTGTCGCAGAAAATGATTCCGTAGAAATCATTTAAAGCATCTAACAAATGAGTTAACGCTTTTAATTTCAAATCTTCTTTTACTGTGAAGTAAAGCTGAGTGATTTGCTCTGATAAGTTACCTTTTCTCTGAACTTCAACCAGTGTTGGGTCATTTAGGTATAAGCTTGTGATTTTTTTGATCGCAGGACTCATCGTCGCAGAGAATAACCAAGTTTTGCAGCCAGCGCGACGTTGTTTAGAACCTTTCTCTTCGCCTTCTTGTTTTTCGGCATGAGTTTGTTCTAAGATTTCTTCTAAAGAATCACGGAAACCCATAGAGATCATTTCATCAGCTTCATCCAGAACTAAAGTTTTTAATTCACGAATATGGAATACACCTTGATCTAATAAATCTATCAAACGACCTGGCGTTGCCACAATAACGTGAGCGCCACGTCTGACTTCGTCGATTTGAGTGCGGTAGCTTGAACCACCGTAAATCGCTGCCACTTTCATTTTTTTGAACGTAGAAAGCGTCTTTAATTGCTCAACAATTTGTAATGCTAATTCGCGAGTTGGGCTTAGGATCAAAGCTTGTGGAACTTTCTTGGACATATCCAATTGCTCGATCATTGGTAGACCGAACGCCGCTGTTTTACCAGTGCCTGTTGCCGCTAAACCGATAAAATCGCCTTCATGTTTTAATAATATTGGGATTGCTTTTGTTTGAATTTCCGTCGGAGCAACGAAACCAATGCCTTCCAAATGTGTGATCAGCTCAGGCGATAAGCCTAAGTCTTCGAACGAACTCATAGTACCTCTTTCGAACAAGTCGCAACCTGTTCTATGTGTCGAGGGCATCTGAGTCGGCTTCACTATGTAACGTTTCAAACGCTCTCGTTTATTTAGTAGAGCGCAATCTACAGTAAATACCGGGAAATTCCCAGTTATAAAATAATTTTGTCTTTTTTATCGGGTAAAATTGAGAAAATACAGCCTTTAGAAGCCGAAACCGACGCTAAAGATGCCAAAAACATCCCCGGCACCGTTGAATTGCCCAGGATTAGACGTCGCTGTAACTATAAGTTTATAGGTTAGGCGGTTGCTTTTGCCGGCGATCCCCGTACTTAAATCGAAGTAATTTTGTAAGTTTTCCACGCTCAAAACCGTGTAGCCAATTTGATTTTCCCATAAGAAGTCGTTGCTAATCTTGAACGTTTTGTTGAACGCGAAGTATTTTGACTTAGTTTCAGTGCCTTCCCAGTTTGATTCGAGTTCATGAATCACAAGGTAATCGAATACATCTAATTTAAGGCTTGTCGTATTACCATCGCGAACGCGACTTTTGAAGTATTGGTTTAAAGAGTAACCAATCGTTAGATTCACGTCTTTGTTAAATTCTAGTTTAAGCTCGAACGGAATTTTAATCAATATATGGTTGTCCTGCCCCTCATAACTTACATTAGAACCCCATAGTCCTAGGCGGAACTGAGGCCCGATATTCATAAACAATGAGGTTTGTAGACTTGGGTCTTTGTTTGTTTGGCTTAAACCGTGTTGAACAAAATGCGATAAAATGGAAGCCGAACCTTCTGTTTGATTTTCACCCTTATTGTCTCGATTTGTTTGTGCGTGAACCGATGCTGATGATAAAAAAATAACAAATAGTGCTAGAGTTAAAACATTGAAGGTGCTATTGCTAGACCGCATAGAAAGGTTCATGGCTTGATTATTTATCAAAATAGTCGAGTTTAAAAGAGAAAAATGAACAAAGAGAATAACAATCCCTCAAATCCTCAGACTATAGTACCAACTTCCACGCCACTGTCCGGTTTGGATACGCCAACGGCATTGAAAACTAAAGTTTCTGATTTAACTTTTGTAGCATTCGATACAGAAACTTCGGGTGCATTTCCCATCAAGGAAGACATTGTGGAGTTTGGCGCCGTCAAATGGCAGGGTGGGAAAGAAGTCGATCGCATCGAATTTTTATTCAAGCCTCGTCGACCGATGACGGATTTTATAATTGGTATTCACGGTATCACGAATGAAATGGTCGCTAACTCGCCGTTAATCGGGAATCATCTGCAAGAAATTAAAACTTTTATGTCAGATGCTATCCCAGTAGCTCATCACGCACCATTTGATATGGGATTCATATCTGTAGAATTTGAGCGCGCACGTATGAAGTCACTTCATTTGCCTGTGTTATGCACAAGTTTGATATCTAGAAAGTTAATTCCAGAAACTATCGATCACAAATTGCAAACATTGGTTAAGCATTTTCAATTTAACAGTTTGGCAGCACATCGCGCGTATGAAGATGCGCGGTCGTGTATGATGGTATTTAACAAATGCCTAGAACGAATGAGTCCAAATGCGACCTTAGAAGACGTGATTGCTGTTCAAGGCAAGCGTTTAGTTTGGGACAATTTCTTTTTGCTGAACCATAAGAATTCAGATGTTAAAACTCTTATCCAGGCCGTCGAGGCGGATAAATTAGTTCTGCTTCGTTACTCTAAAGGCGAAAAGAAGAACGAAACTCGTAAGCTTTTGCCTCAGGGCGTGGTTAGATCTCCAGACGGTGATTACCTACAAGCCGTAGATGTTGACGATAAAGAACAGAAATCAAAGAGATATAAATTAGAATATATCTCTGACGTCCATATTGAATACACTTAGTTAGCTACAGGAGTATTCGCGATTTCTTGTCCGCGAGTATTCTCTAGCTGAGAAACTTTCTCAGGATGGATAAACAGAATGAAACCTTTTGGTAACATCGCATCCACCTGAATAGATTTCCTAATATCAGGGTTTAAATCTACTAATTCTTCTTTAGAAATCGAACCCATTTTAAAAATTTTCGACGGTTTCAGGCGACGAGTTAATTTATAAGGCTGAAATTCGATTGTCGCATGACGATCAATACTTGCCCAAAGGTCATTAGAGTACATTTCTACATACAAAGCCGCCAAAAATTCGGAATAAAAATTTTCCGATGCGAAACTAAATTGACGAGACTGGAAATCGTTGATGATTTTTACGATGTTTTTAGTTTTCAATTTCTTGACCGCTTTTTTAATTCCGCCCGGTCCATGATTATACGCCGTAATTGCTAAAGGCCATGATTTAAACATGATCATGTAATTTTCTTTCATTAGCTCAGCCGCTGCTTCGGTGGATTTTAATGGTGAACGGCGTTCATCAATATGATCGTTAATAACTAAAAATTTCTTTCCTGTTCCATCCATAAACTGCCATAAACCTGCAGCGCCGACTTTACTTGTAGCGAGTTTATTGAAACTACTTTCAACTAGAGGCAAACGCGCGATCTCTTTAGGTAGTCCATGTTCTTGAAAGATTCGCTCCATATGGGGCATGTAGCGATTAGAAATTGATAGACCTTTCGAAAAGAAGTCTTTCTGGCCCGTTTGAACACGAACGCGATCCGCAGCTCTGCGAACGTTTTTAACTAGTGACCCAGGAAGCGTTTGTAATTGATCCACCCATTGCTTTTCGCGTTCTGTAAGCTCTGGAAGATCCTTCTTTTTTAGCTTTTTAGCTAAAGTTCGTAATTCACTACGAACTACACTTAAACGAATGCGTGTTTCTTTGTCGGCTTTCTCTGGATTAATCCATGGAAAACGTTGCGGACGATTCAAAATTTCAGAAATATTATAAATTTCGTACTGAATCCAAGGAAAGTCCATATGATGGATGATCTTATTGGTAGAATCATATTTAGAGTATACCTCAAACCAAAAGCCCACACGTTGTTCTAATCCTTCAGGAACAGCAAAATCAGGATCAATTAGATTTTTTGGATCCTTTAATATATCTTCTTTTAAAAGAGTAGTTGAGGTTCCAGAGTCTTGAACTGTAGGAATTGGAGTCACTTCGAAGAGCGCCGTTTCGGAGTCTACATATGAAGAATTTTCAATGACAACAGCTAAAAACAAGCCTAAAACAAGAAAAATTGCATACTGAGACTTATTCGACTTATAATTTTTATTCATACAGAATCATAGAGCAACCAATATGCCAGAATTTAAACGTGTACTAGCCATAGAAACCAGTTGTGACGATACGTCCGTGGCTGTCATTAATTCAGACAATCATGTATTAAGTATGATGGCAGCCAATCAGGACAAGGATCACGCATTGTACGGTGGCATCGTTCCAGAGATCGCCAGTCGTAACCATACATTCACGCTATTGCCGCTTGTGCGGCAGGTTTTAAGCCAAGCTAATATGGCCTTAGAGGATATCGATGGGATTGCCGTTACGAATAGGCCGGGCCTAATTGGTGCTCTGATTGTGGGTTTGACCTCCGCTAAAAGCTTGGCGATGTCTTTAAATATACCATTTATTGGTGTGAACCATCTAGAAGGTCATCTATTGGCTCCCTTTTTAAAAGACCCAACCTATGCACCTCCTGAGAATTTTAATTATCCATTCTTAGCATTAGCCGTAAGCGGCGGGCACACCAGTTTATACCTTGTGCATGATTTAGGAAAATACGAAATTATTGGTCGTACAAAAGATGATGCTGCCGGGGAAGCTTTCGATAAGTTTGCAAAGATTCTTGGATTTGAATTCCCAGGGGGAGTAAAAATTGATCGCTTGTCGCAAACGGGTGATCCTAAGTTTGTCGATTTTCCTCGTGGTTTAATTGATGAAAAAACATTAGACATGAGCTTCTCAGGTTTGAAGTCATCGGGCCTTAGATATGCACAATCAATTACCGATGAGTTTAAAAACCAAAATATCAATTCGATCTGCGCTTCGTTTCAAGAAGCGATCGTTGACACATTGGTAACCAAATTAAATTTAGCGTTTAAAAAATATAAAGTGAAAAATGTAGTATTAACCGGCGGAGTCAGCGCAAATTCTCGTTTACGTGCGAAGACTCACGAATGGGCGTCGCGACGTGGAATTACGCTAGCGATCCCACCACTGCGCTATTGTACGGACAACGCAGCGATGATTGGTATCGCAGGGATACAGCGTCTAAATCGTGGTGAGCGATCTGATATGGAAACAGGTCCAAAACCCGACTACTTAAAATCCGATTTTGTGAACGAGTATTAAATGACAGTCAAAGAACGTTTAGATCTATTTTTTTCAAAATTTCCGGTTGAGGCTAAAAAAGCCTTAGGGCAAAACTTTCTGGTTTCTGATTACGCCGTCAAAGAGATGATTTCGTGCCTGAAAGAACAATCATTTGAAAGCATAGTAGAGATTGGTCCGGGTCCCGGTGCCTTAACCGACGTATTGAAAACATTAGATACCGAATTAACAGTATTGGAGCTGGATAATTTTTTTCACGAATACTGGGTAGGCCAAGGCTTACAAGCTATTCATACCGATGCCTTACAGTGGGACTGGAAAACAGAAATCAAAGATCCATCTAAAACAGTTTTGATTAGCAATCTTCCGTATCAAATTTCGTCGGCGATAGTGATTGACCGATCAATGGATGAAGTTCCGTTGAATGCTATGATTTTAATGTTTCAAAAAGAAGTAGCGCAGAAAATTCGAATGAAATCAAAAACGTCTGAGTTTGGTTTGCTCAGCGTGATTGCTCAGGTATTCTGGACTATTGAGACCGTTTGTGATTTAAGTCCGCGCGATTTTTTGCCAGCGCCTAAAGTGGCTAGTCGAGTACTATCGTTCAAAACAAAGCCAAACTCTATTCAAGATAAGAGAGCCTTTTTGACGTTTTGCAAAGCTGGGTTTGCGCAAAAGCGAAAACTGTTAAAAAAGAACTTATTGACCCTAAATCAAATGGATCCGCAGAAAATTATTGCGTCTTTCCAGAAATTAAACTTGAATGAGACGTCCCGCGCGGAAGAGTTGTCCCCAGATCAATGGGTGGCGCTATACAAAGATTTAGGGTTTAAGTGAGTATTTTAGTTATTCAAGACAACAAAAAAGCACGATTCGACTACGAGATCTTAGAGGTCATCGAGGCTGGTATTGTTTTAATGGGAAGCGAAGTAAAATCCCTGCGTGATAAAAATATTCAGTTAAAAGATTCGTATGTTACGTTTTCTAACGGGGAAGCCTATCTTCAAAATGCGCATATCAGCCCTTATCAAGCCAGCAGTTATAATAACCATGCTCCTGAACGTTTGCGTAAGCTTTTATTGAATCGTAAAGAAATCAATCAAATGATGGGTAAAGTACAGGAACGCGGTTTATCGATTGTTCCTTTGAAGATCTTTTTTAAAAAAGGTCTTGTAAAATTGGACCTGGGAATTGTTCGCGGAAAAAAAGCTCATGATAAACGTCAAAGTATTAAAGAACGTGAATCTAACAAGAGCTTAAAGCAAACTCTGCGTCACTCTCGATAGTCTTAACCGGCTTTTCTGCTTTTTTTAGGGGTAGGTTCGGTTAACATAACGAGGTTATCGCCATTTTCATTAACAGGTTCGCCTTTGTTTCGTACTATCTCGTTGAAATCGACACCCAATTGCTTGCATTTCATTTGAACTAGCTTTTGCCAAGCCAGTAATGAGTCTCGATTGTTTTGATCGATATTCAAGCTACATAGAATTTCTAATTCTTGTTCCGTATTACTGCGCAGAACGCGATAGAAATATTCGTAGTTTATTTTGATCGAGTTTAGTTCGCTTTTATTTGCCTCAAAAACAATTGGGTCTTTAAAGTTACCAATCATTAATTGCTGAAGATGGTCTTCGATTTTTTTGATTGGTTTGATCGTGTTAGATGTAAACTTTTTACCAAAGTATAAAACTAATGAAAATGAAAGCGCTCCGCCAGCGATGCAGTACATCCATAGCCAAGACTTTTCTTGGTATAGATTTGTGATCAACGTCGGGTAAGTATTGAATGCAATTGATTCAAAGAAATAGTAGTTACGCGAGAAAAAGAAAATAAGCGGAATTGAAAATAGCGCAAACGCAAAAGCAGAAATGCATGCAAAGATCAGGACGTAGTTCCATTCAAACTGATTATCATGCCAGCTTTGTTGTGGCTTATGATGAATGTTTCTATTTAATAATTTTCTTGGCCCTAAAAGCATATTAACTCATCGGAAAGGCCGGATAAAAGATGATTGCCTATGGCAAAGAAAAGGCTAAACTAGACGATATGAGTAGATATTTTATATTTTTATTTGGACTTTTGTTCCTAATCAATTGCTCTTCTACAGAAGAAAAAAAAGCCGCTCCGCCTTTAGTCGAGGATAAGTATCGGCTCAAGGAAGATCGTGAAGAGATCAGTAAGTTGCGGGAAGAGATTCCCGAGAGCAAGCGTCAGGAAAATGATGAGATCGCCCTGAATCTAAAATGGATGAACGAAAAACGTTTGACGCCATCAGAGGTGCGGAATCGTTTTTCTCAATTAGCGTCACGCAAACGTCGAGTTTTCAATCAAGACTTAAATAAGGGGCGCCAAGAATTTTCAAATCAGGAACGCAAAGCTCGTAAAGAATTTGATTCTAAAATGAAAGACGAGCGGGATTCCATACGCGGTTATACGAAACGCACACCTAAAGAAAAAAAAGAGTTAATGGATGAACTTGAGATTAAAAGAAAAGAGTTTAATCTTGGACAGAAGAGCCAGCGTGACGCGTTCGAGGAAGAAGTAAAAGACAAAAAGAAAAACTTCGAAGACTATATGAAGCAGAAGCAAGATGAGTTTAATGCCGACCTAAAGACCTACACTGGCGAATTTAATGACAAAAAGAAAGAAGAAAAAGAAAAACAGAAATTGAAAGAAAAGGAAAAGCTAGAAAGCAAAACGGATAATAAAGATTTGAAGAAGATTCGTTTAGAAACCGAATCTCAGTAATTGGTTATTACGTATTCATTTTCTGGAAGAAATTACGATACAATTCCATATTAATGCGAGACAGACGTTTTTCATTTTCGTTACTTAAGTTATAGAATTGGAAGCCATAAAAAAATAGGTCAAATTTTCTATCATTGATCGTTTCTGATCCTTCATTGCGATGCCGTAGATGAGATTTTAAAGTCAAAGTCTCGTGCCCTGTAACTTGAATTTCCATATCTACTTCGTCACCCACTTTAATCGTTTCGTTTTTTTGATGTGAGGCGACTCGAATGCCGGTAGTGCTCAGATCAAACACACGTCCTGTGAACAGGCCTGTACTATTCTTTATAGTTACCTTGGATGTTAGGCCTGTAGGGAATTTTAAGCGATAGTTTTCGCGTCTTTGGATCATATAAAAATCATTGTCCAAGACGAGGCATGGCACGCCGTTGTCTAGGATATAGTGGCATTTGAATATGTATAACTTTTCTTTTTTATATAGGAATTGGCAGATAAGTTCGTCAGTATTTAGAATAGCAAGTTCTTTTTGATTAAATCGAACATGTAGCCGATTTTGACCTTTAAACAAAAGGGGACGCACAGAAAAAAGCTCATTCATTGATTTACAAAGGATATCTTCAGGGTGGGAGACAAGGTCTTTCACGACCCCGTCTTTTTCCTCAAGAGTCAATTTTTTAAACTGATCATCTTTGTTGAGTGCGTCCATAATTCATTATGCAGCTTTAGGCGTAGTCACCGGCTGGCAGATACCTTTTTGGCCAAGAACATTTCCGAGTGTAGCCCAGAATGTTTCTTTGTGCTTAGTTTCGTTCGGTGTAAACTTGATTTTAGGAAAGTCACCTTTTGCATAGTGCTCGCAAAAAGTTTCTTTGTTGCCGTTTCTTACGATTTTTAACATCATGCTGAAGTGGTCGTTGGTGAAAGTTTTATTGTCGACCATAATTTGTCTAAGACCCTTTTCTGGAGTCATCGATAAAAAATCATGCATTTCGCTTGGATCATATTGAGACATAGTATGTCCTCCCATACTGACCTATCGGAGATTTAAAAAAAAATTGCAGTGAAAAACTCAGGTTTTTAGTGCAGACTTAGTTTCAAATTTGATACTTTTTGAAAAGTAATTGGACACTTTGTGATGCATAAGAAAGAAAAAACAACACATGCGATTCGATCGCTAAGCGGTTTGGTAAATTACCATGGGTTCGTGATTGGAATCAGCGACGAGTTCTATGGACTTTTTGTCCGTAGCGCCAAAGAAGACGTTTTTTATGACTTTTCGAATTTCCCGGAAAGAATTAGCTACAAAGATCAAAAGAAATTAAAACCTGATTTCGAAAGTCTATCGTTATGTACAATTGATGGTAAAGACTTTCTTATCGCATTTCCGTCGTTATCTAAACCTAATCGTGACTGCGTCGGGGTTTTCGAAGTGTCAGTGGAAAATGAAGAGTTCCAAATTCTGAGTCATAAAAAATATAACGTAAAGCAACTCTTAACCGTTTTATCTAAATTATCTACCGAGTTAAATATCGAAGGCCATATTTTTTTAAATAATCAGATCGTTCTATTAAATCGTGGTAATCAAAAAACTGATAATGAATTTGTAAAAATTGAAAATGGCCAAGATTGGCTTCGTTATGCAATAAATCAAGCTTCCGATTTCGACTTTCAGTATACGATTTCTAGAAACTTCGTGAATCTAGGAAATTACGAGGGGCATCCGATACATTGGACTGAAGGCATTTGGGATGCGGAATCTATATTATTTTTGGCTACCATAGAAAAGACAGACAATGCCTATGACGATGGCGATGTTTTGGCGAGCTTTATTGGACGTTTCGACTTTAAGTCTAATAAAATAATAAATTTAGAGAAAATTCTGGACTTCAAAAAGGCCGAAGGAATCTGTCGATGGCAGTCGCGTTATTTGATTTCTATCGATTCTGATTCCGCCGAGATGGCTAATGAGTTTTATAGCTTACCTCTTGACGTCCTAGATAGGTCTCGTTAGCCTTAAAAGGAGTCAGATCACGGAGGAGACCATTATGTTAAAAATTCTAGGCGCATTGTTATTACCATTGATGTTACAGGCGGCATTGCCTCCGGCGCAGAAAATTCAAAAAAGTCTTATTGTTGATCAAGGTGCTATCAGTGGTGGCGTTGCTGGTAACGGCTTTTCGATGTTGAAAATGCAACTGGTGTCTATGCCAAACGTCAAAATGGAAAGATACATATTTGATATAGGTGATTTAAAAGGCAACAAAGTTAAAGGCCTTCCTGGTTTTTATCATGTTCAATTGGTTAAGAACCCACCTCAAGTGGTCGTTGATTTCTCACAAATGCCTGTTTCCCGCGTTTTTGAAAATGATTTAACCAAAACTCTTAAAAAATCAGTCTTAGTATCAAGTGGAAAATTAGTCTCAGATCCTACTGATAAAACTTTAACTATGGTTTTAAGGCTTAAAAAACCAGGTAAAATGAAAGTAATGCAAGTTAAAGGCGAGAAGGACACTAGTAAATTGGTAGTGGATTTGTACTAAACTATTAAATGGGGTTTTTTTGTACGCGAAAATAGCGGCTCTTCTTTTTTTAACGGCACTAGTTTCGGAAGCTCGCGTACTCAATCTAAGTGAAGAAAGATTTGCAAGTTATTTTGCCTTAGAGGCCGGTAGATCTTTATTAAAGACTACCCCATTCGATCAAAATTTAGCTAGTGTTGAGTCCTATTCCGATGAACATAAACTTAACGTGGGCGGTGAGTTTGGCTTTGTGTACTCTTCACCTTATATTGCGTGGCGATTTTCGTTTGAAATTTTAAAGCCATCTAAATTACAAGATGTACAAGGTTTGGCAGGAACGTCGGCACAGTATTTGGTTTCGTCGGATGTAACGGCTGTGGCACCTAAAATCGGTTTACAACTGCATTTGAATAAGAAACCCAATAATCGTTTTTATCTTTACGGGTATTATGGAACGTCTAACTTAACAATGACAGAGACCTATTCTGCAGTAGTTTCGCCTAATTCCGATCACGTGGTCGAGGCTAAGGGATCGTCCACAGTAGCCGGTGGCGGTCTTGGTTTTGAGATGAGCTTTGTCGATACGACCGCAGTAATTATCGAAATGGGTTATCGAAGTTTATCCTTTACAGAAATTAAGTATTCTAAAGACGTAAGTGCATTTCAAGGTGCTAAAACAGCCGGAGACGTGCTTACTAATTTGAATGGTGAAAACCGCAGTTTGAACTTTTCAGGTTATACCGTATCTATCGGCTTTCGTTTCTGGCTTTAGTATAAATTGTTGATAGTGTCTTTGTACTTTTGATCTAAAAGCTTTCGCTTCACCTTTAACGAATGAGTTAAAAAACCGTTCTCGACAGTGAACTCTTCAACTATAACTTGATACTTCTTGACCGACTCATGGTTGGCTAACTCTGAATTGACTTTAATTACGTGACGACGAATTTCGTCGGTAAATTTAGTATTGTTGATGATTGAGTTGATGTCTGTGGCACTGATGCCATTGTCTTCGGCCCATTTTTTTGCGTGCTGGTGATCTAAACTTAAAAGCGCTATAATATATTTCTTCTGATCACCATGTATGAGAACGTTTGCGATTAACGGATTGAGCTTTAGAAGACCTTCAATTTTTTGGGGAGCTACATATTTACCATTGGCAGTTTTGATTAAATCTTTTTTTCTGTCGGTTATACGTAAATGACCGGACGGAGTCAGCTCGCCAATATCGCCGGTTTTAAACCAACCGTCAGTGAAGGCTTCCGCTGTAGCTTGGGGATTTTTATAGTATTCTGGAGTAATCTTATCGCTTTTAAGAAGAATTTCCCCATCCTCAGCGAATTTTATTTTTACATCGCCAATAGGTTTACCAACAGTTCCGATTTGAAAATCAAATGGTGTGTTAACAGCGATCGCCGCTGTTGTTTCTGTCAATCCGTATCCTTCTAAAATCATGACTCCACACCGTGCAAAGAATTCAGCAATAACAGGATTTAGAGGAGCTCCACCACTGACACAGAATCTAAGTCTATTTCCGAATGCTTTTTTTACTTTGTTTAAAACAAGGCGCTGTGCGATTTCGGCCATCGCCCATTGTTTTATTGGCACTATTTCAAAATTACGAACTTTATCAATTTTGGTTTTAGATTGGCTTAGGGCCCAATCGAATAGAATCTGTTTTACTTTATTGTTTTCTACGCTAGAGATAACAGCAATATAGACCTTTTCAAAAATTCTAGGAACGGCAAAGACGAACGTTGGATTTATTTCAACTAAATTGCTTTTAATTTTTTCCATGCTTTCGGCAAAAGCCATTTCATAGCCAAAATGCGAATGTGCCCAATTTTCAATTCGTCCAAAAACGTGTGCAAACGGTAGGAAGGTTAGCGTGCAATCTGATGCTGTTGCCTGGCACGTTGTGAAAGCTTCGACAACTTCGCTAATGATTTGCCTATGAGTAAGAACGACACCTTTTGGATTTCCGGTTGTTCCGCTCGTATAAACGATGGTTGCCATAGTATCCATTTTAATGGTGTTGATAGACGCCTTAATTGCTTTAGTATCTTCAGGTGTCAATTTATCTTCAAGAAGATTGTCCCAATGTTCAATGGGAGAATCGACTAAATCAAATTTATCAATAATAACAACAGTTTTAACAGTCGTGCAGGACGCACTGATTTTTTCCCACACACGTAATTGGCTTTTGTTTTCCAGGAAGAGAACTTCGATTTCTGCATGATTTAGTATATAGGACATTTCGTCAGGGGTAACTGCGGGGTAGATCGGAACCAATACTCGTTTTGCGCATTGAGCAGCTAAGTCGATAACACTCCATTCGTAACGAGTGCTGGCGACAATGGCAGCTTTACCAAATTCCGCAGATATTCTGTTCTTTAGAAAGTGACTAATTTTAAATATGTCTTTTTGATATTCGGACCAAGAAATTTTAGTCCATTCGCCTTTAGCTTTCACTTGAAAGGCATTTTTATCTGATCGCAAATGAAAATCGGCGACGGTGTATGGCAGGGGTTTTACTGACATTATTAATCGACTCTCTTAAGAACCATTTCAAGTGTGCGACGAGTATTTTCTTGAACATTGACTACTTCGCGCGATTTAAAGCCTAAAGAGTTTGTAACCTCAACAACCAAGTTTTGATTCGCCGGCACTTTAATTTCTTGTCTTAACTTGTAGTTATTTTCGCTTTTATTGTTAATAGCAATAGTGTAGTCACCGCCCGCATTTGGTACGTCGATAATTAACCGAGCATACTGTTCTTCTTGCAGGTTTTCCTTGATAATCATGTTCTCACCCGTAATAACTACGGAACGGTCTACATCAAAATAGCCTTGTTTTTTAAAGCGGACGCGAACGTCGCCCTTGGATGGAATATCTACTTTCGTCGGTGTACGTCCTGAAAATACATTGTCCAAATAAATTTCCGCTTGTCTCGGTTCTGAATCGAAATGGATAGAATATTTTTTTACACCAGCAGTTGTGCTAACCGGAGTTTTCGAAACGACTCCGATTGCATCACAGACAGCTTTATCGCCGTCTTTACAGCGAGCCACACAGTCTTTGCTTTTTGGTTGAGCTTTACAAACAGTTATTGGAGATGGCGCTGGATCATTTGGTAAATGAGAGGAATTGGCGCCTTCGCCTTTGTAAACAAACTGATACCAAGATAGTCCGCCGATTACTAACGCGGCCAGAAGAACTGGCATCAAAAAGCTGGAGTCCTTTTTAGTACGTGTTTTTTCAAAATTATAGCGAGTCGCACGGGTCTTTGGGGTCGACGACGACTGAGATAAAGAGGTAATAGACGTGCGGCCTTTGTTAGGCTCTTCTTGACGGCTATCGCGTTTCTTTAATTTTACATCTATATTCTCATTTATATTTACATTAAGGTGTACGTTCTCAACAGCATTTTCCATACCGGAACTAACCAAAATAGGACTGCCTTCAGATTGTTTCTTGTTACCTGTATTTTCGCTGCTAGCTTGGCCTTGATTTTTAAACTTTTCATTTACGCGAGTGATCGTATTTGATTCCACTCCGTCTTGGTTTGCTTGAATGTGAGAGAACTCTACCAGTTTTCCTTTTTGTTCAGAGTACGCATCAGCAAATGCATGCTTAATGAAAACACTGAAATCTTGTGGAGAAAATTCTGGATAGTGTGTATTTAGGAATCTATTCAAATCACGATGTAAAGCGGCAGACGTTTGGTAGCGAAGATTTTTATCCTTTGCTAGGGCCTTGCTTACGATTTTATCTAACTCTGGATGAATTGAAGGGTCGATCTTTCTTAAAGACGGAATGTTAGATTCGCGAATTTTTCTTAAGATTGCAGCTTCTGAGCTTCCAGAGAACAGACGATCTTTTGCTAATAGTTCCCAAAGAACGATACCTAAAGAAAATACGTCAGTACGTAAATCGATATTTTGTCCATCGGCTTGCTCAGGACTCATGTAACCGAATTTACCTTTTAAGGTGCCGGCTTTAGTTGCTTCTAATTGTGTTTCTGCCTTTGCGATACCGAAGTCGATAATTTTAATTTCGCCTTCAAAGCTAACCATAACATTCTGCGGGCTCATATCACGGTGAGTGATGTTAAGCGGCTTTCCTGTTGTTCCATCAAGGCAACGATGTGCGTGATCCAGTCCCGCCGCGACCTCTTTAATGATGTAAACAATTTGATCTATTTGGAAATGATTGGCTTTCTTTTTGAGTTCGTTAAGAATTTGTCTAAGGTTGCGACCTTCAACATATTCCATAACTAAGTAGAACTGATTTCTTTCGATACCGAATTCGTGAATGTGTACGACGTTGCTGTGGTTCAAGTTTACAGCAATCTTCGCTTCTTCTTTAAACATCTCGATGAATTCTTCGTTGTCAGAATATTGTGGCAAGATACGTTTGATTGCGACGAACTTACTTACGCCATTGGCACCCGAGTTCTTTGCAAGATACACCTCGGCCATACCGCCAGAGGCAAGCTTTTCAAGAAGGACATATTTACCAAAACGTTCAAAAGAGTGAGCCATTTATTCCTTTCTATTGCATTTATTTATCGGTTTTTATATCGCTACCTTAAGAAAAGTTTGTCGTTTTTAGCCTTGACCATAGTCTAAAAAAACGTCTTTAGAGCAAAAGATTTACAGGACAGACTAGCCAATGATGTCTCATAATGGGATTGCAGGGAGGTCTGGTGCTTTGGATTGGGATTACTGGTTCCATCGGAACTGGCAAATCAACATTTTCTGAATTACTTCGGAAAAAAGGTTTTTTTGTATTAGACGCCGATGTGTTGGCAAAAAAAAATCTAGAAAAGACTAGCCCCGCGTATGTAAAGATTGTGGCCGAGTTTGGAGACAAAATACTTGATTCACATAGTAATATAGATAGGGCTGCATTGGCCCAAATTGTTTTTTCTGACAGAGAAAAACTAGAAAAGTTAGAATCTATTACTCATCCGGAAATACGCATCGCTGTAGAAAAAGAAAAAGACGAACATAAAAAAAATAATCAAAAGTACTTATTTTACGACGTGCCCTTGTTGTTCGAAAAGAACATGGATAAATCGTTTGATCTTGTCGTTATGGTGACCTGCACTCCCGAAAATCAAATCAAGCGAATCAAAGCTAGGAATAATTGGCCTGATGAAGAAATTAGAAAACGTTTAGCCGCGCAGTTGCCGCTTTCGATTAAGGAGTCGCGGGCACATATACTGATCAACAACAATAGTGATAAAGCCCAGCTTCAAATTGAGGTCGATAAGTTTATAGTTTGGTTAGAGACTCTTCAGAACCAAGATTGAAACGAAATCGAGTAAGCTAGACCTTTGAGCCCATAGTAAGCTTGCAATTGAAAATAGGTTCCTAAATCAGCATAGAGGTTTATCTTGGATTGGTTGATGTTAACTAAATTCGAAATACCATCACGTCCCCAAATAAATTGACTGAATCCAATCCCATAGTCGTTCCAAATGGGATCAATCGTAAACAAGCTAGCGAAATCCATTTGTAGCTTAAGCTCGACGCTTTCGTTGGAGGCGATAGAAGCACCCCACATAAACGAGCGTTCAAATGAAAATTCATTCCTGCGAGTGATGCCAAAAATGTAGTGCCAATCTGATTCTTTGTTGTCATTAAATGCGCCACTCAAACCACCAAATTGGAAGCGAAAATTTCGTTTACTAGAAGGCGGAAAAAAGTCGTCACCGTCTTGTTTCAACACAGATTTGTCATCAATGGGTGACGAAGGAGTCGGTGTTGATTGGGGAGCTGCATTAGTACTCTTTAGCACGACGAAGGTCAAAAAAATGAAAATTATAAAAAGACGCATACTAAAAAGTATAAATTGTTTTTACAATTTTTGTGAAGTGCTTATGGAGGATAAATGAAAAAGTTAATACCTTTCGTAGGGGTTTGCCTGTTCTGGTGCCAGATGAGTCTTGCTGCCTATGACGGTGTTTCTTACAGAATTCATCAACAGTATCAATCGCCACGTGCCTTGGGGATGGGTAACGCATTCGTTGCGGTTGCTAACGACTATTCGGCATTGTTTTACAATCCAGCAGGTTTAGCATTTCGTGAAAGCGGAGAGCTAAACTTATCTTTTGATGTTGCGGTTTCTGATGCGTTTGGTTCCTTTAGTAAAGAAATTTCTGATGCTTCGAAAACAAAAGGTACCGAAACTGACAAGCAAAATGCGATTTTCACTGCGATTCAAAAGCAATATGGAAAATCATTTGGTGGTCGATTTACCGCTCCGAACGGAATCTATGTAGGGCAAGGCTGGGGTGTCGGTTTTATCCCGGCAGATTTGTCTGTAGAGCTTACTCCAAATCAGCCCGTTTCAATTAGTTCGACAATTTACATGGATACGACACTTGCGCTGGCCTATGCAGATACTTACAAAGAGATCGAAGATGCGAAAATCGCTTGGGGAATTACGGGTAAAATCATTAATCGCGGTTATTTTAGTAAATCCGTGGATGCTATCGAGCTTGCTGCCGACTCGAATTTAGTAAAAACGTCCGATCTTAAAGAGGGCTATTTCATCGACGCTGATATCGGTGTCTTGTACAAGCCACATATCGCAGACGACGACAGCATTTTCTCGTTATTGCGCTTAGCTAGACCAACGTTTGGTGCCGTTGTTAAAAATGTGATTGATGCGGACTCTGTTGGCAGTTTGAAGCTTTTTAATAAGGAAGCGTCGGCAGATTCAAAACCAGCTAAGTTAACTCGGGTAATCGACATCGGAACACGTTGGGAATATCCCAGTATGTGGATTTTTGGTGGTCGTGGCGTTTTGGATATTAAAAATATTTTGCATCCGGCTTTTAATCTACGTAAAGGCCTGCATTTAGGATTTGAATTTGATTGGTCAATGTACAACTGGTGGAAAGGTAACTACCGTGTTGGCCTTAGCCAAGGATATTTAACAGCAGGTTTGTCGGCAATGTTTACGGTGTTTAATCTTGATTTGGTCACTTACGGTGAAGACGTAGGGACTTACAAAACACCTAAGGAGAATCGTCTGTATCTGGCTCGATTCTCGATGAACTTCTAATTTTACGATTGAATATTATATTTCTTGGCCCTTTCCGAAAGGGCGCTAAGTTCTTTTACTAAATACTCAATTTGCTTAGGGTCTGAAGACTGGTTGGATGTTACTTGGGAAAGTGACAGTGTCAATGAGTCTAATTCGTTAAGTGCCTTTTGGTTGATTCCATACAACTCTTCGTAGTGATTCAAATATTTACTATTAATTTCAAGTTTGTTCTTCTCTTCAGCGGTTAAGCTTTCAGCAGCTTTTTTCGAAAGATCTTTAACGCTTTGGGCGTTGTTGCCGATAAAAATGGTTACATCTTTTAGTTTTTTGAAATTTTCAAACAAGCTTTGCTGTACTTGCTGAACAGGTTGTAAGTAGCGATCATATGTAATTTCTGATGGGTTGAATTTTTGATTTAATGTTTGCAAGTAAGAGTTGTACTTTTTTTCTAGCTCATCAAATTGCTGCGATATTTTTTCTCCATACTTCTCGGCATTCTCAGTAAATTGAAGTTTGAAGAGATCGGATTTTAGAACTTTTGTAGAATCATTCACATTCTTGATGCCTGAGGCGTTAGAGTAACCACGACTTTTCAAAATCAGAGCTCTGCTGATTAAAATTAACGCAACGATACCTATAAGAAAGAACCAAAACATTTAAATCTCCCTATGAAAATAACCAGAAAACTTGGTTCTATTAAAACTGTTATTTTACGTTTTGCAACAAGTTAAGCAAAGGAAAGGCCCTACAAGAAGTTTATTGTCATTATTTTTAACTCCCTATATATTTTAAAGGCAAATCACAACGGAGGACACTATGGTTTTTGGGTTCTTTAAAAAGCAATTGCTGGATGTAATTGAATGGCCAGACGAAGCTTCAGGCGTACTTGCTTATCGTTACCCAATGCAAGATCGCGAGATCCAAAATGGCGCTCAGCTGACCGTACGCCAAACTCAAATCGCATTGTTTGTTAACGAAGGTGTTGTTGCTGATTTGTTTGGGCCTGGTTTGCATACCGTAGAAACGCGAAATTTGCCGGTTCTTACTAACTTGCAGAACTGGGATAAAATGTTTCAATCGCCGTTTAAGTCTGACGTCATTTTCTTTTCAACAAATGAGCAAATTGACCAGAAGTGGGGGACAGCATCTCCGATCACTGTTCGTGACAAAGATTTTGGTGTTGTCCGAGTTCGTGCATTTGGTACGTTCAGCTATCGCATTAAAAACCCAAAAGTGGTGTATCAAAAACTTTCAGCGAATAAGGAGATTTTCACGGCAGGTGATTTGGAAGGTCAGCTTAAGTCAACAATTCTAACGTCGCTAGCGACTTATTTTGGAAAAGCACAAATATCGTTTTTGGATATGGCAGCTCACCAAGAGAACTTCTCACAAACATTGAAAAATGAATTGGCAGATGATTTTGAAAACTACGGTTTGAGTTTAGAGTCGTTCTTCGTTCAAAGCATTTCGTTGCCAGAAGAAGTGCAGGCTCAAATTGACAAAATGGCTTCGATGAAAATTTCGGGCGATATGAAACAATACACCCAATTCCAAACGGCAGAAAGTTTAACTAAAGAAGGCGGCGGTAGTTCGGCAGGTGTGGAGCTTGCGACGGCATTGGCTCTTGGGCAAACTGTCGCTAAGTCAATGGGTACCGGCGAGGCGGTAGGTCCGACAAATGACGAAGTTCTAAAAACAATTGGGCAGTTACATGATTTAAAATCTAAAGGCGTCATCTCTGAGGCCGAATTTGAAACTAAAAAAGCAGAATTGCTAAAGCAAATTAAGTAAGGAGTTTCTTGTGGATACAAAAACAGCTGAGAACACACGAATCGATGATATTTTTTCGACAGACACAATTAAGAAAGAATTGGCATTGCCGGATGCGAATAAGCCAATGACGGTTGAGGCGCCGGTGCAAGCCAGTTTGGAAGCTAAGGCAACTCAGTTCATCGACCGCATATTGAATTTGAATCCTCAAGACTACAAAGGCCGTGAAGATAATAAAGCCGCTGTAGATACATTTGGCTTAGAGCTTCAGCGTGAAGCGGCTAAGAAAAGTGAGCTATTGAAACAGCCGGTTAAAAAATTATCGGACCGTTCTAGTGAAGGCGGCGAAGTCGCTAACTCGTTAATTAATTTGAAATTAAAAGTGGAAGAACTAGATCCTGCTAAATTTAACTTTGAACCAGGCTGGGTTTCAAGGACTCTTGGTTTTCTTCCAGGTATTGGTGACCCGCTAAAGAAGTACTTTTCAAAATTTGAATCAGCACAAGATGTAATTGCCGCGATTATCAAATCTCTAGAGAATGGCCGTGATCAATTGACTCGCGATAATATCACTCTGACTGAAGACCAAAAGAGCATGCGCGAAATTAGCGATAAATTGACTCAAATGATTGCGCTGTCGCAAGTGATTGATAATAAACTTCAGTATAAGTTAGATCGTGAAGTTACGGCCGGTTCTGATCAGCATAAATTTTTGAGCGAAGAAATTTTGTTTCCATTACGTCAACGTATTATTGATTTGCAGCAGCAGCTAGCAGTGAATCAGCAGGGTGTAATCGCTACCGAAATCATCATGCGAAATAATAAAGAACTAGTAAGGGGTGTGAATCGCTCGTTGAATGTCACTGTGAGCGCCTTGCAGGTTGCTGCAACAGTCGCAATGGCATTGGCTAACCAAAAGATCGTTTTAGATAAAATTAACAGCGTCAATAAAACAACGAACGATCTTATCGCGGGAACAGCATCACGTTTAAAAACTCAAGGTGTTGAAATTCAAAAACAAGCCTCTTCGGCGAGCTTAGACATGAATACGTTGAAAGTGGCTTTCCAAGACTTGAAGACGGCCATGGACGATATTTCGACGTTCCGTCAAAAAGCTCTGCCTCAAATGGCCCAAGCCGTGATCGAAATGGAGAAATTGACTACGGAAGCACAGTCGTCTATAGCCAAAATGGACAAGGGCAACCAAGCTAAACCAGCGATTGCTATTGATACATAAGGATTGAGGACTCATTGAAGACAAATTTTAATATCGAGAAAATTGAATTAGATAATACGCGCAAAACCCAAATCTTAAAGAAGATCCCATTGATGGCTGATAAGAAAGTCTTAGTGGTGGGTGATGTCGGTCTTGATGAGTACATTATTGGGGCCGTTAAGCGTATTTCACCGGAAGCCCCCGTTCCTGTTATGGACGTAGAGTCCGAAGAAAAACGATTAGGTTTATCAGCTAATGTGGCTCAAAATATCACAGCTTTGGGTGCTGAAGTGGGCATCCTGTCCGTTGTTGGCAATGATTTCGGCGCTGATTTACTAAAGCCTTTGTTTAAGGAAGCCAAGATTCCTTGGGATTTAATGCAGGTGGATGATTCGCGTCCAACCACTCGCAAATCGCGGGTGATGGCGGGGCCCCATCATATCGTACGTATTGATTACGAATTAAAAAAGTATTTGTCAGAAACAGTCAGTGCGCGCGTGTTTAAAGCCTACTCTGAGTGTTTAGCTCAATATGATGGTGTAATTCTGCAGGACTATGCAAAAGGAATATTCGACGAAAATCTAATTCAGAAGATGATCGATGAAGCCAACCGAGTAAAGGTCCCTGTATTTGTAGATCCACATCGTACTCAGCCGCTATCATTCTATCGTGGGGCTTCATTGTTTAAGCCGAATTATGATGAATCGCTAGTTCTTGCTGGTTTTAATTTTGAGGACCTACGTGAAAACCCAAATAAGGTATACGAGATCGGTAAAACTTTACAAAATAGGCTGAATACAAAAGACATCGTTATTACTCGCGGAAAAGAAGGAATGACAATTTTTTCGGGTGAAAGAATTACCGAGGTTCCGACGTTTGCGAAGCGAGTTTTCGATGTTACGGGTGCTGGGGATACAGTTATTGCTACAATAGCGTTATCTCAAGTCGCTGGGTTTTCACTGAATGAATCCTGTCTTTTAGCTAACGTGGCCGCGGGAAACGTAGTTAGCAAAGTCGGGTGTGTTCCATGTGACCTCAAAGAGATGATTGAATTTATTTCACACTAGCTTTTTAACTCGAAAACAGGCATACCTCTGGGCATGCAAACAGAGTCTCAAACTACGGAAACGACGCCAGTCACGGTGACACCTGCACCTCGAAATTTCTTCTCGCTTACCTTAAGCGATTTAGAGACTCTATTTAAGTCGTCTGGCAAAGAAAAGTTTCGTGCGCAGCAAATCTACAAATGGGTTTACGACAAAAACGTAACGGATCCAGATCAGATGTCAAATCTGTCGAAAGATTTTCGTATTGAGTTGAAAAATATGATTCAGTTCGATCTTCCAAGTGTTGTTAAGCACTTAAAAAGTAAAGATGGCACTCAGAAGTTCCTTTTCGACGTGGGTGATGGCAAGACAGTGGAATCGGTTGTTATTCCCGCTGAAGACCGACAGACTTTGTGTATTTCATCTGAAGTGGGCTGCAATATGGCCTGCAAGTTCTGTTTTACGGGAAAACAAAAGCTTCAAAAGCGCTTAACGGCGGACCAAATCGTTGGTCAATTCTTGCAAGTTCAGCGAGCTATGCCGGAAGGTCAGCGTTTAACAAATATTGTTTTCATGGGAATGGGTGAGCCTTTAGATAATTCCGATGAAGTGTTTAAAGCAATCGAAATTCTGAACTCGCCATGGGGAACTAATTTTTCACGCCGTCGCGTAACGGTATCTACTTCTGGTATCGTTCCAGAAATGCATAAAATATGGGAAAATAAAACACGTCTGGCGGTTAGCTTGAACGGTTATGATGATGAGAGCCGCACATCAATCATGCCAATCAATAAGAAATATCCTTTGAAAGATTTATTAAAGGCCTGTGAAGTGTACGCTAAGGAAACTGGCGAACGCGTAACCTTTGAATATGTATTACTTAAAGGTATTACAGATCAACTGGAGCATGCAGAAAAGTTATTCCAGTTAACGAAACATATTCCATGCAAAATCAATATTATTCCATTCAATGAACATCCAGGCTCTGGTTTTGAACGTCCCTCTGATTCACAGGTGATGAAGTTTCAGCAGCTGTTGATTGGTAAAGGTGCGCACGTATTGTTACGTCGTACGATGGGCCGGGATATTTTTGCGGCCTGTGGGCAGTTGCGAAGCGAATTTGAAAGTCATCCACAGCAAATGGACACGTCGAATTCTAAATTGATTCGTACTTTACATTTAAAATCTAATTCAATATCGTCACATACATAATTTAAGAAACATAAGGGGACTCGATGTCGCAATTATTAGTTGTTGGATCACTTGCATATGATTCAATCCAAACTCCGTCAGGTAAAGCAGATAAAACTCTAGGTGGTTCTGCTAACTACTTTTCTTTAGCAGCAAGTTTATTCGCACCCGTACGAGTTGTAGGTGTTGTTGGCGAAGATTACTCTTCTTCAGATAAAGAAATGCTTTTGAGCCGCAAAGTAGACCTATCAGGCCTTGAAACAGTTCCGGGTAAGACATTTCACTGGGAAGGTAAATACGAAGGCGATATGAACGAAGCTAAGACTTTAAAAACCGAATTGAATGTGTTTGAGCACTTCAATCCAAAATTGCCAGCTGCGTTTACTGAAACTCCATTTGTTTTTTTAGCTAACATTGCTCCTGAGTTACAAACTCAAGTATTATCGCAAATAAAAAATCCAAAATTCGTTGGTATGGATACAATGAATTTCTGGATTCAATCAAAAAAAGAAGCGCTACTTAAAGTGTTGTCAAAAGTGGATGTTATATTGATCAATGAAGGTGAAGCAGATCAATTAACGGGTGCCAAGAACGCCATCGAAGCTGCTCCTAAAATCTGCGCTATGGGACCACAGTACGTTGTGATCAAACGCGGTGAGTACGGCTTTGTATTGTACTCTAAATCAGAAGGATTTTTCTTATTACCAGCGATGCCGGTTCCTAACGTAGTTGACCCTACGGGTGCAGGCGATACGTTTGCTGGCGGTTTCTTTGGCTACTTAACGTCATTCAACCAAAAACCGACTTTCGAAGATATGAAGAAGGCCTGTGTAGTGGGAACAATGTGTTCGAGCTTCACAATTCAAAATTTCGGCGTGAAAGCCATCGTTGAAGTGAACAAAGAAAAATTAAAAACGCGTTACGCTGAATTCAAAAAATCTGTTGGTTTGATCGAACCAGTTCTATAAATGAAAAAGCCCGGTTTCCCGGGCTTTTTTTATTTCCTTGGTTTATAAAAATTTATACATCTGATGTTTGATTTTTGAATTGATAACAATTCCATCTCGAGTGCGGCATTCTTTTTAGACTGCGGAGATTCTTTCTCGAATTCGCTTAGTGTCGTATATTTGATTTTGTTTCCGTCTACTTCTGGTTCACCAATTTGAGTCCATTTGCCAACAGCCTGCATTCGCGCAATTACATCGGTAGGTAAAAAACCTTTCATGCCGTAAGCATCGGCTTCGCTGATGCCGGCACCATTGTTAGCTTTAGCTCTGATTTCTAATTCATGTTCAGCTGTCGTTGAAGCAGTTCTTGGAGATGCCATCGATGTTCCGTCCATTCTTAACGTGGCATCATTTCCTTTCAATCCTAAATGCAACATTTCTGCTCGAATGGCTTCGATAATGATTCCGCGATTGGCTAAGATCTCTTCTGTTGTTAAGTTGAAGACCTGTTTGATGTCGTCTAAGCGACCGTCATCTGGATCCAAAGTCGAAAGCATCCTTACAGCGTTCTGAAGCCAAGGTGCTTTGTTAGCTATAGTATTTAGGGCTCCACCTAAGTTATGAGTGAATGTTTGTGATAGTACGTCTTCTCCGCGAATACCGAAAATAGCTTTATTTGTAAAAACGGCATTTGTAAAATTCGATAGTCTACCTTTTTCATTTGAGCTCATTACAATGGCGACGTTATCCGTTTTTTCACCTGGAATGAAGTCACCCGGTCTTGCATGCTTGTTTAACCATTTTGATCGCAGATCGGCCGGATAGTTTGAACGAATGTCAGCGTCACCAAAATTATTGCTATTACCTGCGGCCATAAAAAATAGTGTGTTTTTGCCTTTCGTAACCACAGCTTCAGCGATTATATACTTTTGGAATTCCATAAAAATATAATCCAACTGGGCTCCAAGTTTTTCCTGAATCGTATCCATCGTTGGACGTAATTCCGGCTGATTTCCAATGCCGCCAAGAGAAAGATTCGCGATTGAAACCTTTTTGTTAGCGATTTGTTCTATGGCACTAGCGATTTCCCAATGAAGTACTTGGCCTACGATACCGCTGCCAGATACGTCAAATCTTAAGTTCCCTTTATATTGCTCGATCATAAATCGAGACAGTTGTTCCGCACCAGCTGTAGTTTCTACATCGATTCGACTTAAATTCATGCCGATGCTTTCTAGCTGAGCTTTTACGGCGCGGGCTACGACCGGTTTTTTGAACCATTCGGAAAGGGCCGCTAAATTTTTATTAACCATTTCTTCTTGCAATGTTTTATTGGCTGTTACCAAACCTAAATTTACGCGGAAAGGTAAAATTCTGTATTTTTCGCCCACGTAAGGGATTGCTGTACCTGAAACGTGTGTGCCATGGTCTGATCCTACGCTTTCTCTATGGAGTAGAGGATGGAGTGCACGGACAGAGTACTTTCGAATTTTTGAACTCAAACCCTTTACCCAACTCCAAACGCCTCGTTCATTTAAGCTGTTTACTTGTTGGTCGTAGTTAAATTCTTTATTTCTTTCTAAAAGAAATTTTTCTACTTCATCCGCGCTTCTGAACCCGCTTAAGAAAGTTGCGACTTGACTGTATTCACGCTGACTATCGGGATGTTGAGCTAAACCAGAATAGACTTTTTTATAAACCGTTAGGGCATTTTCAACTAATGTGCTCCAGTCCATGGTAGGGTTTCTTATCTTTTGCGCACGCAATTCTAAAAGCAGTTCGTAAGATCCGTCAGTTGCCATTGAACCTTGTTTTTTGATAGCAATTTGCTCGCTAAATTTGGCGAATGTGTAACCGCCAAGCTGAGCTTTGTTTGCCCCTGGGGCAAAGTGATGAATTTTAAAGTAGGTGCTTGCTAAGTTAACATTTTTCATGAAATCAACGAATGTCTTATTTTCTGGAGTAAAAAGAGACTTCATCTCACTAATCAAAGTATCCAGGCCGCCAAGAGTTTCCAAGGTTACTTGAGAAAAGAAATCAGGAAGACCAGTATTTTTATTCATTACCCACGACGAACTTGCAAAATCATGGGTCACCTTTAGCTCCGGTTCGGCAGCGAATACAGCCGTATTCATTTTCGGTTTCACCAATGCATCGGCCGCTTTAAGCTGGTTGATAACATCAGCATTGACCTCGAATCCAAAAAGTCTGAGTAACCCGATAATATTTGTATTTTGAGGATTTAGTTTCGTAAAGAACGTTGAGCTTAATTCGGGGTTCGAGCGAATTTTTTCCATTAATTGCTGAACCAAAGTATCATTTTGACTAACTAGAATAGCAAGAGGATGATCTGCGGGGTTCTTCTTTTCATTTTCTTGACGAATACCACGAGCACCTTGGATTTGGCCGACAGAGTTTATTCCCTTTGCACCGATAGCATAGATCCACGGATCTAACAGTACAGCGGAAGCGAAATTATCTGCACCGATAAAGTCATATCCTGCACCAACAACTCGGCCATTTTTTACGTCAAAAGCCACTCGATCACGAATTTCCTTATTTCCGATATCTACGCCCTGGTCGATAACAGCGATAGTGATTAAGTCTTTTCTTAGTTTATCAGATTCAACACGTTGTACGATTTTCGCTTCATCATGAATCCATTCCGCACGTTGAGTTGTCATTTCGATGTAGTTATCAGGAATATAGCGCTTACCATCGTTTGTTGGCTCAAAGAAATTTTCGGGCTTTTGATAACCGACTGAATTTTCGGCTTGGACAAGTTTGGGGCTCACGTCTCTTAACCCTTTCTCTGGTATTACAACGGCCGCCATTGCGTGGGACGAGGCTATTAGGGAAAAGCAGATCATGCTAGAAACACAGCGTTTAAATACCAAACTCTTTTTATACACAATTACCTTCTTTGAGAAACGGGTACATTTAGTTCTAATCTCGATTTTGCATTTTCCATTCCCGCCAAAGGTCTGTATAGTCGAGCTAAACAGGCATTGGGTGTCGTAGTTCCTTTTTTTGGCAGTGCCTGAAAAACTTCCCATTTCCCTTCGAAAATATACTCTAATCAAATTTACAGGGGGATGTTCCCAGTCGTACTGTCGTAAAGTTATACACTTTGAACTGGTCGATATTTTTTAGATTTAGTCGATAGGTTTCTTTAAGTCCTCAACAAAACGACCGATAAATACTTAGAATGTTGAAGAAAAATTCGAATAAGAAAAATTCAGCTGCAGATGATCTCTTAAGCTCGTTGCTTGAGGACGTCGATCAATTTGAAGCAGGTTCAGATGAAAAAGATGAAGTCGAACCAACTATCTATGGTAATTCGAATAAGAAAGATAAAAATAGGAAAGAAGAACTAGAGGTTTCTAGTGATTTTTTAATGCCTGGATTTGAACCTGAACAATCCGGTATGAGTATTGGCTTAAGCGGTTCTGATGCTTCGAGTTCAGGTGATGATTTCTGGGAACAAGCAGAAAAGATGGCGAACAAGGCTGTTGATTTCGCAGAGCTAAATGAGTCTACTGAATTTAAAAACCTCGAAAATCAAAATAAACCAGTTTACAAAGGGCCCGAAGCTTCAAGTGATTTCTTGGATCAGGTCAACGCGCACTTGTCGCCCGTTCATAAATCAGGAACTGTAAATACAAAATCAGATAGCGGTGCCGACAAATCTTCTTACGAAAATAAATCACGTTCGCAATATGATGGTAGTCGCTCGGAAGAACATGGTAGTCGAGTACTTCAGGGATTGAATCAGGCAACCGAAGTTATGCGTGAGGTTAAGCTTGAAAAGCCCGAATTTAATGAGGCAACAGTTCCCTTATCAAGTATCGAAGGCGTCGACATTCCGCAAATTTTAGGTTTGGGTAACTTAGCAGCGACAAACGCTGATGGTGATCGAACAGTTGCTGTAGCTCAGTTTGCACAGAAGCAAAATAGATTGATGAAGAATCAGGGGCACGGTGACTTACCCGAGACACCTCAAAAGACTATCGGTAATATGAATTTAGATTCTGAGATGAATGCGGACGAAAGAATTTTGTTGGTGACGCAAAAGCCGGCAAAAGGAAACTCGAGTCAGGTTTCTATTGACGCCAGCTTGGCTCAGGCCGAAAACTTAAGAATGGCGCAGAATCGCATTTTGGATTTAGAAAAAGAGATCGAGCGTCTTCGCCAAGAAAATGATGAAATTCTAACGGCTTCAGAAATTATGCGTACTAAAGCAGAAGAGTACACACTGCGAATGTCTGAAATGGAAAAGGAAATCAACGAAAGTAAAATTGATTACAAAAACGAAGTCGCGATTTTAAAAGGTAACTTATCTTTTAAAGAATCGGATAATCAAAAGCTTAAAATGAAAGTCGAAGAGCTTGAATTGCGAATTAAAACTGACTTTAAGAAAATTAGAATTCGTGAGCGTGAACTTGAAAATCGTTTGGAACTAGTTAAAGCTGAAAAACAGGCTATTGCTAAGTCTAAAGACGAGTATTTATTAGATTTGCAACGTAAGAACGATCAGGCGAAAGCAGAGATCGATAATTATCGCGAAAAAGTCCAAGAATTAAATAAAACCTTAGAAAACAGTCAAAGTCAGATTAAAATGACGGTGAGAGCTCTTCGTATTGCTCTATCGCATATCGAAGATAAATCGGATACACCAACGCCTAATAAAAAAGTTAGCTAGAGATGACTGCTGAAGAAATAGATGTAAAACCTGAAGCTCCCAAGAAAATCAAATTGGTGATTAGTAACCTTCATATGGGAAAAGGCCGTTTTCTTGAAAATGGTGGAATGAATCCATTGGAAGAGTTTTACTTTAACGAGAAATTTGTTGAATACATTAATTACTATTCAAGCGGTATTTATAAAGACTACGAAGTAGAGCTTATTATAAATGGTGATTTCATAAACTTTTTGCAGGTTGATTATAAAGGTCACTTCCTATCGGTACTAACAGAATCTGTGTCACTTGAGCTGCTTAAGAAGGTCGTGAAAGGCCATAAAAATGTATTTGATGCCCTAGCTTCATTTGCATCCAAAGAGAATAAACAAATTACCTATATCATAGGTAATCAAGATCAAGCGATGTTATGGCCCAGCTGCAAACTGTATTTAAATCAAGTAATCGGTTCGCCAATTCGGTTTAAAAATATTATGCACTATTTTGATGGTTTTCATATTGAACATGGCCACATGTATGATGCGATCAATCGAGTCGACCCTAAAAAATTCTTTCTAAAAAAGAATTTACCCGAACCCATTTTGAATCTCCCGATCGGTAGCCATTTCTTTATTGAACTGGTTCTTAAAGTTAAAATGAAGTATCCATTTATCGATAAGGTTCGTCCCTTCAAGAAACTGGTGACCTGGACCATGTTTAATCATACCAAATTGTTTTTTTCCTCTATTGTGTCTACGGTAAAATTTATTGTTTCTAATTTTCTCTTTAAAAATAATCCGAGAAAGAATTTCTCGTTAAAAACACTGTCTAGAATGCTAATCCAAAGCGCATTATTTCCTGATCTGTCGCTGTCGGCTCGGAGACTACTGGATAACGATAGAATCCACACAGTAATATTTGGACAATCTCAGGGGTATAAATATCGCCAATGGGCTATGGATAAAGAGTTTTTTAACGTCGGTACATGGACTGAAATTACATCTTTGGATATTTCTTCACTGGGAAAGGTGTCCAAGCTTACGTATGTTTTGATCGAGTATCCCAGCGACGAATCAAGACCTAGAGCCAGACTAAAAGAATGGCGTGGGTATTACCGAATCGAAGAAGACGTCGTCATAAGCTAGTCAGGGCGCCTGGTCTCAGTTTTCCAAAAATATTTGTAGCTTGTATATTTTAGGGATATTCTTTTGATATGTCAGGAAAAGACGATACAAACGAAAAAACGATGGTGGCATCGGATACCACCTTAAAAAAAGAACTGCTTAGATCCGACAGTGCTCCACCTATGCTTGTTGTTCTTATGGGGCCACCTGGTTACCAAGGTAAACAGTGGGCACTCACAGACGCGTTTGTAATTGGTCGCGCCATTGAATCGAATGTTTTTATCGATGATAAAAGTTTGTCGCGTTCACATGCACGCATTGATATTAAAGGAAACAAAGTTTACGTGGTTGATTTGGGTTCAACAAATAAAACCATTGTAAACGGTCAAATTCTGCCCCCAATGGTTTTGTGTGAACTAAAAAACAATGATCAAATTAAAACTGGTAACGTTATTTTCAAATTCTTAGAGACCGGAAATATCGAGGTACTAACAACTCAAATGTTATTTGAAAAAGCAAACCGTGATGCCTTAACGGGAGCCTACTCTAAAGGTGCTTTACTTGAAAAAGGTCCCGAAGCTATCAAACGTTCTGAAGTACTAAATGAAGCTTTAAGTGTGATCGTATTTGATATCGATTTTTTCAAAAAGATTAACGATACCCATGGGCACCCCTGTGGCGATTTCGTACTAAAAGATATGGCAAGGGTCGTTTCGACGAAACTCATTCGGTCCAATGATTTCTTCGCTCGTTATGGCGGAGAAGAGTTTGTGCTTATCTTAAGTGGAACTCCCGATAAAGTCGCCGCTGAAATTGCGGAACGTATTCGGACAACGATTCAGAATCATGAATTTAAATTTGAAGGCAAAATTATACCGGTTACAGTATCGGTCGGGGTAACATCGAAGCAGGTAAATGATAGTCAGTGGCAGTTCATGTTCGACCGAGTAGATAAAGCGCTTTATACTTCAAAGCAAACAGGGCGAAACAAAGTAACAATAGGATAAAATGGGGATTGTGAAAGAGTTCTTAGCAGGCCTGCCTACGGGTATAGTGTATGCGGGTAGCATTTTTCTTATATTGGCAATTATTCTAATTACATCATTTTCAAATGAGACGTCGATATTTTATAGAATGGCCTCGAAATTCATTGGCCATGAACCTGAAGCCGGCGACGGCGCGTTTCAGTTTCCCTTGGGCTGGCTCATAATGTTATTCACATCTATTGTGTTAGGCTCTATTGTCGCCTATTTGCTGACCAAGACTCGGTAGTTTTAGGCACTTTGCTTAGGTTTCCCTAGCAGGAGTAACGTATAAAAAGCACCCTAGGTGGTTGCTGGCTATTTGGCCGCAATAACACTTAGGATGCATTCTTAAAAATTTTAGTTATCAATACTAGAATTTTAGATCTTGAGACGGACGAGTATTTAAATCTTTTACAGTACAAACGCCCGGATATGGCTTCTTAGTGGTTGCGCCTGTTAGGCCAATATAAAATGTGCTTTCTCCAACGCTAAGTAAAGTTTCGTAGTTTGATTCTGGAAAACCAGATAATGTCACTTGAGCGCCATTTGATCGGCTAAAAGCTAAATTTCCTTTTACTAGTCGTCGAGCATCCGATCCATTGATTGTAATTTCATCAAGTTTGTAACCGCTATCGTAGCTATACTTTATAGAAATCATTTGCCCTTGAGGGGTTTTGCAATCGGCTTGGTATTTATAGCTAGCTGCCATAGAGGCCGACGTCGCCAATAGAAGAGATAATATAATTTTTTTCATTTTTGCTCCTTTTAGTTAGTTGTAAGTTAAATCAATTCTGTTCCCAGTTTTGAGGAATTCGGATCCACGTTCACTTGGGCACGGGCTAACACTTCAGCAATAGCTATTCCTCGTAAAAATCAGTTCAATTAGAACTGAGGTTAGGCAACTGTCCAGACGAAACTCAACAGAGCCGTCGATAGTCACATTTAGAAATTCGGCCAGTATGATTTCTATCTGGGGTCATTCGTTGAGTGCGATGCCCGTGCTGGAGCGTTTTGGCTCTGTCAAAATTTTTATCAGAATTAGAAAGGCGCTGAGTTTGCCATAAGAGATTCTTATTCTAGAGTTTTCTACTCGTATTAGTTTGATTTGATTTTTGCTGTCTAGAGTTTATCCAAAATTATACTTATGATTCGGGGTCGTTTTGACCTTTTCTTGTTGGCCTTTCCGTTGCTTAGTAGATAAGCAGAGAGCGGGTTTGCAAAGAGGGCTATTTCCCGTGATCGAGTGAGTAGGCGCTGATTTCATGAGGTGTGTGAAAAAGGCGGTTAGGCACTAAAAAGTAAAAAGGAAAATTTTTTTACTAAAAAAAATAGAAAAAATTAACCTAATTACCAAGTCGAGGGTCTAAACAATGGGAAAAGATTTACTAATCTTAACTGACAATGAACTTGTACAGGAGATTAAAACTGGAAACCGGAAAGCCTTCTCTGAAATAGTAAAAAGGAACCAAAAATCGTTGCTACGTATGTCGCTTCGATTTGTAAAGGACTTAGATATGGCTGAGGACGTAGTTCAAGAAAGTTTTATCAAAGCTTTCGAAAAACTAAATGCATTTGAAGGACGTGCGTCGTTCAAAAGCTGGTTGTTCCAAATCGCCGTAAACACCGCAAAGAATAAGTTGCGTGAAAGAAGGCGGGCAACAACGGATATCGATTCCGTACAACTGGCGGTGGGAGCTGTGGCAGAAACATCGCTGGTACACTCAGCGCTGTCACAAGAAATACAAGAAGAGATTGATAAGTTACCGACTAAACAACGAACCGCTTTGATCTTACGAGTATATGAAGATTTAAGCTTTAAGGAGATCGCAGATATTATGGAATGCCCTTACGATACAGCGAAAGCTAATTACAGACATGCGTTGATGAAGTTAAAAGATAGTTTCGAACAAAAATCTGATATGAGTATGGCAGAGTCATTTGGTGGTTTTTATTCTGAAGTGGCACAGTACGTGGAGGTCGAATAATGAACCCGCGTAACCTACCAAACGATCTACAACCAACAGAGAGAATGTTAAAAAGATTAGAAGCGGCTGAACCCGCCCCCAGTCTTCCGGACTCTGACGATTACTATCAACATCTACATGATAAAATTATGGCGCAGGTAGAAACTAAGGAAATTTTGCCACCTCCGCCTCCGGTTCACAAAGCAAAGGATATGCTTAATCGCCACTGGCGCAATGGATTGTACTTAGTGACGATGATGGCTTTAGCCGCTGTTATCAGCGTGAAAGCAGTTGGGAATATTGATACTCAAGTGAGCCAAAATCATGCAGTAGCGAAATTCAAGAATGAAGACCAGTTGATAGGTTTATTGAAAGATGCGCCGGAAGTTTTAGACAACACAGTTTTGTCCTCGTATAACTCTCAAGATATTATGGGTAACGAGCTATATTCAAATATAGACTTGACCAAAGATGTAATCGACTCAATGTAGATTGCTTAAAAAAATTAACAACCTAAAAATAGTAATAAGCCTCGAAGATAGTCGGGGCTTATTACTTTATGACAAATATTAAATTAGCGACTATTCTACTAGCGGTTTGTTTTTTTTCCTTTGCCGAGACAGAGAAAAAGGCATCTGAGGACGTTGGTAAGCAAGTAAAGAAATTTGAAGATCTTTTTATTTGGAAGGTGTCAGATGAGTTGAAATTAACTCAAAAAGAAGAGTCTTTAATTTCCGAGATTATTAGGGAAACCAACAGAAAAAAACAAGAATCAAATAATACCTTAGAATCCCTCTATAAAAAAATGAACCAAGAGCCTACTGATGCCGGCAAGAAAGAAGTCCTAAATAAGATACGCTCTATTCACAAGGAACAGTTGTCAATTTCACTTGAAGAAATAGACCGATTAAACCGAGGTATCGGTTTAAAAAAACTTGGACTATATTTAGAAATTAAACGAGATCTTTTAGAAAAAATAAAAAATGTCTGGTCACAGAATGAAAAAAAGGCCGATAAAGTCCTCCCTGCGCCAAAAGTTATCGAAGAACGGTAATTACAACTTTATATCATCCCAAAGATCTTAAGAGTGTTTCCTAATTAATCATGTAGTTTATACCGACAATCTATTTGAGTTTACAGCGTTTCTGTATGGGCGCTCGATTGCACAGCTCTATAATCGAGGCACTAGAACCTATACTGGCCAAGGGGGAATAGATGAATCGTAGACGGATTAAACTGATATACTTTACGATTTTATTTGTTTTGATTTTAGTGCCATTTAATAACTGTTCAAGTCCTTTTGCTGTTTTTGAAGATAGCCAGTCATTTTCTAGTTTAACAACCGGAGAAGATCTAGCGTATGGACAAAAGCTGTATCAACAGCATTGCGCCAGTTGCCACGGAGTTATCCACACATCCACTAAAAAAGATAAATCAGTCGAAAGTATCCTTACCGCTTTCGGTACGGTTCGTTCAATGGCTAGTTTGAGTGCTAAACTTGATAGTAAACAAGTAGCAAGTATAGCATTGGCGCTTAGATCGCCGAAAACGAACGATGGCCGCGTTCAATTTTCGTGTGCTCAAGATTTATCATCTCAGAGTTCCATCCATAGATTGAGTAATCGAGAACTAAAAAACTCCATTGTTTCTTTATTGAGGAACATTAATGCATCACTTGGCCTTGATGCTGAACTTACCCGTTTAATCAGCGAACTTCCATTAGACAACCGGCCTAGAAAGGAAAATACTTTTCTGGTCACTCCTGAAATAGTAAATGGTCATTTTGAAGTCGCTTTCTACGTGGGAAGTTACATTGCTAAATCTGAAATAGCCAAACGAAGTTTTCCGGGCACCGGTGGTTGTTTATTGACGTCTCCTATTACGGAAGCGTGTGCGAACAACTTTATCAAAGAGTTAGGCAGTTTGGCATTTCGTCGTCCTCTTTTAAATTCTGAGATTGAAAGTTTAGCACGTTCATTTTTTGATTCCACATTGACCACGGATACAGAAAGGATTGCGAATGTTGCGTCCATAGTATTAATGAGTCCTGATTTTTTGTATTTGATATACGATGCAGGAGCTCCGAAGATCGATGGTAGGCTGAGTTTAACGTCCTACGAGTACGCAAGTAAAATTTCTTATTTACTCACGGGCGCACCGCCAGATACGGTGTTGCGCGATTTAGCGAAGTCAGGGGCGATATTTAATTCAGACGTAGCTGTAAGCCAAGTTAATCGTCTAATAAAGACTGATTTAGGGAAGGAATCCATCCAGCGATTTTTTAAAGAGTGGACTCACTATGATCAGTTCGAGGGTTTTAACTATTCCAGTGAAGTTTTGAATGGCCAATCATTGGAAAACCTTCGTCAAGCTATGGAGCGTGAAATAAACGAATTTTTAGTCGATGTCGTTGTTTCAACTGAGGGCACTTACCAAGACCTATTAATGTCCACTAACTCGTTTGTTTACGATAACTCACTTGCTCAAATTTATGGAATAGCTAACCCTCTAGGAAAAGTCGGGTTAACAAGTCAGCATCGTGCGGGCCTTTTAACGAGAGCGGCTTTTTTAACAAAGCGTTCGGGGCCTTTGACCTCGCCAGTTAAACGGGGACTTTTAATTAAAGAAGCGTTTTTATGTGAGGGCGTCGGTTCGCCGCCTCCGGATGCACCTTCGATGCTTGAACCGCTGCCAGTTGACACCTACTTAACAACTCGAGATCGACTAGAACATCTGACGATGAAAGCGGGCAGCTCCTGTGTAAACTGCCATGCCAGCATGAACAACCTCGGGTTTCCGTTTGAAATGTACGACACGTTAGGACGGGTACGTTCAAAAGAGCGTATTTTTAAACCGGATGGTGGGTTTTCTGGAATTGAGCTGCCAATCAATACTAGGGCAGATACTAAGGATCTAGCATCTGGAGTGATTCAAATTTCCGATGCGGTTGATTTGTCGTTGAAGCTATCAAACAACGATAAAGCGTTATCTTGTTTTGTTTCAAAATGGACTGAATTTCACTTGCGACGAACTCCGGCTTCTGGCGATGGGTGTTTAATGAATGAATCTTTGAACACGATGTATGGCAAAAATTTGAATCAGGGTTCTATTCAAGAGATGATTAGGACCACTATTCGTTCTGAACACTTTATGAATTGGAATTATCTATCAAAGTAAATAAAGGCGGATAAATGAGTATTATCTTAAATAAACTTAGTCGAAGGCAATTTTTAGTCGGTTCTGGTGAGCTGGCCTTAGCGCTGCCATTGCTACCCTCATTAATTACATCAACGGCCCATGCTCAAGTTAACCTTGTCCCTCAGAGAATGGCCTTTTTTAATTTTGGACATTGTCTGCCTGAATCAAAGTGGATCAATCCATCCGTGGCTACAAGGGATGTCGGGGGGGATGGTGCGAAAGAGGCGATATTAAGCGCGCTAAATTCTGGTCCGTGGGGATCGCCGATTAGCGCATCACTTTCTAATCCTGTGTTTGAGCGTCTTCGAGGCAAAGGACACATAAGTGTTGTGCGTGGGATAGATAACATGATTCATACGGGACATGGGGCTCAGTACTTAAGCGGATCATCGCAAAGAGTGGATCAGTGGAATCCGTTACCGTTTCCTTCAATTGACACGGTTTTTGAGAGCTCACCAACACTTTATCCTTCGAGCACCCCTATCAATGTGAAAAAAGTAGTTCGATTAGACCACGGGGATATCGAATCATCTTATAAGAAGGTCGGTAGTCAGATCGTGCCAGTGCCAGGATATTCGGGGCCAGTTCAGATTTTTAAGGACTTGTTTTCGACTTTGAATGGAGGACCGGCTAGTGAAGTCGATCCTTCTTTAAAATTAAAAAAGAGCATTTTAAATCGAGTTCATACGTCCTATCTTTCTGCCAAAACGAATAGACGAATTTCTTCCGAAGATAAGAACAGATTAGAAGAACATATGAGTTTAATTAGTGATTTAGAGAAAAAAATCTCCTCATCATCACTGATTTCTACTACTGCTTCGTGTGTTAAACCGGCGGCTCCGTCTTCGGATGGAAATTATCAGGAAATAAACACTTTAAGCCTTCAATTGATGTCGTTGGCCGTAAAATGCGGTTTGTCTAAAGTTTTTGTAACAGATTTTGAAGGCCACATCGGTTCAGGAATTAGTGGGCTTCCTAAAAATGTCAGTTTCCACAACGGTATTATTCACAATAATGAAGGGCAAAACTATTCAGAAGCTCAAATTAACGACTATTATATGGTGTGGATGAAATGGCACTTTGATTTAATAGCGACCAATTTTCTAAGTACCCTTGACGTAGAGGAAGGTACGAGTGGTCGAACATATTTGGATAATATGCTTTCTGCAATTCTAACCGAAGGCGGTGTTGATACAAGTCCTGGAAATCACACCTGCTTTGATTTTCAACCGATTTTGTTTGGTACCATGGGAGGATATTTAAAAGGTGATCGATACACTGTTCTGCCGACCAAGACAGAACAGGTGTATCAGCATATTTATAAGTACAGGCTTCCATACAATTGTTTACTAATTACGTTTTTAGAAGCTATGAAGATACCAAAAGCCGAATACTCGATTCTCTCAAATGGCAAGGGGTACGGAATTTATAAGGCAGGTCAGTATGGCGAAGTGGAGCTGCCAGAATATACAAAGTATTTTGGCCACAGGTTTTATTCTCCGATTAGTGAAATTATTAAAACCTAATCGGAGAATAGAGAAATCTTAGTTTTTAAGCATTCCGGCTGAAGTCAGCTTTTTATAGAGATCACTATTTAAACCATAGTAATCGTCGAAGAAATGAATTTTATTTCCCGATTCCGAAATGGTTATACTTACAAGATAAACAGTTAGTCCCTTGGACAGGCGGATACCAGTATCCTTTTCAATTTTTTGTCCAGGTTTAGCCACAGTTTGATCAATTTTTTCACGAGTCCAACCTGTGCCTGTTAGTAAGTACTCTGCCAAATCCAAAGGTTTTTCCAGGCGGATGCATCCTGAACTTACTAGACGGTAGTTGTTTTTGAATAAATGACGATCACCAGTGTCGTGCAAATAGATTGAGTACTTGTTTGTCATCGGGAATTTTACAACACCTAAAGCGTTATTGTAGCTTGGTTGTTGTACGATTTGAAAATCGATATTCGCGCGTGTAACGTTCGCCCAATCAATCGTGGCTGGATCGATTTCTTGGTCCGTTTTCAAGCTGATAACTTTGTAGCCATTTTGGGCTAAGTAATTAGGATTCTTTTTTAAGATAGGAAGTTTATCTTTAAAAAAGATATTCATGGTTGCTGTCCAGGTTGGATTCAAGATAACGGATTGAACTTTATCTTTCATTAGAGGCGTTTTGCGCGCCGTTTGGCCACCAATAGCTCTAAACTGCATGACATAATCATTTTGGTTAATATCTAAGTCTTGTACATAAAACATTTGGTTCGCTAAGTTTGCAATAGCATGACGAGCTTCTAAATCGTCAGGTAACCAGCGTACTTTTTCCATCTGTAGTTCTGTTTCGCGAACACGACTGCGAATTTCAGAATTGATCAAACGCCATGTTTTAGAATTTTTGCTTAAGCCCTTTTCAAACGGAACCGACAAATCAAGTTGGATCGCTTTTAAAGCGGCGTCAAATTCAGCATCGTAAAGTTCATTTACATTTGTGAAACCATAACCAATTAAGTTCAATTTAGTCTTAATTTGCGCGATGGACGGGTGAGACTGACCGAGTTGAATTGTTGTCGCTGGAACATTTACGGGAACCCAAGTTTTTGCGTCTTCAATTTGCGTTAAGCGAGTTAAAACATTTCTAAGACTTTTGTAGAACTTGTTTCGCGGAGCCAATTGATTGTATAGGTTTGGCATCGTCGATGCGTTTACGATTCCGAATACGTACCATTGTTTAAAATCTTTAGCGACATACTTAACATCTTCATTGATTTTGCTGGGATCAATGCGGCCAGTAACTACGTGTACAATTGATTTTAAAACATTTTCGGCAACATATAATTCAGACTTGATATCCGTGCTGCCATTTAGTTTTACGTGATCAATGATAGTTTGAATTTGATAGTCAGCAGTGCTTAAGCCATGGGACTTAATCATTTTACCTGCAGATTCTAAGTCAGCCGGTGTTACTAACCAACGACCCTCTTTAGCAAACATAGGCTCAAAACCACGAGCATTGTATATATTTTTTAAATAGGCCGGTGCTGAAGCCGTGGTAGAAAAATAGTTCTTTAATTCCTCTGCCGTTTGGGCAGACGCTATGAAACTAAGGATAGTAATTGCAACAAGTGCGCGTGCGAACATAGAAACCCCAATTTAGTATTTAATTATTCTGCTTTTAAGATGTTTAACTTGCTGTCTGTTGTGATTTTAACAGCCGTCTTTTGAGTCTGACTTTTTGTCAAAGCTGACAGCACGGAATCAAAACCTGGTGTTGAATACACTAGGTAGTAAGCCTGAGGTGCATTTTTTAACATGATGATTTTGCCATCGTCGTCTTCTTTGATTCTAAGGACTGTGTCTGTGACTGTTTGAGACGAGCTCTGTGCAAGAGCGTCTGAAACTCCGAATAAGAAGATTACCAAGATCGAAATCGCGAAAAGAAAATACTTCATATGTGACCCCATTTTGGAGTCACGTATAGCTCATTCTGCTTAATTTTTGTATGGACTTATGACTAACGAGAAATATTTACTTAAGAATTATCAGCTTGTGAATAACGCAGTTTCGTATATCGCTTAATAGCTTGGTCATTGTAGCATTTTCAAAATCTTCACGTAAAACCCGGGGCTTCAATATAGTAATTACATCATGAATCTGAATGGATTTTGCTTTTTGAGTTACCTTGCGGTCAAGCTCAACCCACGGCGACTTAAAACTGCAGTTAAGCTTGGCTGTACCTTGGCTAGATACATTTTTAAACGAAACTATATACTCTGAGACGCGTGGATAATTTAACCCTAAATCTGTGAAGCGTTTGTCTACACGATCAGCAATTTGGGATAAGGCTTGATTTTCCCAAAGTAAAAAACCAACTCCTTGGTTTGACTCATAGAAGGCATTCATCTCTTTAAATTCATAGCTGAACTCTAAATCGCGTGTAATTCGCGACATTAGTGAAAATGGAGTGAATTTTACATCTGTTGCCGTTTTTACGTTACTAGCCGTCCATTCAAGCAAACGAAATTGGAGCGAATCTATTGAAGAACGCAGTTGATCTCCTGTCCATTCGGTCGCGGCCACTCCCGATAAATTTATTTTTGTTTTCACGCTAACGAACGGCTTTTTAACGTCGGAATATTCAACACTAATCACCGCGCGATTTTTTTTATGGTTAGTTGCGGGAATGTCTTTTTCACGAGGATTTTCTGGGTCTAATAACAATGCCGTGCGACCGGAAATGTCTGGAAGAGGTTCTTTTATGTAGACCATACTGTTCGTGGCATCAAACCAACGGGGCTGCCCCTGAATTTCTGCATACGTGATCGCATGATTTTGCACTTTTGTACTTGGCAGTTTGGGATTTTCAAATTGCATAGTGTCTCCGCGGTAAACCCACGCAACATAGCTTTTGTAACCAAGCTTACGTAAAATGGCGGATAGTGATGCTGAATAATCCTTGCAGTCGCCGTAACCACTTCGAGCAATTTCCGTCAAAGGGCGTGGAATCATGGCCCCCTTCACACTACGCCAGTCGCCTAGATAGCGAATATGAGTCTGTAAGAGGTCTATGACGTGCTCGATACGTTCATCGTCATTTTTGATATTCTTTGCCTCTTGATAAATCTTTTCATGAAGTTCGGGTAGAGACTCATTTAGAACCCGTTCGTGAGCCTCTGTCATGGGCCTCATCATTTCTTTAGACCATATTTTTTCAGTTGATAATTCAACGTGGGGAACCATTCGACGTGTTAGGTAGGCGTCTTTTTCTTCAACAGGATTTATATAGATAGGTTTTTTCTGAGTTATGTTTAAGTAGTATTTTTCATTTTCATTTTTAACTTCAAGATCCAAAGAGTCTAAGGGGTCGCTGATGTGATAAAAGATGGGTCGTTCGCTTTCGACATATAGATTCTGTTTCAGCGAATTTTCACGCCATCCAAAATACTCGATGGTGCCGAAATAGTTTTCTAACGAAAGAGTATGTGTTTCCATTTTTAGTTTTAGATATAGCTTAGAGCCAACTTGCACATTAGGGAAGGCAATAGAAACTTGATTGTCGTTATCAAAGCCGTCCTTGCTGGAAGCAAGAGGTTTGTCTTCGATGAAATTCTTTTCTACTTTAGAAATACTGTCACCATTTTTCGTATAGGCTTCGATACTCGTAATTTTTGATAGATATGGGGCATAGCTAAATTTATAGAATCCAAATTCACGCCGACCGGTTTCATTAAGTATTTCTACTTCGAATTCTGAAACGCTCTTATAGTGACCCGTTTTCTTTATTTGATAATACTGATTTACTTGCAAGAATTTGTGGCTAGCTTCTTCAGAACGTTGAAGCCGAGCCCATGTCAGTGAAGAGAATAAGAATGTACACAATGCGAAGAGTGCTAATGTTTGTTTCATTGCGCGGCTCCTTTTTTAAGCTCAGCAACTAAATCTTTGAGGCCTTCTGACGGTTTGTCGTGTTTCTCGAGTCGCTTAACTAAATTCATAAATTTTTCAAAATCGTTTCCGGCAAGTATATATAAATTTTCAAAGTCACTCATGTCTTGTAGGTAAGTTTTGTAGACAATCAAGCGCGCATTGTTTAAATCTATCGTATCAAATTTGTTGTAACTTTCAGTGACCATCTTTGGTTTCACAGTTTCTGTGAAGTGATTTTTAATTTCTTGAAGACGTAATTGTCTGAGCTCTTCTTTTTGTTCCTTTTGTTCGCTATACCAAGTTTCCATAGCTTTAATTTCAGCCGTGATAAATTCAGAGAATTTCTTTTCGTCGATATTTTCGTTACGTACTACTTTTAAAGTTTCCGAGTTCTCGCCCTCTTTTGCGATATAGTAGAGTTCCATTCCTTTATTACCCAAGAATGTGGCTAAGCGTTCATTGAAGTCGGCTTCACTTTTTATAAATAGAGTTGCGTGAACAGATTCATGGATAATGGTGTTTACAAGATCGTGGTCTTTATATCGTAGCATACTGGATAAAAGTGGATCCTTAAACCACCCCAGCGTGGAATAGGCAGATACGCCTCGAACATACACATCAAAGTTATCTGCCTTTAAATCATCCGCTTCTTCTTTCGCATCTTTTTCTGAAAAATAGCCCTTATACGGCATTTTGCCTACAACGGGAAATCCCCAAAGATGCGTTTCCAGTTTCCATTTTGGTGAAGCGCTGACTACATAGCTAACATAAGGACGATCGAGTTTTACATATGTTGAATAGTTTTTCTTTACGTTAAGTTTCAATTTAGTTTCTGCAAACGTTCGAACATCCTGCGACAAAAGTAGCTTTTGTTTTTCCGATGGTTCTAGGTTCGGATCTTTAAGTGCGTCTTCGATGGGGACGCGCTGATTAAGAAGGCTCAGCTGGTTGTAGGCGCTCTTGGCTAGGTAGCCAATCTGGCAACCCGTGGATAGTAGAAAAATAAATGAAGCAAGTAGGAGCTTTACATCATCCATGTGATACCAGCACGAATGGAACTGTCTTCAACATTTGACTTGTTCCCACTGGAGTCTTTTGATTCAGTCCTCCATGCTTCGTAGCTGAGTTTAATACCAAAAGCTTCCGATAATGAAATTTTTAAACCGGCCCCATAGCTTGGCGATGTCGAGTTAATAGGGGGGCTATCATATACAAAAACATCCGCATTTTTTGTAGTGAGTGTTTTTTTGATCTGAGCTATTCCGCCTTTGATGTAAGGCTGAATCATTGCTTTTCGATCGGCCAACATCAGGATTAGCGAAGAGTCGTAGACGGCCATTTTTTGCAGCGAAGTCTGCTGTTGAAACCCGGTACCGTTAAAAATACTCTCTTCACGCAGAACCGACGCATCCGTATAACTAAGTTCTACAGCGACTTTCTCCATAAAATAGAACGAGACTGACCCGGTGGTGGACTCAGTATTGTTATAATTTGAATTGTTGAAGTAGGTTTTTTTCTGAGCATAAGAAACCGAAAACTCAGTTAAAAACGCGAAACTCTTTAGACTCAAAAGTAGTAAAAATAAAAGTATACGCATATCTATAGTGTAAGACTTTTTTTTACGACCGTCTTTAAATTACCGGTCGATCTAGGCTAGACCACAGACTGAAGTACTAGCGGGCTAGGAAACTAGGATTAAAATAAACGTGGAATGAATAGCGTAGGTGAATAAATCCATCACTTTGAATCATTTCTTTTGGAGGATTTGGAAACACTTTAGCATCTTCAAATGCACGAATCGATGATTGGTCAAATTGTGAAATACCAGATTCTTTTAATAAAATCGCTTTACGCAAGTGCCCCTGCGCATCGATTAAAAATTCAATCTGCGAAATCCATGTTTTCTTGGAAATATTTTGAACAACATTACGGCGATCAAAATATTCGATCGCATTACGAACATGAGTTTCCCAACGGAATCTAACTAAATCCTCTACGCGGGCATAGAAGGTATAAAACTGATATTGATCGGTATTAAGAGCCGTAAAGTCGCCAACAGACACATTTTCAGGTAGGGATTCGCCGACAGTGGACCGCATATATTGATCTTTTGGAAAGACCTCAAGTGGCTTGTAATCCTCTTTGTTTTTGCCATCTTTTGTAGCGATGATCACATCACCGTCATGTTCTTGAGAAATTGATTGTAGTTCTTCCTTGATTTTGTTCTCAAGAAGCTCTCGTTGGTATTTAGGAATGTTGCTATTGCGATTTTGAGTTTTGCCTGACTCTTTTGCTTGGGTTTCTAGAATCACGCGCTGACGTTTTTCCGAAAGAAAGCGGGCAGGGTCATAGGATTTGGTATCTTGTATATGTTCAGGGGCATCGGCCTGACGAACTATTTGTTGGGTTGGTTTTTTATCTTGAAGGACGACTTCTAATAAAGACGGCTTTTCGACCGGGACCTGACTGACGAAAGCAGTGTTTAAATTTAGCAGATAACTTTTAGGCACAAGCCATACAATTGCCACCAAAACAAAGTGGAATAACAGGCTCAGAGCTAAGGCTAGGGGCAGGTACTTTTCCGCTCTCATCTGTCTCAATCTAGAACAAATTGGACCCATTTTCCACTAAAATGGCTCAAGTTTGATACAAAAATGACGATGAATGATACAATAAATGAACATTTTATATGTGAGTAAATCGGGGGTTATAATATGGGAAAAGTAATTGACATCGTGGACCGCATCAAATCAACCAAAAGATCTGCGCCGGCTGCGAAAAGCAAAGCTCCAGTTTTAGATATCACAGAAGTTAGAAAAGAGATGATTAATAGCGAGCGTAGAACAGTTAAGCGTACCATCCTTACTGAGTTTATTGGTGCTTTCGTAATCCTTCCTGACCAAGGATTGTTAAAAGTTTCTGTTTACGACATTTCTGATAACGGGATTGCTTTTGATATCGACACTGAAAAGCCTATTTTTAAAGAAAACGAAGAAGTCGCTATGCGTGTTTATCTAAACTATAAAACTTATTTTGGCTTTGTAGTTAAGGTTCAAAACTCTCGTTTCGTTCCAAGTGAAGGCGTAGTTCGTCATGGTACTCACTTCATGAAGGGAACGCTTAATGACGTTGCACTACATCATTTCGTTAAATTCATCGAAACCGTTAGCGCCAGTTTAAAAACTGACGACGGTGACATTCAAGTTTCAAATATATCTTGATCTGCACCCTTCTTAAGATGATCCTATGAACAGCAGTGTTCTAGGATTAATCTCAAGAGGGGTTGTACACATTGAGCAAAAATAATAATTCAAATCCAAAAAAGAAAAAGATCGTAGTTGATACGAACGTAATTCTATTCGACTCGCAGGCGCTAACTAAGTTTGGCGAAGCGGACATTCATATTCCTATGTCTGTCATCGAAGAGATCGATCGTTTTAAAAGAGACCAAGGTGAGAACGGTCGAAATGCGCGTCAGTTCAGCCGTTTCATCGACGTTCTTAGAGAAAAAGGATCTTTATCTCAAGGTGTTCAAATCGACGGACATGGCGAAACATTTGTCTATGTCAGCACAGATTTGATGGCTCATGGGTTAAACACCGAGCTAAATCAAGAAAAAGCAGACAATCGTATCTTGATGACTGCGATTGGTTTACAGAAGCAACATCCTCGTCACAAAGTAGAGTTGATCACTAAAGATATCAATCTACGTATCAAAGCTGACGTTTACGGAATTATTGCAAAAGACTATGAACCGACAAATGCCGATGTCGCTGATCTTTACGAAGGTTACCAAGAGATCGAGCTAACATCAGAACAAATCGATCAGTTCTATCGTGACAAGAAATTCGCTCCAGCAGCAGGTCATAAACTGATTGCAAATCAATATGTCATTATCAAAAACCCAACGAATCCAAACCATTCAGCGGTTGGACGATATTCATTAGCGGAACAAAAAATTGTTCCTTTATTGACTCCGTCAGATAGCATTTGGGGCATTCATGCTCGTAACGTCGAGCAAGCTTTTGCTTTAGATTGCTTGCTTAATGACGAAATCTTGTTTGTTTCTTTGGTGGGTAAAGCCGGTACGGGTAAAACGTTACTTGCGATTGCTGCCGGGCTGCATAAGACATTGGATGAAGGCCGTTTCCAAAGATTATTGGTTTCAAGACCAATTTTCCCAATGGGACGAGACATTGGTTATTTACCGGGCGATATCGAGCAAAAATTGAATCCATGGATGCAGCCGATCTTTGATAACGTGGAATTCTTAATGGGTGCTGATAAAAAAGCCGCTGGTCGTGCGCAAGAATTAATCAATCAGGGTATGTTAAACATTGAACCGTTAACGTATATCCGCGGTCGCAGTATTCCGAAACAATATTTGATCGTGGATGAGGCCCAAAATCTTACCCCTCACGAAATTAAAACAATCGTGACAAGGGCCGGTCGTGGAACGAAAGTTGTCTTGACTGGAGACGTCTACCAAATTGATAATCCCTACGTCGATTCAGCGAATAGCGGTTTAACGTACGCAGCGGAACGTTTCAAAGGTCACAGCATTGCGGCCCATGTAACGTTAACGAAAGGTGAACGTTCTGAACTCGCTGAGTTAGCGGCAAATATTTTATAACCAGCGGGATTTAAAATGGGTCACAATATTCAGTTTGATAAAGGATATACATTTAACCTGTCAGTACAAGTGACTGACGATATGGTGAAAAAATTTGCCGACATGTGCGGCGATTACAATCCGATTCATTTGGATGATGACTACGCTAAGACAACCAGATTTAAACAAAGAATCGCCCACGGGATGATCGTGGGCGCTTTATTTTCTAGAGCATTAAATGATTGCATGGGCAGTGGTGGTATTTACTTAAGCCAAACTATGAAGTTTCTGCAGCCAGTTTTTATCAACGATACCATTCACATGGAATTTCTAGTAACCGCGATGAGAAAAGAAAAAGGTATCGCAACAGTTGAAACGTTAGCTAAAAAAGCAAACGGTGAACTGTGTGTAAAAGGCGAAGCCATTGTTATGGTTTCCAGCGCCGTTAGCTAGTTCTATATAAAAAATGTTAATCAATATATCTCCGCTTAAAAAGTATCCTGACTTTAGAAATTTGTTTCTAGGTCAGTTTATTTCTTTCTTTGGTAGCATGATCAGCTACGTCGCTATTCCTTATGAAGTGTATCAACTAACGAAAGACAATTGGTACGTTGGCGCTTTGGGGATAGTTCAACTCGTTCCCGTTTTAGTTTTTGGCATCATCGGTGGAACGATTGCAGATCGTTTGAATAGAAAAAAACTGATTATTTATTCTGAAGTGGTGATGTGTTTAGTCGTCTTCGGTTTATTTTTAAATTCTTTGCAAGACAATCCATCGGTTCCTTTGATTTTCGCTTTAGTTGCTATCTTACAGGGTGTTCTTGGTTTTCATCGTCCCGCGATGGAAGCAATGACTCAAAAAATCGTCAGCGCCGAAGATTATTCGTCAATAGGTGCCCTGGGTAGTTTCAGATATTCCGTTAGCGCCATTGCGGGTCCGTCTTTGGCTGGATTAATCATTGCTCAATTCGGTATTTCTGCTGCGTACGGATTTGATGTTGTAACATTTTTGCTGGCATTGTTCTTCCTGTTTAAAATTCGCTTCAATGAAACGCCAGAAAAGAGTGCTAAAAATCCTATCGAGCAAGCGAAAGAGGGTTTGCGGTTTTCAGTTTCTAAGCCAGAACTTATTGGTACATATGTCATTGATATCGTAGCGATGACTTTTGCATTTCCGGTGGCTTTGTTTCCAGCATTGTCAGAAACATACGGTGGTGCAAAATCTGCGGGAATTTTATTTTCATCGATGGCGGTGGGGGCGTTGGTAGCGACCTTGTTTAGCGGATGGACTCATAAAATAAGAACGCATGGGCGGATGGTCGTTATTGCGGCTTGCCTGTGGGCCGTATTTATTTGTGTCGTTGGCTTTGCGAATAGTTTGTTGGGCGCTTTTATTTTTCTAGCACTCGCGGGTGCTGCTGATATGATTAGCGGTTTATTCAGACAAGTTATTTGGAATCAAACGGTACCCAATGAAATGCGCGGTCGCCTGTCAGGAATTGAAATGATTTCCTATATGTCGGGTCCTTTGATTGGAAATGCCCGCGCAGGCTGGGTCGCTTCAAAGTACAATGTCAGCATTAGTTTGTGGTCTGGTGGTCTGATTTGTCTTGTGGCCGTAGTCATGACGGCCTTATTCCTACCAAAATTTTGGAAGTATACGAGCTCTAGAAGTTAAGATAGCCCGCATATTACGACAGCATGTAAACATCTTTGACAGCTATTCGTATCCAAGGACAATGGATTGCATTCAAATCGGCACGAAAATGGAACTCTTTGGCAGTCATGTTGAAACGATTGTTTGCCAGTTCCGCTATTCTTTTATGCTTCCAAAGCCTTTCTTTGGCTGAAACTCCTGTACTTGGACAACCTTCAGATGAACTGATTGGAAGCTGGCAATTATCTCGGACATTTTGCAGTGATTTAAAGGCTAACCGTGTTGAGCTGACTCGTATTATGAAAATGCCGTGGTTAGGTTTCGAGCCCAATGTACAATTGAATGTATATGAAACGCTTTCAGGCAAAAATATCGAAAAAGTAGTGCCTAAATCCAGCTGCGAAAATAACGAAGTTTCGACGACTCATTTTATTAGATCGACCTATGCCATTCAAACAAGTACACATGCGGTTAACAATCAGCAAATTCACACTGTAACGTCACGAGGTATTGTGTCGAAGGATGTGAATGAGGCCGCAATTAAACAATGTGGTGGGACGATTAAAGGGTTTATCCTAAATACCGTAGTTAGCAATTTTATTTATCCCGACTACTTCCAGCAAGAAGCCAAACGCACGTATGAATTTATTATTAAGGATTCGCGTCTTTACGTATTTTTCACTGAACCTATGATTTGTGAATCAGGTCATACCGTGATGGTTTTCAGTCGCCGCTAGTTACTAAAAAATCGTGAGAATATTTTTTCGAGGCGTTTCTTGAATGCTGAGCTTTGAATAACCCAGCCTAAAAAACAAACAGGCTTCTTTTGTTTCTATCTTCAATTCATCTAACGCCTTGGCGTGTAGATGCTCGATTTCCTTTTTCTGTTTGGCTGAAAAGGTGAAGAAATTAGGGTCTCGGTAGTAGTTGGCGATAGTTAAAGTATTTCCAAATGGCTGCAAACGAACACCGGCTGTCGTAACGGTTAACCACACGTGCATAAATTCTTCACCAAGCTGAATCCAATTTATATTCGTATTTCCTGGAATGTGAAGACAGGCGATAGTTGCTGAATTAACTAGTGGTCGGGAAATAGATTCATCAAGTGGCCAGGAGTAGGCCGCGGCGATGGGTATTCTTAATGGAAATTTTTTTTGAAATCGAGTGATCTTCGATAATATTGTGGAAAGTCCAAGATTTGAAATAGGTATGCCCGTTAAGCTTGAATTGTCGGATTTTAGTTCATGGGATAATTCTGCAGAAAGCTCTTTGTTTTGAAAACGAATCAAACTTAGCTTGCGAAAAATAAGATCAATAGATTGAAGATTTTGCTGCCCTTCAAAAAAATGTAAAGATACTTCATGGTCGCCAATAAGGCTTTGCTTTAGTTCGCTGGGAATTGGTTTTTTCTCGTAGAGACGTCGATCGGTAAAGCGATTTCTAAAAATTGATGGTCGTTCTGACTTTATCGGACGGCATGCTTCTAAATTTATTAAAATAGAATTTCTTTCTAGTTTAGTTTCAGATGGAATGGTTTTATCTATTAGCCGATAGCCAAAATCTTGGCAGAGGTATTCGATACTATAAGCTAGAACCCCGAGGCTGATGAGTGCACCGTAGCCGAAATGATCGGTGTGTTGCTTTTCAAAATGTATATTTGTATCTAGGAAAATCGAAATACTTACTGCCGTATGGCGTTGAGATATTTTCAAAACCCATGGCTGCAAATTTCCGCCGGAAGGCGCATATTTAAGGAGAGCTATTAGTTCGCTTAACATTTCTAAATTTTGAACCCTATTGAAAGTATTGTTATGGGTAAATTTGACTTTTCTATGGCTGTCTATTTTAATTTATGGGGGATGGAAAAGTTTAAGATTCAGACTAAAAATTTTTCGAACGAAGTCTTTGTGCGAAGTCCTCATGACGCTGTTATATTTCGCGAACATTCTATTCCAGATGAGCGTGTCATGGTGGATGTTCAACCAAAGTTTTGGACATTGGCCTGGGCGCAAATTCCTAAAGATCAAGTTTATTTTTATTCCGAAAAAAAATGGCATGAAGTGAGCGGTTCAGTAGTTATTTATAAATCACCCTTCTCGGTTGTGCGTTGGCGTTTGAAGCCCGGTAAGTTGCAGTGGGGATATCTTGTATCTAAGCGGAATATAGATGAAGCCATTCATATACCGTCAAAAATCATATCTCCTATAGTGATGATCGAGAGTGGACCGATGATGTTAAATTCGATTCGATCTGAAAATGGAATCATTTTAGACATCGATCAGAGAAATGATTGTGTTCATGACCTTAAAACCATGATCGATACGACATTTCAGTCGCCTGAAAATATTAAAGATTTATTATCGAGCAACAGAAACTATGCCTATATGAGCCGTGAGTTTAAGAAGAAATACGCGTTGTCGCCAGTGAAGTATCGTAATCAGCTGCGATTGATGCAAGTCGCGCAAGATCTGATTTTTAGCGGAAATGCCGTGGAGTCTGTTTATCATCAAAATGGAATTCAGGATGCAAATTACTTCTACAACCGATTTAAACTATTATTCGGAGCGTTTCCTGCTCAATTTAGACGACAAATCACTGCTGAATCTCATCATTGATCTTTGGGTTACATAATAGTTAAGAAATAATGTCAATTTTGACCATAGAATTAAATCCGCGGAATACGACAATGAAAGCATGTTGATCGAATTTAATTATCAGCGGGCGTTCACACGGAATTTAGGTTGGGTTTCACTCGACGAACAAAACATTATCAAAGAAAAGAAAATAGCCATCGCCGGTATGGGCGGCGTCGGAGGAATTCACCTAATTAATTTTGTGCGCATGGGATATGAAAAGTTTCATATTGCTGATCCCGATACTTTTGAGCTCGCCAACTTTAATCGCCAGTTTGGTGCGACCATGGATTCGATTGATCAAAACAAAGCTGACGTCATGGTCAAGCTCGCTAAATCGATTAATCCTAACGTTCAAATTGTAGTTTTCCATGAAGGTGTAAACTCGCATAATGTGAAAGAATTTTTGAAAGACGTCGATGCTTATGTGGATGGCTTGGATATCTTTGAAATAGAAATCAGGGAAAAAGTTTTCGGGTATTGTCATCGTTTTAATATCGCCGCATTTACATATGGTCCTGTAGGAATGGGTGTGGCGGGTACGGCCTTTCTGCCACACAAAATGAGCTTTGAGGACTATTTTGGAATGTCTAAAGCTTCTTTCAATGAAAAAATATATCGATTTGTTGTTGGTATTTCCCCTGCTTTTTTACATATGAAAGCAATCAAAGATGTTTCCTATTTTGATTTGAAAAACAAGAAGACAGGTTCGACGACCATGGGCTGTTCTATTTCAAGCGGAGTCGTCGTTACTGAGGTCACCAAGTATTTATTGAAGAGAGGGCGTGTGGTGGCCGCTCCCATGTCGATTCAATACGATTCATTTTCGCAGCGATTTAAACGTAAAATTTCTTGGGGTGGACGAGTTAACCCACTATATATTTTGAAAGTCTATGTTTTGAAAAACTGGATTTTGCGAGAAAAGTCTTAGCCGCTATAAGCTTTTTTGAAAATGTTGAGACAGAATTTTTTTTGCGTCGTCTATATTTGGCTTTTCGCCAATTAAATCTTCAACGCTAACCATAACCGATTGGGAAAAGCCACACGGGTGCATACCGCGGAAGGCCGCTTTGTCCGCAAATACATTGATAGCGGCGCCATGATAAGTCACCCATTTTTTCACGGCAATTCCTAATGAAGCTACTTTGCGACCGTCAACCCATACGCCGGTTTCTTCAACTGCATTCCCTTTGTAGTCTTGTTGCGGTTTTCGATTTTCTAAATCTAGGGTTTTACCTTCGGCTTTAACGCTTAAAGAGCTTAACCAGTTAATGATTCCATTTTCTAGTTTACGTAAGTGACCAGCGACGTTCTGTTGTTCGTTTGCAGGACGACTTTCATGTTTTAAATTTATGATCGGATAGATAACTAATTGCGACGGACCATGATAGGTTGCGCGACCGCCACGGCTGATTTCAGCAACAGGGCCATCCCAAGAAAACACATCACCTTCTTCGGTTGAGCGTCCTAAGGTCACAATTTCAGGATGAGTGCAAAAAACAATAATACCCGGCAAGTTTTCGGCGTGGACACGTTCTACTAATTCAAGTTGGCGCTTGTTAGATTCAAAATAATCAATCAAACCCCAGTCTTGAATTTCCATTACTTAACCCAGAAATCAACTTGAGCGTGATTTTTTACTAATTCGGGACGAAGAGTTTCTTTCAAGTTTCCGCAACGGGCAGTGATAGAGAACTGAAAGTCTCCTTTGAATCCCGGCTTATATTTTAAATTATATGTGCCATCCAAGTTGGTGGTAACCGTCGTTAGAACTTTGTTTTTATCAAGTAGATCAATACGTGCAAGGTTTGCCGGTTTTTGATTTAAACCGTCACCGCAGTAAACAGTACCCGAGATACTATTGATGGTTCTACCGGCAGAATCGATAAGGGCCGCTGCCAAATAAAATGGAGCGGCCTCACTAGGATACAATGCTACTTCGGCTTTTGATCCATCAGCATTTCTTTCATTTTGTACAGACGACATTACGCATGCCGAAAGTGAAACGATACTTGCTAATAGAAAACACCAAGCCGTTTTCATTGTCCTACTTAGTTGCTGTTGGCTGAGGAGCCGGCGTGTGCAACGGTTTTTGAATAATATGGATTGCATGTCCCAATGTCGCTTCAGCTGCTTCCATCATCGTTTCACCTAACGTCGGGTGGGGATGGATAGATAGAGCTAGATCTTGTAAACGTGCACCCATTTCGATAGCCAAAACAGCTTCAGAAATTAAATTCGAAGCTTCTGGGCCGACGATATGAACACCAAGTAACACGTCATTTTCGGACGCGATCATTTTTACGAAACCATCAGTTTCCATCATTGAAACGGCTCGGCCGTTAGCACCGAATGGAAACTTCGCAATTTTCAAGTTTTTGTAGCCTTTTGCGATCGCTTCAGATTCTAGCATACCCGCTGATGCGATTTCAGGATCTGTGAAGACAACGGCAGGGATTGTTTTCGCATCGAATGCTCTTGGAGCTCCTTTTATGATTTCAGCTACCATTACGCCTTCATGAGACGCTTTGTGAGCTAGCATTGGTTGGCCACACAGATCGCCGATAGCAAAAATGTTCTTCACATTAGTACGGCGTTGAGCATCGACTTTAACGAATCCGCGCTCATCAATTTGGATACCTAATTTTTTAAGAGTCGGTTGATCGCCATTTGGACGACGACCTACGGTTACTAGAATCTTGTCAGCCTTCAGAGTTTCTGTTTTCCCATTTAGCTCGTAAGTAACTTCGTATTCAGAACCCGTTTTCTTTTGAGATTTAGCTTTGGCTTGATGAATCACTTTCACGCCCGATTTTTTCAACTTACGCGCTACCACTTGTGAACAATCAGGATCCGCGACGCCAGCTAATAATGAATCAGCAGCTTCAAGGATAGTGACTTCAGTTCCTAATTTCTTCATGTACGAAGAAATCTCTAAACCGATGTAACCGCCACCGATAGTAACCATGCGTTTTGGAATCGCATCTAAATCTAAAGCACCTGTTGAAGAGACGATGTTCTTTTCATCAAATTCAAAACCAGGGATTTGGATAGGACGCGAACCTAAAGCTAGGATCATGTACTTTGTTTCTAATTGTTCTTTGCCTTTAGAAGACTGAACTTCGATTTGTGTTGGAGACACAAATTCAGCTGTACCGTTGAAAATAGTAACTTTGTTACCTTTCAATAATTGGTTCACGCCGCCGCTCATTTTATCGCAAACAGATTGTTTCCACGCGACCATTTTTTTGAAGTCGATTTTAGGCTTAGAAACTTCGATCCCCATTTCTGGAAAACCATGCTCAACTTTGTCTAACCAGTGAGCCGCCGTGATCATAGCTTTAGAAGGAATGCAACCTACGTTCAAGCATACGCCACCTAATTTTTCTCGTTCTACGATCGCCGTGTTTAAACCCAGCTGCGCGCATTTAATTGCAGCTACGTAACCACCGGGACCACTACCAACAACTACTACATCAAATTTTTGCATATCTAATCCTTATCGTCCTAGTGCATGTCTAGCATCAATAATGCTGGTTTTTGGATACGACCCAAGAATGCTTTCAAGAAACGGGCAGCCAATGCGCCATCGATTAAACGATGATCCGCAGTGATTGTGAAATTCATATATTTCTTGCTGATCACTTTGCCGTCTGCAGTTAGTTCCAAGCGATCTTGGATTTTATACATCCCAAGGATAGCTACTTCTGGATGATTGATGATTGGAGTTGCGTATGTACCACCCACTGAGCCAATGTTCGTAATGGTGATCGTTGCGCCCTTCATTTCATCTGGTTTTAACTTACCGTCGCGTGCGCGTTTAGAAAGATCGATGATTTCTTTAGAAATGTCCAAGATTGATTTGTTATCTGCCTGTTTAACTACCGGAACAAGCAATCCGTTTGGAGTGTCCGCTGCGAAACCCAAGTTGAAGTATTTTTTGTAAACGATTTCTTGTGCATTGTCGTCGATCGAAGCATTGAACGCTGGGAATTCACGGATCGTTGCGATCAAAGCTTTCATAACAAATGGTAAGTAGGTAACTTTGGTTCCTGCTTTTTCAGCGATATCTTTCATTGATTCACGGAAAGCGACTAGTTCTGTGACATCCACTTCATCCATCAATGTGAAATGTGGGATGATGTGTTTTGCCATTTGTAAGTTCTCAGCGATTTTCTTACGGATACCTTTTAATGGTACGCGCTCTTCAGCCGTGGCCATGCTTGATGAGTAACCTGGTTTAGGGAACGAAATAGACCCATTAACAGTCGATGTTGCAGGACCTTTTGTTCCGATAGAAACAGAATCCAGTTGTTTCAAGATATCTTCACGAGTCACGCGACCCGCAAGACCTGTTCCTGTTACGCCATTGATGTCGACTTGCATTTCACGTGCTAAACGACGAGTTGATGGCGTTGCTAATACTTTTGAATCCATCACCGGAGGATAGAACGAAGTACTAGTTGATGTGCCAGTAGCTGCAGCGGCCATTGCTGGCTGAGCTGTGGCCGTTGGAGCTTTATGAGTTTGCGCCGGAGCAGCCATAGATGCTGCCGGAGCCGAAGTTGTTTGAGTCCCACCTGCTGTAGTTAGTGTTAGAAGAACAGATTCTACTTTCACGACTTCGCCAGCTTTGAACTTTAATTCTTTAACTGTTCCACCTTTAGTCGTTGGAACTTCAACGGTTGCTTTGTCCGTCATGATTTCCGCCACAGATTGATCTGGCTTAACTGTATCGCCCGGCTTAACTAGCCATTTGATTAATTCCCCTTCAGTTACACCTTCACCAAGTTCAGGAAGTTTTAATTCATATGTGCCGCCACCAGTAGCTGCACCTGCGGATACAGTTGTAGTAGGAGGATTAAATGCGTGACCGTTAGTTTGAGGAGCCGCTTCTGTTTTGGCAGGGGCTTGAGTTGCTGGTTTCGCTGAGCTCGCACCAGACTCTTCCAGAGTAAGGATTGTAGATTCAACTTTGATTACTTCACCAGCTTTGAATTTTAATTCTTTAACAACGCCTGCACGTGTTGTTGGAACTTCTACGGTAGCTTTGTCTGTCATGATTTCGGCTACGGATTGATCTGCTTTAACTGTATCGCCTGGTTTTACCAACCATTTGATTAATTCCCCTTCAGTTACACCTTCACCTAGTTCCGGTAACTTTAAATCAAATGCCATGTACTCTCCTTGTGCTTATTAAATATTAAATAGATTTTTCTAAATTTTGATTATCTTGATTTTCGTGTCTGTTTTTACGAATCACGCCTTCCATAAAGAACTCGCCAGCACGATACGAACTACGAACAAGTGGCCCCGAAGCAACATAAAGGAAACCCATTCCTTCAGCTATCTCCTGCCAGTATTTGAACTTCTCTGGAGTGATGAATTCAATAACTTTCAAATGACGTTCAGTCGGTTGCAAGTATTGACCAAATGTAATCACGTCACATCCCACGGCGCGAAGATCGCGAAGTGTTTCCATGATTTCTTCATCTGTTTCGCCAAGGCCAAGCATCAATGAAGATTTCGTGTACATATTTGGTTTATGTTCTTTTACGGTTTTCAAAACACCCATTGTTTGATCGTAACCTGCACGTGGATCACGTACAGATGATGTCAAACGACGAACGGTTTCGATATTTTGTGCGAATACATCGGGTTCGCTATCTGCCAGCTGCTGAATCAATTCTTTATTTCCACGGAAGTCCGGAGTTAGAATTTCTACGATCAAATCCGGCTGAAGCTTCTTGATAGTAGAAACGGTGCGGGCAAAATGTGAAGACCCCTGGTCTTCAAGATCGTCTCGATCGACGCTCGTGATGACGACGTATTTTAAATCCATCTGAGAAATTGAATACGCTACTTTTTCTGGTTCGAATGGATCAATAGCGCCTTTTGGATTTCCTGTTTTCACATTACAAAAACGACAACCGCGCGTGCACACTTCGCCCATAAGCATAAACGTAGCGGTTCCACCGCTCCAGCATTCACCCATGTTGGGGCATTTAGCTTCTTGGCAAACAGTGGCAAGTTTTAATTCGCCTAATAGGTCTTTAATGCGAGTGTAATTCTCGCCGCTCGGGGCTTTAACTTTTAGCCATGACGGTTTTGGTGCGCGCATGCTGCACTCCCTTTTTAATGTAAGAAAACTAGGTATTTACTCTAGTAACGGTATATCTAGCCTAAAGCACTTCATTCGGCAATGCGACGGAAAAATATTTTGTAAAATTTGTTAAAAAAGCATTTAACCAAAGAGGTGTTACAGAAGGACGGGACTATGAAGTTAGAACTGAAAATGAAGAAGGGGCTGCTTAAAAAGCGGTATAAACGCTTCTTCGCGGATATTTTTTATGAAAATCAACTAGTTACAGCTCATGTGCCGAATACGGGGAGCCTGAAGTCCTGCTTATTTGCTGATCAAGATTGTTATTTTACGGAAAGCGATGATCCTAACCGTAAGTTAAAATACACGCTGGAAATTGTTTCAACACCGACTGGGTTCGTGGGGGTTAACACACGAACACCAAACGACATGATGAAAGACGCCGTAAAAACGGGCTGGTTGGATCATTGGAAAGAATTTCCGGAAGTGAAGGCAGAGTTTAAATTGAACGCAGAAACACGGCTAGATTTTAGAATCAGCAAGGGTGACAAACACCATTTCATTGAAGTTAAAAATGTTACGTTGAAAGATGGGAGTTCGGCTCAGTTTCCAGATGCGGAAACGACTCGTGGACAAAAGCATTTAAAAGAATTGATGCAGTTAAAAGAACAAGGGCATGGTGCGGAAATCGTTTTCTTTATTCAGCGAAATGATGTGGATAGTTTCAAGCCAGCTAAAGACATTGATCCCGAGTATGCACGATTATTAAAACAGGCGGATGAAGTTGGAGTTAAAATTACGCCGATCGTTTGCGATGTTACGTCGGCTTCGATTTCGTTAACGAATAAAGTTTTGCCGGTCCAATGGTAAAAATATTTCTTTCATTTTTAGTTCTGGCTCAATTTGTTTTTGCGACGGAGCATTTTTTTAATTATAGCGATATCACTGCACCCGGTGAGATCACAAAATTTCCGGCGAATTTTGGTTCATTCAGGCAAGGCATGAGTTTTTCGGGATCGCTGAACGCATTGAGCCGCTTGTCCTACAAGCCGAACATGTCTGAGTATAAAACGGATCGATCGCCCGTTGCGATTGAACCGCGCGTTTTATCATCTGGCCTTGGGCAAAGCTGGGGCGGTTGGGGCTTTGTAATCGCAAATGACGTCGAGAAAATCAAATTGCAATCGGATGCACTAGAAAGCACAGAGGATTTGCGATCAATTGAAGTGCATTTGGGATCTGGTCTGAAGTTATCTAAAATGTGGAATATCGGCTGGAGTTTAACGTTGAATAATGATCAACGCTTGAAGACTGATGTGATTACAGATCCGAACGATAGCGACAAACCGCTAAGATATATAGAAAGCCAAAAGGAAGCCTATTCGACACAAATTGGATTCGGTTTTTTGATGGAAACCGAATCATTCATCGTTGGAACACACTTGAAAACTTCGAAGGTGTTGCTGACTCAAAATGGAAAATTAAAATCTAGGTATTATTCCGTATCACAAAACAAAGTGATCAAAGAAGACGCTGAACAGAGCTATGGTTTGACGTCAAATTTCGAATTGGATTTCGGGGTTAGGTTTGGAACCAAGGGCTTC